>LWDU01044683.1_pt1 | contig 60623 bp, 66 predicted proteins | sample 727161 | NCBI WGS metagenome assembly LWDU01 (sample SAMN04566230, study PRJNA314399) | hydrothermal vent metagenome | isolation source: deep sea hydrothermal plume seawater | place: Mexico: Gulf of California, Guaymas Basin | collected 2004-07-11
AAAGCAGTTCAAGAAGGAAGTTCCTTTATCAAATTAAAGATTTTAGTAAAGAATGAAATAGTAGCTTACGGTGTAGATAAAGATAGTTATGATATGAATCGTACAGGTCAGCACTTATCTGCTAAGGAATTCAATCAATCAATTAAAGAAGAAGGTTCTATTGTAGTGGATATGCGTAATTATTATGAAAGCGAAGTAGGTAAATTTGAGAATGCGATTACACCAGATATTCATCGATCTCAAGAATTATTGCCAGCAGTAGAAGATCTATTATCTGATGATCGCGATAAAAAGGTTCATTTGTACTGTACAGGTGGAATTCGTTGTGAAAAAGCAAGCGCTTATCTCTTAAAGAAAGGATTTAAAGATGTCTACCAATTAGATGGTGGTATTATTCAATATGCTCATGATATCAAAAAAGAGAATATTCCGTCATCATTTATTGGAAAAAACTTTGTATTTGACGACAGATTAGGTGAAAAAATTACTGATGATGTGATTGGAAAATGTCACCAATGTCGAGAAACATGTGATCAGCATGTTAATTGCAGTAATGACGCATGCCATATTTTATTTATTCAATGTGAAGATTGTGCAACGAAATATGATAAATGTTGTTCGGATGATTGTAAAGACTTTAATGCCTTAGATATTGAAGCACAAAGAAAACTAAGAAAAGATATAGATAAAAAAGTTTCTAGTGCTAAATTATCCACGAAATTTAGACCAAAACTATATAAACTATTTAATTATTGGAAATAAGCATATGTCACTACTAAATAAAATAAAAGAAATGATAAGTAATCCAATTTCAGTTAGCTATAAACAGAAAAAAGAGTATAGTAAATTGGATATGATCGTATTGAATCCTGTTTTCCTTTTTCTAATGGTTAGTTGGGTAACATGGTCAGCGTGGGACGTTTCTAGACCGCAAACTTCTTCAGCTGCAGATGCAGCATTAAGCAATGCAATGGTTTATTTTGAAAGAGGAGATTTCGATAACGCAGTCCTACAATTGGAGTCAGTGGTAGAGGATCATAAAAAAACCTCAGCTGCAGTGCATGCTAAATTTTATTTGGGTAGAACTGCCTTTATAAATGGCAATAATGATAAAGCTATGATGTTATTATCTGAATGTGCTTCAAAGTTAGATTATTCTACATTAAAAACGGAAGCATATATCATGCTAGGACAACTTGATTCAGACCTAGACAATGCCCTTAGATTTTTTGATAAGGCAGCAAAAAATGCGTTATCTAATAACGAAGTAACTTATATATCCATATTAAAAGCTAAGCGCTTAACAATGGTGGGCAAAAAACAAGAAGCTTTAGAAATTTTAGATAATTTAGATTCTGAAAATAATGCCTATAAAGAGCTATTTGAAGAGGTATATGGGACTGTATTAACTTTAAACTAAGTTTCTTGTTTAAACGGTTTTTAATAAATATATTTACGCAGTATTTGAGTGGGCCACGGCCCATTTTTGTTATAATAGAAAATTTGAAAGGTTGATATGGTAAACAGAGATTTAATTGAGATTTTTATTGAATTAGCGAGAGAAAAAAATATTGAGCGTTCTGAGCTTGGAACAATTATTGAACAGCTCTTTTTATTTATTATCGATAAAGAAAAAGGCGAATCTGATAATTGTAGTGTAATTGTTAATCTAGATAAAGGTGAAATTGAAATTTATGTGGAAAAAACAATAGTTGAAGAAGTAGACGATGATCACTTCGATATTACACTAGAAAGAGCTCTAGAGCTTGAACCAGAGCTTATAGATTTAAAATTAGGAGATATTTTTGTAGAAGTAGTTGATCCAGCAAGCTTTGGTAGAAGATTGGTTGCCAATGCAAGACAGTTTTTAAATAAAAGAACACGTGAAGTGCAGCAACAATATATCTATGAAGATTATGTACAAAGAATTGGTGAAGTAATCATCGGTACTGTACATCAAGTGCATAGAGAAAATACTTTTGTAAATATTGAACAAACCGAGCTAAGAATGCCTCGAAATGAGCAAATTTTCTCAGAAAGATTTAGAAGAGGAGATACAATTAGAGCTCTCGTTAAAGCTGTAGAGGTTACTCCTAAAGGTCCAGATATTTTGATATCTAGAAGTGACGATTTATTTCTTTATAAACTATTCGAAATGGAAGTTCCTGAAATTGAAGATGGTATTATTGAAATTAAAGGAATTGCTAGAAAACCTGGAGAAAGAAGTAAGATTATTGTTCATTCTATTGATAAACGAATTGATGCGGTTGGTGCTTGTGTTGGTATGAGAGGAAGTCGTATTCAATCTGTAGTAAGAGAATTAAACAATGAGAAGATTGATATTGTTAATTATACTGAAAAATCAGAGGTTTTTGTCACTAGAGCTTTATCACCAGCTAAACCAATTGATTTATATATAGATGATGATAGAAAATACTGTGTCGCAATTTTTGATGAAGGTGGCTTAGAAAATGCTGTTGGTAGAAGTGGAGTAAATATCAATTTAGCTTCTAAATTAACAGGTTATACGATTGATGCTTATACTGAAGAAGAGTATGCTGAAGTATTAGTAAATCAAAAAACAAATCTTGATACTTTTAAAGGTATCAAAAAAAGTGTGTTGAAGAAGCTAGCTAGCGCTAATATTGTTAGTGTTGCAGATTACTTAGGAACAAAGAAATTTGTTTTAGTAGATGAGCTTGATCTTACTGGAGATGAAATTAATTCTATAAGCACTGTTGTAAATGCTTTTATTAGTAGAAACGATGAGCCGGAAGAAGAAATAGTAGAAGAAACTGCTAAAGAAGAAGCTCCTGCTGAAGAAATAGTAGAAGAAACTGCTAAAGAAGAAGCTCCTGCTGAAGAAANAAGAAATAGTAGAAGAAACTGCTAAAGAAGAAGCTCCTGCTGAAGAAATAGTAGAAGAAACTGCTAAAGAAGAAGCTCCTGCTGAAGAAGTTGAAGAGGAAAAATAATACATGACTGATTCTATTAGAATTTTTCAGTTAGCAAAAGAACTGAACATATCTCATAATGATATTGTTGATTTTCTAAAATCAAAAGGAATATCTGTTTCGAGTCATATGTCTCCAATTGATGGAAAAACTCAGCAAGTAGTATATACTGAATTTGCTAAAGACAGGCAATCCGCAGAACGAGACAGGAAAGAGCAGGTTAGAAAAGAGATTCATGACTCTAAAGTAGTTATGGAAACAAAATCTGTTAAAAAATTTACAATTTTGTCAGTACAAGATCAAAGAGAGCAAGAAAAAATAAAAGAAGTTGAAGCAAAAAAAGTAGAAGGAAAAAAGACAACAAAGGTTAAATCAGAAAAAGTTGTTGAAAAGAAAGAACCAAAGAAAAAATTAAGAAAAATTACACTACGAGAACCTTCTACACCTCAAGATAAAAAAGACATTAAAAAAGATAAAGAAGCGATTAAGAAAGATACTTCTGCAGTAAAAAGACTTAAAAAGACTTTAGCATCGATGGATGCTAGCCCAAAAAAGAAATCTTATAAAAAAGCTAAAAAAGATTCAGATAGCGATTTAAGCGATACTCCAAGAGTCGTCGAGTTAGCAGAATACGCTAGTATTGATGAGATTGCGAAAGTATTAGATGTAAGCACTAGTGAGGTTATTGGAAAATGTTTACAGATGGGAGTTCTAGCTACTGTAAATCAAAGATTAGGATGGGACGTTATTGAGTTAATTGCTGGAGAATATAATGTTGAATTAAAGAAACATGAAGAAGTTGTAGATGACTTGTTTGTAATAGCTCATACAGAGGAAGAGTTGGTAGATGCAACAAATCGTGCACCAGTTGTAACAATTATGGGTCACGTAGATCATGGTAAAACATCTATTTTAGATTATATAAGAGAAACGAAGGTAGCTGCAGATGAATCAGGCGGTATTACCCAACGAGTTGGAGCATATCAAGTTGATCATAATGGCAATAAAATTACCTTTTTAGACACACCTGGACACGAAGCATTTACTGCAATGCGAGCAAGAGGAGCACAATCAACTGATATTGTAATTCTTGTTGTTGCTGCCGATGATAGTGTTATGCCTCAGACTTTAGAAGCTATTAATCACTCAAAAGCAGCAGAAGTGCCAATTATTGTTGCCATCAATAAAATTGATAAGCCTGGAGCAAATCCAGATACAGTAAAAAGAGAATTGTCTGAAAAAGACGTACTTGTTGAAGATTGGGGCGGTAAAATCCAATCTGTTCATACCTCCGCTATAACAGGCGAAGGTATTGATGCATTAATGGAAGCAATTTTATTAGAAGCTGAAGTCTTAGACTTAAAAGCTAATGCTACTATAGAATGCAAAGGAACTGTGATTGATTCTAAGTTAGATAAAGGGTTGGGTGCTATAGCTACGGTTTTAATTCAAAAAGGAACCTTAAAAATAGGAACTCTATTTATTTGTAATAATTATCCAGGAAAAGTTCGTGCAATTATGAATGAAAGAGGTGAGCGTATTAAAACCGCAGAACCATCAGATGCTGTACAAATTCTCGGATTTGATCAAGTTCCGCAATCGGGAGATATTTTTGCTGAAGTAAGCAATGAATCAGACCTAAAGAAGATTGCAAACAAAAGGCAAAGAATTAAAAGAGAAATTGACTTACAAATTGTTCAAAAAACTTCATTAGATAGTATTTCTGCTCAAATTAAAGAAGGCGATGTTAATAATTTAAATGTCATTATAAAGGCAGATTCTGATGGATCTATTGAGGCTCTTATACAAAGTTTAGAGAAAATTAATAACGATGAAGTTGGAGTTTATGTTGTACATAAAGGCATAGGTAATGTAAGTGACTCTGATGTATTATTAGCTCAAGCATCTAAAGCTGTTGTAATAGGTTTTGGTGTTCAAGTACCATCTAATACAAAATTGTTAGCAAATCAAAGCAATGTTGAAATTAGAGCCTATAATATCATCTATCAGGTTGTTGAAGATGTTAAGTTAGCTGTTGAAGGTCTATTGAGACCTGATCTTGTAGAAGAAGTTCTAGGAGAAGCTATTGTTAAGGAATCATTTAAGATTCCAAAAATTGGTTTTATTGCCGGTTCTCAAGTTGAAAGTGGAAAGATCACTAGAGACTGTTTCGTTAGACTTATAAGAGAAGACGAAGAATTAATATCAAAAGGAAAGTTAGTATCATTGAAACGTTTTAAAGATGATGTCAATAGCGTTGATTCCGGTTTAGAATGTGGAATTGCTGTTGAAGGTGTTAAGAAATACTTTCCTGGAGATAGAATTGTAGCATATAAAATAAATGAGATTAAAAGAAAACTATCGTAAAGTTGAATACTAAACCATTTGCAAGATCAGAACGTGTTGAACAGCAAGTTTTAAAAACTATCAATCAAATTTTATTAAAAGATCTAGATTTGAGAAAATATGGTTTTTTAACATTTTCAGATGTTAAAATGACTTCAGATTTAAAGCATGCTAATTTATTCTACAGTATTATTAACCCAACCAAAGATTTGAAGATTATCAATAAAGAATTAAACTTGTTAGTTCCTACATTTAGAAAATATTTATCAATGTCTTTAAAGCTAAGGTCTACGCCTACTTTAAAGTTCATTTATGACGATTCTTTTGAGCAGTTTCAGAAGATAAATGAATTAATGAAAAAGATTGATTAGTTATGATATATAACATATATAAGCCTAAAGACTTTTCTTCTTTTAGTGTTGTGAAGCAAGTTAAGAGGATTACACATGAAAAAGTGGGACATTCAGGTACATTAGATCCATTTGCTGACGGTGTTTTAGTGTTGGGTATTGGTAAATCAACGAAAAAATTATCAGATATCATTCAATATGATAAGACCTATGAAGGTGTGATAAAATTAGGGGAAAAAACAGATACAAAAGATCTTACAGGAACTGTTATAGGTAAAGAAGAGGTTCCCAATATCGATGATATTGATTTTAAAAAGCTTTCTCAATCATTTTTAGGTATTCAAATGCAAGAAACTCCAATGTATTCAGCGAGAAAAGTTAATGGTGTTAGACTGTATAAGCTTGCTAGAAAGAATATTTCAGTTAAGAGAAATCCTAAACAGATTGAAATTAAGTATTTAAAGTGTGCGGTTATTGATAGTGATACATTGCAAATTAAAGTGGAATGTTCGTCTGGGACGTATATTAGGGTTTTAGCAGAAGATATAGCAAAGAAAATTGGTACTATAGGTCATTTAATAAAACTAACACGAACAACAGTAGGATCTTTTTCATTAAATGACTCGTTAACTGTAGAAAAATTTGAGGAAGAATGGAAGTCATAAGATCAATTAAAAATATGCAGCCATTAGAGTCTTCTGTAGTAACTATTGGAAATTATGATGGAATACATCTAGGTCATCAAGATATACTAAAACATATCGTAGAAATTGCTAAAAAAGAGTCAATTCCTTCATGTCTAATTATATTTGATCCAAATCCAGCGTATATATTATCAAATGATAGCAAGCCAATGAATCTACAAGATATTGATTCCAAGCTTGTTGCGCTTGAAGAGATGGGCGTTGATAAGGTTCTTGTTATTCCTTTTACATTAGAATTTTCACGTATGTCAGCAGAAGATTTTTCAGAAAATATTATTAAGAGACTATTTAACCCTAAGTTGATCTCCGTAGGAGAAAATCATTATTTTGGATTCAATAAAAGAGGAAATATAGCTTTTTTGACTAAATTTTGTCATGAAAATAATATTGAGCTACACACTCCTGAAATAAGAGTGCTGCATGGTAAACCAATTTCAAGCACACTAATAAGAGGGTTAATCTATGATGGACTTTTAGATCAGGTTCCATCATTATTAGGTAAATTTTATGGTTTTAATGTAGTTACGGTACATGGGTTAAATAGGGGGAAATCGATGAATTATCCCACTGCAAATTTTATACCCCTGAGTAAATATCAGATGATTCCTGAAGGTGGCGTATATCTTTCAAAAGTACTCTTAGACGGAGAAGAGTACTTTGGAATGGCAAATATTGGATATAGACCGACTTTTAATGAAAAAAAATTTGTTATGGAAGTTCACATTTTATCTGATAAATTCAGCGACTTATACGATAAAAGATTTTATATAGAATTTTTAAATAAAATTCGAAATGAAATAAAGTTTGAAAGTGAAGAATACTTAATCAAACAGATTGAAAACGATAAGGAAGTATGTATTAAATTGATAGATTCTTTTAAGGAGAAATATGAAGTATAGTAAAGAAACGAGTAAGATTATTCAAGACGCAGGTATTGATGCTAATAACGTTGGTAGTAGTGAAGCGCAAATTGCACTTCTTACAGACCGTATTAGATCATTGACAGAACATGTAAAGCTACATAAGAAAGATGTTCACTCGCGACATGGTTTAGTTAAGCTCGTATCAGAAAGAAGAAAACAATTGAAATATTTAAGAAAAACTAAACTAGATAGTTATGATACATTAATCACTAAACTATCAATAAGAGGATTATAAAGAAAGAATATGATAAAAGTAGAAAAAAATATAGCTGGCAGACTATTAAAGATTGAATCTGGCCAAATAGCAAGACAAGCGGGTGGATCCGTATTTATTACTTATGGAGACACTGCAATGCTTGCAGCAGTATGTTGTTCATCTGAACCGAGAGAAGGTTTAAACTTTCTTCCGATGCAGGTTGAATATAGAGAAAAACATTATGCGGGTGGAAAAATACCCGGAGGTTTCTTTAAGAGAGAGGCGAAACCAACAGATGCTGAAGTTTTAACTTCACGTTTGACAGATCGTCCAATTAGACCTTTAATTCCTAAGAATTATAGAAATGATTTACAAATCATGTTAACCACAATGTCTTATGATGGTGTGAATACACCTGATGTAGTAGCAGCAATTGGTGCTTCTGCGGCATTGTTATTGTCTCCAGTACCATTTGATGGTCCAATAGCTTCTGTTAAAGTAGGCTTAGTTGATGGAGAATATGTTTTAAATCCTACATTGGAACAAATGGAATCATCTGATTTAGATTTGATAGTAACCGGTAAAAAAGATAAAATTTGTATGATTGAAGGTGGTTCTAATTTTGTACCTGAGAAAACAATTTTAGAAGCATTAGATATTGCAATGGAAGGTATTAATGACATTGTTGATCTTCAAATGGAATTTTCAGAACACTTTGATAATTCATATGAAATGGTTGATAATACAGTAATAACTGACGAAGTAATCAAGTCTCTTGAAGATTCATTTTCAGATAAGGTTGAAAAATTACTTGATATGGACTCTAAGCAAACAATGGATGTTGCATACAACGAAATTGTAAAAGAAGCTTCGACTCCTCATGAAGAAGATGAAAAGATGTATTCTGAAGTAAAAGAATATGTTAAAACTATGTTTAAAAATGCAGTGAGAAAAACTGTATTAGAGAAAAAAGTTAGAGTTGATGGTAGAGGATTAGACGATATTAGAGCAATTAGTATTGTTCCATCGTTGTTGCCTCGAGTTCATGGATCTGCTTTATTCACTAGAGGTGAAACGCAAGCAATCGTTGCGCTTACCTTAGGTAATGCTAGAGATGAACAGATTATAGATTCAATGGCGAGTGATTATAAAAAATCATTTATGTTGCACTATAATTTCCCTCCTTACTGTGTAGGAGAAACTGGAAGAATTGGTTTCACGAATAGAAGAGAGATTGGCCATGGTCATTTAGCAGAAAGATCGCTAAAACCTATACTGCCTTCATCTGAGGAGTTTCCATACACAATACGTATTGTGTCAGAAATTACAGAATCAAATGGATCTTCTTCTATGGCATCAGTTTGTGGTGGCTCATTAGCTATGATGAACGCAGGAGTGCCTATTAAAGAACATGTTGCTGGTATTGCAATGGGATTAATCACTGACGGTGAAAATCATGCAGTATTAAGTGATATTTTGGGAACTGAAGATTTCTATGGAGATATGGATTTTAAAGTTGCTGGAACTAAAGATGGTATTAGTGCTATCCAATTAGATTTAAAAGTTCCTGGACTTCCAATGGAAATTTTATCTATGGCGTTAGAGCAAGCAAATAAGGGAAGGTTGCATATTCTAGATGAAATGAATAAAGCAATAAGCTCTCCAAATGCATTGTCTCAATATGCACCACAGATCGAATCTTTCAAGATTGATAAAGAGAAGATTGGAGCCCTTATTGGTCCAGGAGGAAAGAACATTAAAGCAATTCAAGAAAGAGCTGAATGTGTTATCAATATTGAAGATGATGGAACTGTTAGTGTGTCAGCGGCAGATAGAGAAGCGCTTGATAATGCTATTAGTCAAATTAAAGCAGTTACCGAAGATCCTAAAGTTGGAACTGTTTTTGACGGTAAGGTTACAAAGATACTAGATTTTGGTGCTTTTGTAGAATTTGCTCCAGGGCGTGAAGGTTTAGTGCATATTTCACAGTTAGCTTGGGAACGAGTTAATAAAGTAAATGATGTACTGTCAGTAGGAGATGCTGTAAAAATCAAATTATTTGAAATTGATAAGCAAGGTCGTTTAAACTTTAGTATGAAATTGCTAATGGATAAACCTGAATAATTAAAGATATTTAACTTTAAATAACAAAACTCATCATGAAAATTGGCGTTCCTAAAGAGATTATTTCTCAGGAATATCGTGTATCGATTAATCCTGAGACTGCAAAGCTTTTACTCGAAAGTTCTCATCAGTTATTCATTCAAAAAAATGCAGGCGTTGATAGCGGTTATAGCGACCAAGAATATGCTAATCTTGGTTGTACTATATTAGACAATGCTACAGACGTGTTTCATCAGTCTGATTTAATTATAAAAGTTAAAGAACCTTCTTTAGATGAAGTAGAGCTAATGAAAAATAAGATGCTCTTCACATATCTTCATTTAAGTTCATCAAAGATTCTGACAGAAAAGCTCTTAGAATGTAATGTTACAGCATTTGCGTATGAAACTGTTGTAATCAACAATGAAACTCCTATGTTAAAACCTATGAGTGAGATTGCGGGCAGACTATCTCTTTTAGACTCTATTGAACTTTTAAAGAAAAGTAAAGGAGGTAAAGGGAAATTAATATCAGGAACTTCTCTTTCAGATCCAGCAAATGTATTGATTATTGGCGCTGGTACCGTCGGTATTAATGCAATGCAAATGAGTTTAGGCTTGGGTGCGAATACAACAATTTTAGATATTAATAACGAATTACTTTCAAAAATAAAAACTCAGTATCCTGCAGTAAATATAGGAACATCTTCCAAAGAACTGATTGAAGGTTTATTACCAATAGCAGATGTTGTGATTGGCGCAGTATTAACTCCAGGAGCTAAGCCACCAATAGTAGTTACTAGAGAAATGCTTGGCTTGATGCAGGATAAGAGCATTTTATCTGATGTTTCTATTGATCAAGGTGGTTGCTTTGAAACATCTAAACCAACTACACATAGTGAACCTACCTATGAAATTGATGGTGTTATCCACTATTGTGTTAAGAATATCCCATCTGCGGTGCCATTTACTGCCACGAACGCTTTAAATGAGTCTACAAGGCCATTTATAACCAGATTAGCTAATGATGGGGTAGAAGGATTAAGATCAAACATTAATCTTCTTATGGCGCTAAATACACATGACGGCCATCTAGTTAATAAAGAAGTAGCCGACGCTCATGGCTTAGAATATTCTAATCCAAGTAATATTCTTTAAATATTAGCATTAAAGAATAACTTTAATCACTTGTTTTTTTCTTAAAAAAATAATAACCTAAAGTAATGTTTGAATCAAAAACAAAACTATATTATAGCATTAAAGAAGTAAGTGAAATCACCAGCCTTAAACCTTATGTTTTAAGATACTGGGAGTCAGAATTTCCATTACTAAAACCTGTAAAAAATAAAGCAGGTAATAGAACCTATAAAAAAAATGACATTAATGTAATACTTGAGATTAAGAAATTACTTTATGGTAAAAAATTTACGATTAAAGGTGCAATAGAAGAAATGAAGGGTGGTTCTAAGATTGAATCCGCTTCAACTAAGATTAGCAATAGCGATGTGTCGGTTCTTATGGAAATCCGCAATGAATTGAAAAATATCTTAAATGAACTAAATAGGCATTAGATTAATAGAATAATTCATACCTTAATTTGGTAGCCAACTAAAAGCCTTTTGGTATATGATTACTAAGAGGCTTTTTTTTTATTAACATGATAAAAATAGTATTAACTTAATTGTATGAAAATGAAAAGATTTTTTAACTCAATTGTAGTAGGAATTGGAATATTTTTTGCTTCTTTTCTAGTGCCTGTTATTGGTGGAATTATATCTATTCCTATGAGTTTAATCGGAGCATGGATGTATTATGGTCATAGTAAATAGAAGTTTGTATAAACTTTGCTTATTTTTGCTTAGTTTTTTTAGCATCATTATGGCAGAAGAAAATACAAATCAGAAAGAAGCTTTCTTTGCAGCTGGATGTTTTTGGGGTGTAGAGTCTACATTTCAGCAATTAGAGGGCGTAAAATCAGCTAGTGTAGGTTATACAGGGGGAAAGGTAAAAAATCCCTCTTATGAGTTAGTATGTACTGGGATAACAGATCACGCTGAAGCAGTTCAGGTAGTATATGATGCAAGTGTAATCTCTTATGAACAGCTTTTAGATATTTTCTTTGAATTACATGACCCAACAACAATTGATAGGCAGGGCCCTGATGTAGGCTCTCAATATCGTTCAGCAGTATTTTACAAGAATGAAGAGGAAAAAACATTAGTTGAAATTAAAATTAATCAGGTTAATGAATCTGGAAAATTTCGATCAAGAGTTGTGACTGAGGTAGTACCTTTAAGCGACTTCTACGATGCGGAAGATTATCATCAGGATTATTATAAAAAAAGAGGAATAGTTGGTTGCGCAATATAAAACCGGGAGAGTAAAATGAGATTGCAAAAGAGTGTTTATTTATTATCGTTTTTATTATTAGTTGTTTTTACTTCTGACTTAAACGGTCAGTTTAGAAGAAAAAAAGTTAAGCTTAGTGAAACCAATAAAATTGAAGAGTTTATAAATGATCATATTCAAGATCCATTTATGATAGAGCATATTCAGGCTATCCAGTCAGAGTTGGTAAAAATGGGATTTGAGATTCTTCCACCTGAGACAAATGGAGAGCTAGCAGTAGAGGTTGTATTTGAAGATTTCAGTTTTGATCCAGTTTATGGTTCTACAGCAGATCCAAGAACATCACACATTATTTTTAGAAATCCAAAAACTGCAAGGATTGTTGCTAAATTTATGACTAATTCAATACTACAGGACGATGACTTTGGTGGACCAATGACAAATGCATTTGGAAATACAACAAACTCTTCTATGAATGGTGGTTATGGGGGAAGTTCAGATCAGCCAATCGATGTGAATGCCATTATTCTAGATTGGATGAAACAAATTAAGAACTTCTATTAAGCCTTGGCGTATAATCACAAAATTATTGAACCTAAGTGGCAGAAATATTGGTCTGAAAATGAAACATTTAAGACCGGTACTGACAGTAAAAAGCCAAAATATTATGTGCTTGATATGTTTCCTTATCCTTCTGGATCAGGTCTTCATGTAGGGCATGCTCTTGGATATGTTGCAACAGATATTGTTGCTCGATTTAAGAGAATGAAAGGGTTTAATGTTCTTCATCCTATGGGTTGGGATGCTTTTGGGTTGCCTGCAGAGCAGTATGCTATTAAAACAGGAACTCATCCTAAAATTACTACTGCTGAGAATATCAGCAATTTTAAGCGTCAAATTAATCAATTAGGTTTTTCTTATGACTGGTCTAAAGAGATAAATACAACAGATCCTAACTATTATAAGTGGACACAATGGATTTTTCTACAATTATACAACAAAGGTTTGGCTTATGAAGAAGAAGTGGCTGTCAATTGGTGTCCAGAATTACGTACAGTGCTTGCGAATGAAGAGGTTGTAGATGGTAAATCTGACATAGGAGGCCATCCTGTTTATCGAACACCGATGAAGCAATGGATCTTAAAGATAACAAAATATGCAGAATCTTTATTAGATGGTCTAGACGATTTAGATTGGCCTGAGAATATTAAAGAACTTCAAAAGAATTGGATTGGTAAATCTGAAGGGGTAGAAGTAGGCTTTTCCGTTGATGGATATCCTAATGAAAAAATTGAGGTATATACCACAAGACCTGATACTCTCTTTGGTGCTACTTATATGGTTCTTGCTCCAGAGCATCCACTAGCTAAGAAGATAGTCACAAAAGATAAATCTCTATTACTGGACAAGTATATTGAAGAAACTCAGAAAAAATCAGATTTTGATAGAACGGAAGTAAATAAAGATAAGACAGGTATTTTTACCGGATCTTATGCTATCAATCCTTTTAGTGGTGAAAAAATGGAAATATGGGTAGCGGATTATGTGTTGATAAGTTATGGTACTGGTGCAATTATGGCTGTTCCTGGACACGATGATAGAGATTGGGAGTTTGCAACTAAATACAAATTACCTATAAAAGAGGTTGTAGAGGGTGGAGATATAACAAAATCAGCTTTTACTGCTAAGGAAAATGCTATTTTAGTGAACTCAGAGCATGAAGATACATTATCTCTTAATGGTCTTAATGTGGAAGCAGCAATTGAAAAAGCAATAGACTTTATAGAAAAAAATGGATTAGGCTCTGGAACAGTAAATTATAAGCTTAGGGATTGGTTATTTTCTAGGCAACGTTATTGGGGTGAACCATTTCCTATTATTCACACAGAAGATGGAATCACAACAATCGATGAATCAGATCTACCTGTGCGATTACCAGAAGTAGAAAATTATAAGCCATCAGATGACGGAAAATCTCCACTTTCATCTATTAATAATTGGGTTGAAGTAAAAGATACATCTGGTAATATTATTGGACTTAGAGAAACAAATACTATGCCACAATGGGCTGGTTCTTGTTGGTATTATCTAAGATTTACAGATCCTTCTAATCATACTGAAGCTTGGTCAAAAGAAAATGAAAATTATTGGATGCCTGTTGATTTATATATAGGAGGGCAAGAGCATGCAGTTCTACATTTATTATATGCCCGATTCTGGCATCACGTTTTATATGATTTAGGTTTATTGTCGACGAAAGAACCATTTCAAAAGCTGTATAATCAAGGAATGATTCTTGGCGACGATGGGTCTAAAATGAGCAAATCAAAAGGAAATGTTATCAATCCTGAAGATATTATTGAACAATATGGCGCTGACGCTATGAGACTCTATGAAATGTTTATGGGGCCACTAAATAAATCAAAACCATGGAATACAAAAGGCTTACAAGGATGTTATAGATTTATTAATAAATTATGGTCTATTATTGTCGATGAAGAGGGTAATGTATCGTCTAAAATAATAGAAGGAAATATTCCAGACAAAGAGACGTTGCATCTACATCATACTACTATTAAAAAAGTCGAGAACGATATTGAAAACTTGCATTTTAACACTGCAGTTTCTCAGTTAATGATTTACTGTAATCACTTGCAAAAATGCGAGAAAATTTCAAGAGATTTAATTGTAGATCTTGTCAAGGTATCTGCACCATTTATACCGCATCTTTCAGAGGAGTTTTGGTCATTATTAGGACATAGTGAGTCAATATCTAATGCACCATGGCCACAGTTTGATGAAGCGTTAACTCAAACCGATGAAGTGACGGTTGCAGTACAGATAAATGGTAAGTTAAGAGCCAATATAAGTCTAGATGTCGATTCAAATGAAGAAACGGCTGTAAATGCCGCATTAGAGCTTGAAAAAGTACAAAACTATACATCACAAGGGTCTATCATTAAGACTATTTATGTTCCAAATCGACTACTGAATTTTGTCGTTAAGTAAATCAATACCTTTTGTCATATAGAAAAAGGTTATTACCATCATTAAGATTATATACTTTTGAAAAAAAGCGTGCAGTGTTAAACCTATTAATGACTCTCTAGCTGAGGGACCATATTCTATAAAGGTTACATATCCAACTATTGATAAAGCTGCAACAAGTAATAGCAAGCTATAATCAACATAATTTTCTTTATAGAAAAAATATGAATACAATCCTAAGGTAATTCCTATAGAGCAAGTCATAGATAATGCAAAAAATATATGAAGGTTATATAGTGCAGGAACATTTACGGGAGTAATAACTACACCAAACACTCCTAAGCAGCTATAAACAGATGTAATTCTAGCTAGGAGGGTAAGTATACCAAAATTTGTTTTAAATTGATTTATCGCTAAAAATAAGAATCTTGTAAGTGATCCAAGTAAAACAAAGGATCCTGTAGAGAATATAATGTAAGATATGATGTTATTTTCCCCTGAAAGACTAATCGTCCGACCTAAATCGCTTATAAAGTTTCGAAAAAAATTGTACCCTGATGTCGTAGAATCTAGAAGGTGACCCCCTTGATAAAACAGCATTGCACCAAAGATACATATTGTGTAAAAAATTAAATATTCTCTTGTCTTTTTTGTGATGCTACTCATGATAGGTGAATATAGACAAAGAAATAGTATTTGAGTAGGAGTTTAGTCGGTTAGTAAATCAATACCTTTTGTCATATAAAATACCGTAGAAACCAACGATAATGTAATAATTTTCTGAGCTGAAACTTGCAGTATCAATGCATTCATAGACATCCATGGAGCAGGTCCATATTCTATAATGATTATATAACCAATAGCTGCAACAGCACATAAAAGTAAAGCTATTGCATAGTTTTTCATGTCTTTCTTAGAGAATAAATATGCATAACATGCTAATGTTACTACAGAAGAATAAAAGATGGAATTTGCGAAGAGAACATGTAGTCCGTATAAGGATGGAACGTCTGCAGGTGTAACTATAACCCCAAATATGCAAAGACAACCCCAAATAACTGAAATCTTCGTTAATAACGTTAAATTATAGAAATCTTTCTTAAATACATCAGCTGCTAAGAATAAGAACCTAAATAACGCGATTAGCAGAGCTATAAAAGATATTACTGATATAATTAGCGATGGTAGATTGTCTGCACCTGAATGGCTAGTAATTCTAAGTAGATCACTAATAAAGTTTTTGCTTAGGCTATACCCAACAGTGTCAGGATCTAGGTAATGACCGCCAGAATAGAATAGCATAGCTGTTGCTAAGCCTATAACGTAGAAGAGGATAAGGTGACGTGTTTGTTTTGTAAGTTTTTGCATCTTGAAATATACTTATTTTTTGGATATCTATTCAAATATACATCTAATTATACATAATATATATTCTGCGTAAATTATATTAAGTAAACTCTTTTAGTCTAAAATCTACTTCGTAGATATATACATCTATATCATTTACCACTTCTAATGCATATTCCAATTTCTTATCAAATCCACTTGCGATAATTATACCTTTGACATTTTGTGTTTTTAAATTTCTCTTAACCCAACCCATATATCTAGTTATTTGACCAACTGTTTTATCGCTAACTATTGTCGGTTTTATCTTGTACAAGAATGTCAATAAAGCCTATACCTGTTTTATATTGCTGACTTATTTGTTCACCATCCTGGATTATCAAATCGTATTTTTTTCCTAATTCTGTATCAGTCCAATTATGAATAATAAAGTCTTCTAACTGTTTTTCCATATAAAATACACTATGATTTGATGGTAAAGCAGGATTATTCCTTACTTTTATAGAAAGGGATCTTTTATAAACTTCCAATAATTGCTCTAAATGACCAAGTATTTCATTGTCGGAATATTTTTTTCCTTTTTTTAGATCAATAAAATTTATTTTATCCTCTTCAAAATCAATTTTATAAGATTTACAAACATAAGACTTTCCATATCTAGGAACATCTCCATCTAGATGATCATATAATGTTTCATTATTATCTAATATTTCATCTGGCCAAGTACTTTCATATTCCATAGTCTCACTTATACCATAACTTAATATTAGAGTATTACTTTCTTTGATGAATAAATATCCTGGATAATAACCTTCGCTAACTCTCATTTCAGGAGTTATTAAACAGATCCATGGTATTTTAGCGGGTGTACCCATACCAAAAGACACTCTAAATACTAAATCAGACCATTCTTTTGGGTAAGAAGCATATTTTAACTCTCCAGTCTGAGTTTGATGAAGAAATTTATTTAAAATTTTTATCCAATCATTCATTTTGAATATAAATATACAAAATAATTGGAAACCATTTAAGGTTAAAGATTGTATATAGGGTATGAAAGCGACATTAAGAGGCACAAACAATGGAGTTAAAATACATGAATAATATTGAAAAGTTTGTCCTAGGTGCAGTCGTAATCTGCATCGGATCGCTTATATTCCTGATGGAATCTACAAAAGACGTTGAAATCACTAGTAATACGACGCTAAATAGCCCTGTAAACGACGAAACACCTGTGGAAGTAGTCATTACACCCGTATTAGATGAAATCGTCAAAGAACCGGTTGAATTAGCTGTGATTAAAGAAGCAGTTGTTAAATCGGTTGAAGTCACTCCCCCATTCAATGACGCCTTTATTGCTGCACGTAAAGCATTAGGCCCAAATGAAACCTTTGAATGGAATGGAAACCTATATACAACAAACTATTTTTATGAAATGGATGTCGCTGAAACCCCTGTCGAAGAAGAAGTACAACTTAGTCAGGACGTGGATGACGAAAGCATTGCATATAATACGAATTAAGTATTTCTCAGAGTTACCTTCAAATAAGAAAGGCGCTTAGTCGAAAGCGCCTTTTTTATTATCAATAAATAATCAAATTATTCGTCAGTGATGAAGACAAGTGTTATCAATAATAAGGATAAAGGATACATTACATCCTTAGACCCAAAAGGATCTCCCCATACACAATAATGCATATAAGCTGCTCCAATCATTACGATACCAATCATCAATGCTCCCAAACGAGTTAATGCTTCATATTTGATTCCAATAAGCATAAATAACCCACCTAGAATTTCAAATAATGCCACAAGATAGACTAAGAACAATGGCAAGGAATTGGTTAATCCCTCTCCTGCTACGATTGGTAGTTTTCCCATACCTGCTTTAATAAAAATAAATGCTAAAAATAAACGCATTAGCATCATTACAGGTTTTTTACAGTGACTACAGTCAGTATCTAAAAATTTATTTATCATAATTTCCTTCCTTATAAGTTTAAATGTGTACCATCACAATATGGGACATTTGTTGATTGTTTACAACCACATAAGTACATCTCGCCATCTTTTTCTGCTTTGAAGACAGTCGATATCTTGAAATTAATGCTTTCCAATCTCCCAATGATCAGACAATAAAGATTCAGCAGATGTTTGAGCATCCGCTTCCAGGGAAGTTCCCATTACATCATTCCAACGATTTAAAAATCCAAACAATGCAATCACGCTCATAATTTCTAATATATCTGTTTCAGACCAATGAGTTGTTAGCTCCTCCTCTATTAAAGAAGTAACGCTAACCGGTACAGTACTTGCGGCTTGAGTAAACCGTAACGCTATCTTTTCTTTCGCAGTAAATAAGGGGCTTTCCTCAAAATTCCATGCGGATTCTAATCGTTCTTTTGCACCCCCATAACGTTCCGCGGCGCGAATAGCATGTGCTTGACAGTAACGACAGCCAGCAGTATTGCTACTGACATACGCAATAACACGCTTAAACTCGCTTGAAATGGATCCAACATTATGCATCACTGCTTTATTTAAATGCACAAATGCTTGTGCAAGCGATGGTTTTTTTTGCATAGTCAATACTGAGTTAGGACAAAATCCTAAGGTTTCATTAAAGAACTGTACCAAGGCTTTGGTTTCGGCATCTTTAATCGTATTGATAGGATCAATAAGGCTCATACTATTTTTCTTCAAAAAGCTTATCTAAAGGCTTGCGCACCTTTGTACGAAACTGATGATGATCATCTGCGGCACGATACCCTATTGGCAACAACACGGTTGAAGTTAAGTTGGTATCTTCTAATTCTAAAATATCATCATAGGCTTTGCTTTTAAATCCTTCGAAAGGACAGGAATCAATGCGCATATCTGCACAGGTTATCATGAGCTGAGATACGGCTAAATAACATTGTTTTTGCATCCAATGAAGTGCTTCTGTTTTATCGCGTTGTCCAATATCTGCTTTTGCGACTGTTCCGTATACAATAATCTTTGCTTTTGATTTAAGTTTATCCATATACCCGCGCTCATCATCTTGCTGTCTTCCCTGCTCCATTAAATGGATAAATTCATCAATATGCTTGGAGTTTGCAGTCTTATAACTGCAGAACACAAATAAATGAGAGCAATCACGAATTTGGGATTGATAATAGGATTTTTTATACAGCTTATCTTTAATTTTCTGATCCGTAATAATGAGAACTTTATAGAGTTGAAATCCATAGGAAGATGGCGTAAGACGCACGGCTTCTTTTAAGGTAGCAATATCAGCATCACTCACCTTCTTATTAGGGTCAAATTTCTTGGTGGCATACCGCCATTTTAGGCTATCAATAATACTCATTTTATAAAAATCTTATCTGAATTTAAAGGTAATTGCATTTCCATATTATCTTCCACTACCGTTGTTGTAAATGATGTTTGTGATTTAAAGTGACGTAACCTTTTCTTAGTTATCATATTATCTTTGTCTGGAATGATATGAATTAAAGCTAACATTCCAATATCAATACCATCTAAACGACTCAATAACCCTGGGTGTCCTTCATAATCAATGAGATTAGTATGATAGTTTTGAATGTCATCAAAAATAACACCCATACGTTCATTACCAAGATTTCTAGACGCTTGTGCAATTTCGGCGGTTTCTTGCTCTAAAATTGCTTCGTGAATTAAAAGATCTACTCCATTAGCAAAACTATAGTCATCCATCAAGTCTGTATCCCCTGAAATAATGACAGAACGATCACCGGCTACAATACGATATCCCACCGAACCATCTACCGGTCCATGAGGTACGTCAAAGGCAAAGACTTCAATATTGCTATCTTTAAATACAGATTTTTCTCCTTCTTCTACGTGAAATACATGTGCTTCTAACAATCCATGTTCTGGATTAAAAAAATCTTCTCCATGATGGGTAACACGATGAAGTCTGTCCGGCTGATAAGCTAAATTAAATCCATCGACAACATTTTGTGTTAATTCTGTTGCGCCATATACCGGCATTGCATTGGTTCTTCCACGTACCCAAGATGCCAATACCAGTTCTCCAAGACTTCCAATATGGTCAGAATGTGTATGGGTTAAAAAGACCGCTTCAATAAAAGCAACTTCTAAGGTTCCTTGCGATATAAAATTGGCTGTAGAACGTGACCCCGCATCAAAGACATAATTACGGTTATTAATCGATATAACAACACTTTGTTGTGCAATCTGTGGCGTAAGTGGTGTACTTACTCCCGTATAAACTACACGCAACACATCGGGTTGATTAGGTGGAATAGAAAGTAATGATCCAACAGTACGTTCAAATACTTGATTCCTAAAGTTTCCAGGGGAATTAAATGCCAATACTATTGCAACAGTCAATACGACTAATCCTGTAAAAAATATCGCTAAATACTTTAATATTTTTCCCTCTGAAATATTATTTAGATTCATTTTTTTTCTCCTTATTGCAGTCTTGAAATGATATAGAGCTGTAGACTCAACACAAGCAGTGCCAATATTGTTCTGAGAAATTCCATCAAATGGTTGTGTCGATCAAAAAATCTCTCAATTTTATACCATCTAGATTCTTTATAATTGTCATCGTTCATTATTCTTTTCCTAACTCAAGCGATTCGTTAATCCAATTTAAATAATCTGCATCAACCTTGCTTGTTTCAATTGTAGTAATTTCTGGTACATCATAATTATGTAACTCTTTAATTATTTGATAGACTTTCGCCTCTAAATCTTGAGCTGTCTTAATAAGTAACATAACCTCTCTTGCTTCAATAATACGTCCGTCTAAGATGTATTTTGAGCGCATACGAGGAATAATGTTAACGCACGCAGCATAACGCTTGTTCAGTAATGTATTAGTGATCTCTTTCATAGCCTTATGGCTATTAGAAGTTGTTTTAATAATAATCATACTATTTACTGATTTTCAACCCATTGATACACAATGTCTTGAAGGATATCCATGGACACGCCTCCATTTTTTAAGACAACATCGTGAAATCCTTGAAGCGAGAATGTATCACCAAGCGTTGATTCAGCGTAAGTGCGTAATTCTTGAATTTTTAGCATTCCTATTTTATAAGAAACGGCTTGACCTGGCCATACAATATGACGCTCTACCATCCCAACACAATCACCTTCTGGATTTGCTGTATTGTTCATATAATAATCAATCCCCTCTTCTCTGGTCCATCGATAATGATGAATCCCAGTATCAACTACCAAACGACATGCTCTCCAAAGCTCTCCAGATAAACGACCAAAATCAGAATATGGATCTTTGTAGAGACCAATTTCTTTTGGAAGTGTTTCTGCGTATAGCGCCCACCCTTCAGAGAATACACTATATCCACCATATTTTCTAAAGTTTGGCATCCCTTTTACTTCTAATGCGATCGCAATTTGCATATGATGCCCAGGAATAGCTTCATGATAAGCTAGATTTTCTAACTTATAGATTGGCATATCTTGCATATTATACAAATTAGCATAATAAATTCCAGGACGACTTCCATCAGCTTGACCACGATTATAAAATGCAATACCAGCAGATGCTTCACGATATGGCTCCACTGCTTTGACAATGAGTGGAATACTTGGTAATCCATAAAACAATTCTTCAATACGACTAGATAATGTATCAACCACCACATTCACTTGATCTAAATACATTTGACGCCCCTTAGATCCTTGTGGATAATAGAATTGTGGATCTGTTCTCATAAAATCAAAGAATTCTTGTAGGGTGCCTTCAAAAGCAACCGTTTCCATAATAGTATAAATTTCTTCATGAATACGAGCCACTTCATCTAAACCAATTTGATGAATTTCTTCTGCAGTTAATCCTAATGTAGTGTAATTGTCTAAGCTATGTTGATAGTATTCAGCGCCGTTAGGATACTTCCAAACACCATCATTGTTGGTAGCTTTTAGTTGTTGTGCGCTGAGAAAATCAATTAAGCTTCTATAAGAATAATTCACTACGGTAACCAAAATAGCTTCTGCTTCACTTTTATAACGCAACTTGACTGCATCTGTTAGATCTAACGCTTCTAGCTTTGTAACAAAATCTTTATAGATAACATTCTGTTCTTTTCCTTCTTCAAATGGATAGCCTGATATGATATTCTCACACACAGCAATAGCTTTAGGATAGACAAACATAGGTGCAATTGTTCCAATATCTTCTCTTATGGTTAGTTCTTTAATAAAGTCTTCAAATAATGGCTCAATATTGCGCAATCTTCCGAGATAATCTTTAACATCTCTTTCGTCCTCTATAACATGATAATTGATTAAAAAAGATGGAATAGAAGAATGTTTTCCGCCGCGATGAGTTACCATATATCCACGAAAAAGATATTTATCAGCATCAATCGTTCTTTGTAAAGACTTCTCCATTAATCGATAACTGATTGCTGTCTTACTGTCTAGTTTATTAATATTGATATATTCATTTAGATATTCTAAGTCAAAAGCAGCATCTCTTGCATTTTTTCTTCTTTTAGGCCATGTAATATCATCCCATTGATCGTAGTTAGATTTATATCCTAACCTAGATTGAAATTCAGGACTATCTAACACCCTATCTTGAAAAATAGATTCAAAAAATTGATTTGCTTTTTTGATTTCATCTTGATCAACTTTTAATCCTGTACATGCATTGATTATTAATAAGAATGCTAGTAGAGCCGTGTATTTAAAAATATTTTGCATAGTTAATCTCTTTATTTAATGTTTAAAGGTTTTTAATTTAGTAAAAATTCTGCAGACAGTATGGTATTTTCTACCAACATAGCGATAGTCATTGGACCCACTCCTTTAGGCACAGGAGTAAGCGCACTTGCTTTACCGGTCACACTTGACTGATTCACGTCTCCAACAATAACAGATTTTCCGTCGCGTTCAATACGATTAATACCAACATCAACAAGACAAGCACCTTCTTTAATGAAAGAAGCATCTAAGAATTCTGGGGAACCCATCGCTGCTACAACAACATCCGCTTGTTGGGTAAAATGCTTTAAATCGGATGTACCACTATGACAAAGTGTTACCGTTGCATTTCCTAGCGATTTAAGGCTAGATAATACCGATACAGGTCTTCCGACAATGTTACTACGTCCGACCACAACCACATGTTTTCCATTTAAATCTACTTGAAAATGTTTTAACATAAACATGATGCCTTTTGGTGTACAAGGAACAAATCTTGGTCGTCCTATCGATAATAACCCAGCATTTTCTGGATGAAATCCATCGACATCTTTTTTGGGATCGATAGCATGAATAACTTTATCGCTATCAATATGTTTTGGTAAAGGTAGTTGAACTAGAATTCCATGAAAACTGTCATCTGCATTAATTTTAACAATTAAATCAAGCACTTCTTGTTCTGAAACAGAGTCTTCTAGACGATGAAGCTCCGATTTAAGACCTAAAGCATCAAAACGTTTTGTTTTATTGCGAACATAAATTTGTGACGCAGGGTCTTCCCCGATTAAGATAGCTGCTAATCCAGGAGTAATACCTTTTTCTTTCAAAGCATGAATACGGTCATGTAAACTATCATAAAGAGCATGACTTGCTTCTATCCCTGATAAGATCTTTGTATCGAACATTAAACCCCTCTCCTAATTTTTAAACTATTTCTTCAATGCGCTCAACCAAAGATTTAATCTTTGATTCTACTTCGCCTTTAAAAGAGTATTCTCCTCTTTGGGCGCTCATTAATTCATCAGAGATATTCATTGCAGCTAAGATTGCTATTTTAGATGCATTTAAGGATGAAGGTGCTGATTTTTGAATTTCTGCCATCTTTCTATCTACTAATGCAGCACATTCTCTTATGTGAGCTTCGTTAACAGTAGCACGAATAGAATATTCTTGACCAAAAATTCTAACTTTGACAACTTTTCTTTCTGAACTTTCCATAATATTTTCCTATTAATTATCTCTTAATTTAGCATTAAATTTTTTCGTAACAACCTTTATAATTTCTGCAATAACTGCATTTACCTCATTGTCTTCAAGTGTTTTTTTAACACTCTGAAATGACAATTTAAACAATACATTCTTCTTATTACCTTCTTTCTTTGATTGATAAATATCAACAGGAGATACATGTTGTAGTATTGACTGATTTATCGATTTCATAGCAGCACACACTTCGCCTAAATTCGTACCACTATCTAATTTGAAATTTAAATCTCTATTTACTACAGGATATAGCACAACATCTTTTACTTTGACACTGTGGTTAAAATGCTCTACAAAAAAGGATGTGTTAATATCCATAACACAAACATTTGTTTTATGCGCAATATCTAACTTATTAAGAAATGAATCAGCTACGACACCTATAGAACCTACTGTATTCTTTTTGCCGTCGACAATACGATAAAAAATATCGCAATATGAATGCTTATCTTCTACAAATTTCACTTTAGTTCTAGTGAGGGTTTCAAAAATATTCGTTGCCATCCCTTTTAATAAAAAGAAATTATTCTCTAATGCATTAAAATGTACATTCTTTTCATAGAAATTGCCATGAACGAGGCAAGAAAAATTACTCACTTGATCAATATCTTTTAAAGAATCACCTTTTTTCTCAAACACAGTCCCATGCTCATAAATTAATGTATTAGCTGAACCATTTTTAAAATTAAAGTCTAAGTTTTCAAATAAGCCACGATGAAGAGTTGTACGCAATGTATTCATTTTTTCTGAAGAAGGATTCATTACAGATACTGGATTAACTCCAAAAACCTTTACCTCTTCAATATCTTGTAATGAATTATTATAAGATTGATTAAATCCTAAAGAAGATAAGTGTTGCTTTAACTCAAATAATGGTTGTTCTGCATCGTTAGCATATTGCATTTGAGATGAGAAACTATAAGAAGACTTAATATTCTCATAACCATAGCAACGTAACACCTCTTCAATAAGATCAGTTTCATGCTTTACGTCATGCCTAAAAGAAGGAATAACACAATCCCAACCTGTTTTTGATTTTTTGTTTCGAATATGCAATCCATCAAGTATAGAACTAACAGATTTATGATTAATATCTTGACCTGTATACTTTAATAATTTATCCTCTGATAATGAAACTTTGTGTAAGGTTGAGTCAATGGTAGATTCACCCGTAACAAGAGATTCTAAGGTACCTCCTGCCACTTCAGACATAAGGCCTACAATCATATAAAATGCTTCTAAAACAGCTTCAGGATCTGCGCCTCTTTCAAAACGTCTAGATGCTTCTGATAATAAATTTAACTTTTTAGATCCTTTTCTTACAACAACAGGATCAAAATAAGCGCTCTCAATCAATACTTCTGTTGTCGTATCAGATACAGCGCTATCTTTACCACCAATAATACCTGCCAATGCAATCGTATTAACAGAATCTGTTATAATAAGATGATCCGTATCCAACTTATAAGATTCTTCATCTAATGCATCAAATTTTTCGCCTTTTTTAGCCCATTTTACCTCAATCATAGGTTTTGAAAGCTTCTTTAAATCAAAAATATGCGTTGGATGTCCAATTTCTAATAACATAAAATTTGATATATCAACTAAGTTATTAATGCTTTTTTGTCCTGCAGATTTTAAATAATCTGTAAGCCATTTAGGAGATGGTCCAACAGTAAGGTTTTTCATCGTACCTGCAATATAGCGGGTACATCCACCTTTTTTATCCAATATTACTTTAACGACATCATTACTTTTAGATGTAGCTTTTAAAGCCTCTATAGGGCTTTTAAGTTTAGAACCGGACATAGCAGCTATTTCTCTTGCAATACCACGATGGCTCAATGCAAATGCTTTATCTGGTGTGACTTCTACATCGATAGCATCGTATGTTTCACCCAATACAGTATCAATCTTTGCACCTACTGTACAGGAACTGTCTAAAACCATAATACCGTCATGTTCTTCTGATATTCCCAATTCTCTTTCCGAGCAAATCATTCCGAAGCTTTCAGCTCCTCTAATTTTTGCTTTTCCAATCTTAAAATCTCCAGGTAATACAGCACCTACTTTAGCAAATACAATCTTTTGACCTTTTTCAACGTTCAGTGCTCCACAAACCACGTTATATGTCTCGCTTCCATCTGTAACCGTACAAACCTTTAATTTGTCAGCATCTGGGTGTTTTTTGGCGGATTTAACCTCACCTACAACAATATGTTCCAGTGCACTAAAATCTGCAACTACTTCGGATTCAAATCCTCGCATAGTTAATTTATCTGCAAGCTCAGATGAAGAGTATTCAAAATCAACAAAACGCTTAAGCCATGATAGAGAAACTTTCATTAGAATTGCTCCAAAAATCGTTTATCATTCTGATAGAATAGACGAATATCTTTAATTCCATATTTAATCATCGCAATACGCTCTATACCCATTCCGAAAGCAAATCCTTGGTATTTTGTATTATCATATCCAACATTTGCAAGCACGTTTGGATTTACCATACCACATCCTAAAATTTCCATCCATTGATTGAGCTTATCGTTCCATATATCTACCTCAGCGCTTGGCTCAGTAAATGGAAAATAGCTTGGTCTAAATCGCATTTTAGTACCTTTTCCGAACATTTCCTGTACAAAGTACTCTAAAGTACCTTTCATTTCTGCAAAAGAAGAAGATTCGTTAACCACTAAACCCTCTACTTGATTAAATAGACAAAAGCTTTTATAACTCACTGCTTCGTTTCTAAACACTCTTCCACAGCAAATATGACGGATAGGTGGATCTTGATTTTCCATTAAGTGAATTTGAACATTTGAAGTATGAGTTCTTAATACTGTATTAGGGTCAATAAAGAATGTATCTTGCATATCTCTTGCAGGATGATGTTTTGGCACATTTAATGCCTCAAAATTATGATAATCATCATCAATCTCAGGTCCATAGGCGACAGAAAATCCAATAGATTGAAAAATTGACTTTATCTCACTAGTAATTTGCTCTAATGGATGTAAACTTCCTTTTGGTAAAGTATATCCAGGTAATGAAAAATCTTCTGAATTATCATTAGACTTACCATTATCAGGATTTAATTGATTTAATTTTTTATTAAAAGCGTTATTTAGGTCTGTTTTTAAAATATTTAAAGTTTTTCCATACTTAGGCTTTTCAGATCCAGGAAGTTTTGTAAAATCATCAAATAATAGAGTAAGCTTACCTTTTCTTCCTAGGTATGTAATGCGGATATTTTCGAGATCAGTAGTTGTTTTGCAGTTAGATAAGTCTGAGTGAAAAGATGTCTTAATCTCTTTGATAGTATTATCTAATGACATCTTTATTTTTATTTTTTCTTTAAATATTTTATAAGGTCTTCAAATACAGATGGATTATTAACTGCTAGATGAGCTAAAATCTTTCTGTCTAAATCGACTCCCTTCTCCTTCAATAAATGTACAAAATTCGAATATGATAAACCATTTAATCTTGATGCAGCATTAATGCGCACAATCCAAAGACGTCTAAACTGACGTTTCTTTTGTCTTCTATCTCTATAAGCATATAAACCAGCCTTAACTACTGCATCTTTTGCAGTTTTATAATTACGGCTTCTTGCTCCGAAATAACCTTTCGCTGACTTAACAGTCTTGCGATGTCTTCTATGTCTTGGAACTGAACTATTGGACCTTGGCATAACTTATACCTTCCCCATCATTTTTTTCATTCGCTTCTCAAAAGCAGGTGCTACTACTGTCGCTTTTTTTGCTGAACGTTTCACATCTCTATCTCTACGGATTAACATATGTGAATGTCCTGCTTTATTACGTTTCAGTTTACCTGAGGCAGTAACCTTAAATCTTTTTGATACACTTTTTCTTGTTTTCATCTTTGGCATAATATTTCCTATTTCGGGGCTAATATTATAGATTTCTTTCGTCCCATCAAAGGAGAATCTTTTTCCACTTGTGCGTGCTCACTTAACGACGACAAAACTCGCGTTAATAGGTCTTCACCTAAATCTTGACGTGACATCTCCCTACCTCTATACATTAAGGTAAGTTTTAATTTATAACCCTCGTCTAAAAACTTTTTTCCCATTTTTAACTTATTTTCTAAATCATGATCTCCAATATTTGGTCTCATTCTTAATTCTTTTACTTTGATAACATGATGATTTCTTCGACTTTGCTGTGCTTTCTTCTTTTCTTCATATTTAAATTTGCCAAAATCCATAATTTTACATACAGGTGGTTTTGCATTTGGTGATATTTCTACTAAATCTAAATCTACTTCTTCCGCTCTATTTAAGGCTTCTGGAACTGTTACAATTCCTATTTGTTCTTTATCATGCCCTATAAGCCTAACTTTATCTGCATAAATTCGGTTATTTACTCTTATTCTTTTTGTTTTAATTCGGAACTCTCCTATCGTTTATTTCATCTAAGATCTCAGTAGAGAAATCTTCCAATGAAATGGTTTGTTGTTGTTTTATAAATCTTCTTCTAATGGTAAGAGTCTTGCCTTCAACTTCTTTTTTACCTACAATTACCATAATATTTATTTTTTGCATTTCTGCATCTCTAATTTTTGAACCAATCTTTTCTGATCGACTATCTACATCCACTCTTACCCCATGAGCCTTTAATGATTTACATATATTATATGCATAATCATTGAATTTATCAGAAACAGGTAGAATGATTACTTGTTTTGGAGCAAGCCATAATGGAAAATTTCCACCAAAGTGCTCAATAAGGAATCCAATAAAGCGTTCGTGTGTACCTAATGGAGCTCTATGAATACATAGTGGAGTTTTAGATTTACCATCGACATCTTTATAAGTTAGATTAAAACGCTCAGGAACTGCAAAATCTACCTGATTAGTAGCTAAACTGAACTCTTTTCCTATCGCGCTCCAAACTTGAACATCTATTTTTGGACCATAAAATGCAGCATCTCCAACAGATTCAGTGAATTTCAATCCAGCATCTTTTAAAGCATTTCTTACGTCATCCTCTGTTTTCTTCCAAAGCTTAGGGTTATTGATATATTTTTTTCCTAACCCTTTAGAATCATGCAGACCTAATCTCATTTCATATTTTTCTATTCCAAAGATTTTAAAATAGTCCATATACAGATTACATACGGCTATAAACTCTTCTTTAAATTGATCTTCGGTACAGTAGATATGAGCATCATTCATTTGCATGCTTCTTACGCGCATTAATCCAAATAATTCACCTGATTTTTCGTATCGATAACATGTTCCATATTCTGATAAGCGATATGGTAAATCTCGGTAGCTTTTAGGTGTATTGGCGTAGATCTTATGATGGTGAGGACAATTCATTGGTTTCATATAATAATCAGTTCCATCTACATCCATTGCTGGGTACATACTTGACATATAATGCTCTAGATGACCAGATTTTTCATATAAAATCCCCTTAGTAAGATGCGGAGTTCTAACTCTCTTATAACCACCCAAATCTTCTTTCTCTTTTGCAAGAGCTTCTAATTCATCGATCATAACAGCTCCATTTGGAGTCCATAAAGGTAGACCGGGACCTACCTCTTCGTCATGAAAGTATAAATCTAATTCTTTTCCAATTTTACGATGATCTCTTTTCTTCTGCTCTTCAAGCATTAATAAGTATTTTTTAAGATCTTTAGCGCTAGTAAAAGATGTACCATACACGCGTTGTAATGTTTGATTATTCTCATCTCCTCTCCAATAAGCCGCTGAAGATGATAGTAATTTAAAATGTTGGATTACGCCAGTAGATGGAACATGTGGTCCTCTACAAAGGTCAGTAAAATCTCCCTGAGCATATACTTTAAGTACTTCAGATTTATCTAGATCATTAATAATCTCTACTTTATAGTCTTCTCCTATTTTTTTAAAGAATTTTAATGCTTCTTTTCTTGATTTCACTTCATGTACAATCTCCAGATTTTCTTGAGATATTTTTAACATTTCTTTTTCAATTTTTAATAAATCTTGTTCTGTAAAAGGAGTTTCTACATCAAAGTCATAGTAGAACCTATTTTCTAAATAAGGTCCGATAGTTACCTTTGTTTTAGGATATAATCTTTTTACTGCTTGAGCCATTAAATGAGCGGTACTATGCAGTAGCACGCTATGCCCATCTCTACTCTTACCATCAAGAAATTGAACAGTAGCGTCATCAGTTAATGAAGTGCTTAAATCAGTAAGAACCTGATCTACTTTACAGATTAAAGCATCTTTTGATATACCTTTGGTTGAAGAAAGTATTTGTAATGGAGTTGTTCCGCTTGGATAAGTTTCTGTGCCAATACCAACAACGTTAATAGAAATATTTGTCACTGAGTATTACTATCTATAACAAACATGACCATTGAAAATAAACTAACCATACTAAATACACCCATACGATGTCGTCTAATTAACAATTTTTCTTCTTGTGTTAAATCAGAACCATTTAAGTCTGATACAAGATTTTTCTCCTGTTTTGCGTCATAATAATGTGCATAAAATTGATCCAACCAATGCATACCTTGTTCGCAATCTAAATCCTGGCTTGAGCAATGTGTCAGAAATACAGATGCATCAGTTCCTGGAATAGAACGTACATACTTTGTTGCTAATTCCATTTTTGCAAATTCATTTTGTAACAATTCAAACTCTTCGATGTCTCTAGATTCAAAATCAAATGTCTGCAATTCATGGGTAATTGCTTGATATTCAGCTTGTGTGTACAAACTGATGACATAGCGTTGGTTATCTGTCGGTAAAGCTATTGTAGCTGGAAATGTTCTTTCTGATGATTTCCATGGCAAATTCCAAACATGCACGTCAGCAACAGCAACATTAGAGTATACGTTCACAATTGATTCAGCTCTTAGATTTGCTCTACTTCTTTCTTGATAATTATCAGAACCCGGACTATCTAGTTCTATTTCAACATTTTGACCAATAAGCAATTGCGTGCCAAGACATATGGTGAAAAAAGTTTGTATTATTCTCATTGAAGAAAATTTAATATAGAATAGTTCAAAAAGGTATGATTTTATCATCTAAAAGACATTACTTCTTGCTCATAAGCAAAACAACTTAACCAGATATCAAAATACTCTTCTGCTCTAGATCTACCATATTCGGCTATTAGAACATCTAAAATATCATAATTTTTATCTTCAAGATATGGGCTAGCGACATATACAAAAGTATATGTGCCATCTTCATTTTGTCCTTCTGGAGCTAAGAATTGCAAACTATTATATACATTAATATCATTGCGTTTAAAGGCAGGTAAGATGATTGTTTTATTCATCATTTCAAATGCAGCGCTCTTTGCAGGCAAGATATGATTAATAGCCATCATAGTTGCGCTTTGCGATGCATAGACACTGGTTTCAGCTTCGTTTGTAGCGCTAGGTGTCTCTACTACCCTATTTCCAATAGAAATGGGTATTGCACAACTGTAGATCATAAAGGATAACGTTATAATGAGTATTTTTTTCATTGCTTATAATAGATATTGAAATTTAATAAAGAATTGTCTTTCGCTCTCTTTTAAATTTGAGAACATATTATCATCAGTTGTTAGAAGATCATTTATTCCGACATACAGCGCACTAAATGCACTTGGTTGATAGGTCAACAATGGTTCAACAAACCAATTATGAGAAAAATCACTATACTGTACCTTGGTTCTCAAAGAAAGTTTTGATGTGAAAGAATGTGTATACCATGAATTAATTATAAAACCATCATAATAATTCTTTGCATCCTGATACTGTATCCCAATACCGGTACTCGCTTGATCTGAAACTTTATATTCAACATAACCCCAAGTTCCATACAAATCAGTTTGTTCTGGGATATTTAAATATCGGATAATTGTATTTTCACCAACAATTCCTCCATGAATTGTTGTTTTGGCATTTGGTTTGCCAGTAACAGCAATAGCCACTTCAAGCATATTGTTAAATTGCACTCCATTAAAGAGTTCATTCTCACTCTCAATGCCAAGCTCTATCTGATACCCATTTAAGAAAACAAACTGATTTCCAAAGTCAACTCCTTGACTTTTAACATCACCATCATAATTTGTTTTATAAACCATCTCAATTGCATGTCCTGATGCCAACAACCGTGGATGGTTGTCATAAAAAATGTTTTTTCCTTTAGATAGTTTCATCCACTTTGTGGAATTATTTGTCTCAAATCCATTGCTGGTTCGAAATCCTGGGGAACGAAGACGCACGGTTAAACTTGTCACATCTGTTCTAGTCATTTTTGATAAACCAAACCCTAATGCATTTCCTGTAATTTCTTCTCCGTCAAATTTGGCGGTATGATTATCAAATGTATAAGGATTATCATCAAATATTGTTGACAGAGAATCAGGTTCATTATGGATTGATGCAGCAGCATGAAGAGTTAAATGTAAATTCTTCCCAGGATGATAATGAAAATCTATCCCTCCTGTAGTCATATCCCCGCCTTCATCAAAGGTACGATTGGTAATAATTGCTCCAATGGAGCTTGCATTTTTTAACTGATGCTTTATACGTAAGATGTTAGACGTACTTTCACCCATGTTAAGAACAGTACTAAACTCTTCAAAAGGCAATATTAAAGGAGAAGATTCATCTTTAGCGCTAATCAACCCATACGATGTTTTTCCAATCTTTCCTGTGTATTTTACTGTTACAGATGGATCATTAATAGTTCTTGAATAGAACAAATTAAGGTATCCGCGTTGTGGTTGAAACCTAAACAATTCAGCTCCTTCGCTAAAAAAAGGTCTTCTTTCTTTAAAATGTAATGCATTCACTGTATTCACGTCATTTTGAATATCATCTGATTCGATTTGACTAAAATCTGGATTGATTGCAATCTCAAGCAAGTCCACAGAAGAAATAGGATATTTAATAAATAAGGATGGTTCAACATTATCGCTAGTTGAATCATTGTTAAAATCCTCAGAATATCCAGCAACCAATGAAGGAATATATTCAATATTTCCAGCTCCTTGTTTTGGAGGTTCAATACCATTTAAAAAAGCCATTTGACAGCTCTGGCATTCAATTCCTTGAATCTTTGATGCCCAAACAACCATATGTTGGAACTCATCATCTGTTGTATACCCACGAGTGAAATTAATTCTCCAATCTTGACTTTTCCCAACTGAATATCTCAAGCTTGAAAACGGAATAGCAAACTCTACGATATAACCATAGTCTGTAGTGCTTGTTTTGACATCAAAAATTAAATCTAAAGAAGTATCAAAACGAAATCCAGAACGCCCATCTATTTGCACCCCAGATGGATTTGCTCCAATTCCATAAATAAGAGATTCGTCACCAAATAGATCTAAATCAATTACAACCCAATCGTCACCATTTAGATTATCTCTCTTTGAAAGTGAAGTTCTAATTTTTTCTGGAGGTGTATATGCAATAAATGCTACATATAAATTTGAGTCGTCATACAATAATTTTACTTCTGTTTTAAATGCAGCTGGTTCTCCTTGAAAAACATTAGTATCAGTAAACCCTGTAGCAATTTGAGCTAATCCCCAGCTTTCTTCATCCAGTTGACCATCAATCGTAATTGGAGTATCAATCTTGTTGATATCATATGATGGACGTGGAGTTAAATCTGTAAATGACTGACTAAATAAGTTTGTCAATAAGATATATATAATAAATTGTTTCTTCATAATAATGCTCCCAATAATAGTGATAATATTTTTAATACTAAACTACTATTTAGACATTCATCTTAGATTAAAGTTGCATAGAAAAAAAATTATTTTATAGGTGAAATCTTTGATCTCTTTTAGCGACATTAAATCCACTATTTTTTATCATTTTTATGGCGTTTGATTGTCTGTCTAACGCTGGGTTTGTATGATTTAAATGAATGAAATACACACTGGCTTTGTTCGTGACATTATCTAATATTTCCATCGATTCAACAATAAATGGATGTGGAATTTCTGACATATCTCTTCCTGGCAATTCATTAATATCATAAAATGTTCCATCTAAGAGACTAAAATCATTATTCTCTACTACATCCTCGATATTTTGACTCCATTTTTCCCATTTATCTATATCCGGAATAAATATTAATGATTTATTTGGACCGCTAATCTTATATCCTACTGTTTCAGAAAATTCATCACGATGAGGAACGATGAATGGTGTAATACTTAAATTATTATTCAGCTGAATCTTTGTATTATTTTGAAGATTTTTAATATCAATATTATTTAAATCAACCAACTGACTCCAGGGACCATTTGTAGTCAAGAATCTTTTCATTTTTGGCATTGCATATACTGGAATTTGTTTTGCGCCCATAACTTCACGTCCTAGGTGAATTAATCCTGTATAGTGACCTATATGAGCATGTGTGAGGAAAACTCCCTTAAAGGTCCTTTTTTGATCCATTGTTAGTGTATTCAATTGCAAGGAAAAGTCCGGTGTAGCATCAATCATCCATACCTCATTGGTTGAAGGATCAACAATCCCTAAACTTGATACCTGATTATGTAATTTCGGATTATCCCATTTATCAATACAGCAATCTTTTGTACATGCAGCATGAGGAGCGCCACCATCTTGAGCAATACCTAATACAATAATATATGGGTTGTCATTTTTAGGTAAGGTCCAACCGATAAGGAAAATCGATATTACTATCAAAGATATAGAATACTTATTCAACAACCGACGACTATCCGCCTAAATGACCGCTGTCATCAGATGATTTTTCTGGTGCATTCTTAGGATTGTACATCTCGTCAATCTCATCTTTATGTTTCGTTGTAACAACTTTACGTTTTATGGACATTTTAGGTGTCAATTCACCTGCATCGACTGTCCATTCTTCGTGGATAAGAACAAACTTACGAATTGATTCATATCGTGAAAAGTTTGTCATTACGTCCTTAACGATTATATCAATCATATCATAAGCATCAGGGTGTGCACATAGACTTTTATAGTCCAAAGATGCTAAGCCTTTATCTTCTGCCCAAGTCATTAGACTTTCTTTATTTGGGACTATGAGAGCTGAAATAAAGTTTCTGTCATCTCCTACGACATTACACTGCTCAATATACTTGCTGGATGTCAGTGAAACTTCCATAGGTTGAGGTGCAACATTTTTACCTCCAGAAGTAATAATCAAGCTCTTCTTTCTATCGGTAATTCGCAAAAGACCATCTTCATCAAATTTACCAATATCTCCAGAATGAAACCAGCCATCAACAATAGCTTCATTGGTTGCTTCTTCATTCTTGTAATATCCTTGCATAACACAATGGCCTCTACATAGAATTTCACCATCTTCAGCAATTTTTACTTCAACGCCAGGAATAGCATTGCCAACTGTACCAAACTTAAAGAAATCTGGATTTCCAAGTGTCATTACCGGACTAGTCTCAGTTAAGCCGTATCCTTCGATAATAGATATACCTATTCCGCAGAAGAATGATCCAACTTCTTTTGATAATGCTGATCCACCAGATGAACAAGCTCTTACTTTACCACCTAAGGCAGCTCTAAACTTGTTTAAAACTAACTTATCAGCTATGTTATACTTTAAGCCCAAAACAAATGGAAGTTTTTTACTTACTTGTCTATATGGAACAGTTTGCATACCAACATTAATTGACCATTCAGCAAGTGTCTTTTTAACACCTGTCATTGCTGATACACTGTCTATTATTTTTCCATGTATTTTTTCAAAAATTCTCGGAACAGCTGTTAAAAATGTAGGTTGAACTTCTCTAATATTTTCAAAAAGTATTTCAGGAGTAAAATTCATTTCTGCATAATAAATCTGAGTACCTTGACTAAAAATAGAATAGTGACCACCCACTCTTTCGAAACTATGACTTATTGGTAGAAATGATATAAATCTTTCAATACCATCTTCTGGTTTCAGTTCAGGATTTAAATCCATCGCCTTTTTAATTAAATGATCAATTGATAATAAATTATTACATATGTTTGCATGACTTAGCATAACACCTTTAGGGCTTCCTGTTGTACCGCTTGTATAAATAAGTGTTAATAAATCATCTTCCATAACTGTTTTTGAAAGTTCGCGAATATCATGTACTTCATTCTTCATTTCAAAAACTTCAGAAAATTTTACAACATGTTCTTTGTTACCATCGTAATTATCATCCATAATTATAATAGTGTTTAAGCTTGCATTTGTGTCCCCTATTAAAGAATAAACTTTATCTAATTGCAATGCGTCTTGCACAATAGCAATTTTACTTTCTGAATGCTCTACAACATATCTAGACTGAGCTGGAATAAGCGTTGGATAAACTGGAACAGAAACAGCTCTAGTATGTGCAATTGCATAGTCTGAAATAGCCCATTGACGAGAATTAGCACCAATAATTGCTACTTTATCATATTTATTAATACCTAAATTTTTTAATCCATTTGCAAAATCTTCAACCGATTTTTGTAAATCTATTAACTCAATGCCTTCCCATCCATTTTCACCTTTTGTAAAAAAGGTTTTAAGATTTGGCTTTTCTTCTACTAGCGATTGAAACATTCCCGGTATAGTTTTAAATGACACTTTTTCTCCTTAGTTAAATATTCTCTATTGACAAGCTACGTACTTTACATGAAATTTGTCAACATTTTTGCCGGGATGGCGGAATTGGTAGACGCGCCGGATTCAAAATCCGGTGAGGGTTTCCTCATGTCGGTTCGAGCCCGACTCTCGGTACAAAAAAAAAGGGCTTTTTATAAGCCCTTTTTTAAATAGTAATCAAATTAAATGTTATTCTTTTTTCTCACCTTCTTCTTCTGGTGGAAATACCGCTGCATCTAATTTTTTAAGTTGTTTCTTGATATCTGAAAGGTCTCTTCTTGTTCTACGTTTTTCAGAATCAAAATTATCTTCCAATCCTTCTAAGTCACGTTGAACATTCTTGATTTTCTTAGTTAAGTCACGGTCAACTCTTTTAATTTCATAAGCTAAATCATCAATTAAACTACCAAGAGAATCAGCTTTGGTATAAATTAGTTTTGTATTAGCAGTAATTCTATTTTGACCTCTTTTAATTTCTTTTCCTTGCCCAATATTTTCAAGTTCAACAGCTTTTACTCTCTGTTTAAATTCTTGATTTACCATATCTACATGCTCAACTTGTTCTTGTCTCAATTGAGTCATTTCATCCATTGCAGAATTATATTGTAATAATGAAAAACCTACCGCAACGATAAGTGCTAAAGCGACAACGCTAAGAATTTTTTCTGTACTAGTTAACATTTATAATACCTCAGTTGTTTTTTTTAAGTCCACCGAAACTAATCAATGAAAACCCAATATGAAAACTTTTTTTTCTAATTAGGAATTTTTCCAATACGTGAAATTCTTGGACTATAATTATCAAGATTAATTGAAAACCATGTAATAATTGGTTGACCTAATATATGACTTTCGGGTACAAATCCCCAATATCTAGAATCCTCACTATTATCCCTATTATCTCCCATCATCCAAAAATAATCTTGTTGTACCTTATATGAATCTATCTCAGTAATTGGTTTTCCATTGATATAAAGATATTTAATATATTCTTTTTTAAACATTGGAGACCATGGATTAATTAATGTTGCTCCATCTGTAGGTACATAGTTTTTGAATATAGACCTATCGCCTGTTCTTCTAAAAATATCTTTAGGACTATTATTGGTAAAACTAAATTTTTGGTCTTCATAAATCAACTCTACCGAATTGCCTTCGTATAGAATAATTGGCAATAAAAGCTTCCAATTCATGGATTCATCTAAAACGAAAGTATCTCCTTTTTTTGGAATAGTAATTTCCGGATACTGATCTTTATTACCAGCTACTCCAAGAAAAATTTCATTATCAATCATATCTGATGACATATAACTATCCATTAAAAACTGTCCTCCATCTGGAAGAGTACTAATTTCACCATTAACATAAACTTCTCTATCTGCAATACTAACTGTATCTCCAGGCAATCCAATACATCGTTTTACATATTTATAAACAATATCTCTTGGATATTCAAAAACAACTACATCTCCTCTTTTTACTTTTTTAAATGCTGGAAATCTATAATCAGGTAAAAAAGTTGGAATACTAACTGCTGTAAATGGTACCCAAATTTTTTGTGGTACTTTCATTCCATAGGAAAAACGACTACCTATCAACATATCCCCTTTTAAGATATTTCTTTCCATACTAGTAGTTGGAACTATGTATAATTCCACGACTGTTTCTTTAAGAAATAGTACAATTAAAATTAGTGCTAATAGCGATTTTATCTCTGATGCAATTTTATTCATTTGCTTATCATACTAGATATAGGTTTAAATGTTTCCCTGTGAATTGATATATAAGAATATTCTTTAAGAGCATTACAATGCTGCTTAGTCCCATATCCTTTATTTTTATCAAAACCGTACATAGGATAAATATAGTGAAATGAACGCATAATTTCATCTCTAGTAACTTTTGCAATAATAGAAGCTGCCATAATCGATCTAATTTTTTGATCTCCTCTTATAATACCTTCATTCTTAATTGGTATATCTAAAGGAAAGCCATCTACCAGAACTTTATCAGGCTGATGACTTAAGTTATTGATTGCATCAATCATTGCATGCTCTGATGCTACTTTTATATTCACATCATCTATATAGTCATTCCACTTAATGCCTACAGCAATAGATAGTGCGTGATCATTAATAATTTTAAAAAGAACGTTACGTTTCTTTTCTGTTAATTTTTTAGAGTCATTTAAGCCGTCTATATCATTATCTAATATAACTGCTGCTGCTACTACTGGACCAGCCAGTGCACCTCTACCTACCTCATCTACTCCTGCAATTAACATAAAAAGTAAATTAATAATAAAATTGATGTTTACTTTTAAAAAATTTTTTTAATATTCATACATGTCAAAAATTAAACTCTCAGCAATTATCTTTAGCATTATAGGTATAGTACTTGCAACTCAGGGGGTTCATTTTTACGATTCAGCATGGGTCTTTCCTGCCAACTTACTATCAGATAATTTTAAAACATCCTTTCCCTTAAGTGGCGTTCCATTTATGGTGGTCGCATTACTTGGAACGGGTATTTATATGACCTTTAAGTTAGGGTTTCCTCAACTAAGAAGAATTCTCCATGGTATTCGAGTAACCAAAGGAGACTATGATAATATTGAAGATGAAGGTGATTTAAATCATTTTAAAGCACTATCAACTGCATTAGCCGCAACGGTTGGTATTGGAAATATTGCAGGAGTTGCTATTGCTATTTATTATGGTGGTCCAGGAGCATTATTCTGGATGTGGATTACTGCTTTTTTTGGCACAGCACTAAAATATGCAGAATGTACTCTCGCATTAGAATACAGAGAAACTGACACTCTTGGAAACACTGCTGGTGGACCTATGTATACTATCGAAAATGGTTTAGGACCTAAGTGGAGATGGCTAGCTGCTACTTTTGCTTGCTTTGCTATTATTTGTTCGTTCTTTACTGGAAATGCAATTCAATCCAATACTTTAACACAGCAATTATATGCTCAAATATTAAGTGTTACTGGACCCGACAATGCTCTTATGGTTACCAATTCAATTAGTTTTCTCGGTAGTGAGTCAAACATATCTATAATGCATGTCATTATCGGTCTAACTTGTGCTTCTATCGTTGGATCTGTCATTCTTGGTGGAATTAAACGTATTGGAAACGTAACAAGTTATTTGGTGCCAATTATGGCAACAATTTATGTATTCTGTGCACTCTTTATCATTATATCTAATTATGAGCAGGTTGGTGAATCTTTTAATACTATTTTTACAATGGCATTTAATCCTCCTTCCATTAAGGATCCAGTTATTGGAATAGCTGCTGGGGCATTTATTTCTTTTTTAAATACTATGATGATGGGTGTAAAAAGAGGATTATTCTCAAGTGAATCTGGACAAGGATCTGCAGCTATCGCTCATTCAACAGCAAAAACACCATATGCTGTAAGAGAAGGTGTTGTTGCCTTATTAGAGCCATATATTGATACTATCATTATCTGTACACTCACAGGTCTTGTTATCATGGTAACTAACTCATGGCATTTAACTGAATTTTATAGCCAAAGAATTGATCCATCAATAACAGATTTAAAAGAGGGTGTTCTTTTAACGAGTCATGCATTTGGAATTGGAATGCCTTCTATTGGAGCCCAAGTAGTAACAATAGCTGTTGTATTATTTGCTTTATCCACTGCTATTAGCTGGTCTTTCTATGGAGATAGAGCTACAGAATATTTATTTGGAACAGGCGCAATCCCAACTTATAGATACTGTTATGTATTTATGGTGTTTGTAGGATCGATGTTAACTTTAGAACAAGTCTGGATTTTTGGTGATGCAGCATTAGCCTTTATGACATTCCCTAATCTTATCGCTATTATTTTGTTAAGTAATAAGTTAAAAGACTTATCTAACGAATATTTTGAAAAATATTAATTCCTTCTGCTAATATAAGAAATATATTAAATGAATTAATTCTTTTTCTTTGGAACAAATCTTACAATAGATTCAACATGATGAGTCATAGGAAATAAGTCTATAACATTAATCTTATCTAAAAAATAACCAGAATTTTCTAAAAACCTACTATCGCGAGCTAAAGATGCAGGATCGCAAGATATGTAAACAATTTTTTTAGGAGATTTAGATACTATTTTATCTATTGTACTTCTACCGGCTCCCGTTCTTGGTGGATCTAATAAGATTGCATCAATATTATTTAATTGAGATAATTTTTTATCTACTAAGCCTTTATGAATCGTTACATTTTTATATTTTTTAAAAATCTTTGATGCATCTCTAATTGCGTGATTACTCAGTTCAATCATATGGACATGACCCTTACTCCCAACTTTATCAGCTACTGGCATAGTAAATAATCCAACACCTCCATAAAGATCGCATACAACATCGCCTTGTTTTAATTTCATAAAACTTATAGCCAAATCTGATAATATTTTTGGTGCTTCTTTATGGCTCTGCCAAAATGATTGTGGAGAAATGTCATAAACGTTTTTATCAACTAATTCTCTTATTCTTTTTGGACCAGATACAGTCATTTTCCCTCTTGATATGTTAACTTGATTTGAACTAGACACTGAGACTCTTACACGATCAGTCCCGCCCCATTCTTCGTTAAATAAGTTAGATTCGTTGATTTCTTTAACGGCAATCGCGCAACGATCTATCTCAACAACTTTTTTGGTTTTTGGAGCATATAAGCCTGCTTTGCCATTCTCAGAAATTGCAAAATCAAATCGAGTACGCCATCCCAAGCCATTTTTAGGTTCAACACTAACCATTTCAGGATCAACTTCCATTTTTGCAATACGCATAAATTGATCTCGAATAACCTCTAGCTTAAATTTTTGTTGAGCAGACATATTAATATGTTGAAAATCACAACCTCCACATCCACCTGGAATAGCATAATTACAAATAGGTTTAATTCTGTCAGTTGATTCACTTAGAATTTCTACAGCATCACCGTGGGCTAATTTTGATGAAACAGATGTGATTTTTACAATAGCTTTCTCACCTGTTATTGCATGTCTAACAAAAACGACTTGGCCGTTATGGCGAGAAATAAAATGTCCGCCGTTGGCAATAGGGCCAATTTCAACTTCGATTTGATCTCCTATTTTTAAACTTTTATCCATTACCATAATTTATAAATAGATGCAAAGTTTGTAGCTTTTTTCTTTTTAAGCTAACTCTAAATAAGTTTTAACATCAGAAAGTACGCTTTTAAGCAGTTTCTCATCTGATTCTAAAAGTATCTTCACTTTTTCTCTTCCTTGAGCTACTTTATTACCCTTATAAGAGAACCAGGAGCCCATTTTCTCAACTACGCCGCCTTGTAATGCTAAATCAAGCAAATCACCTGCATAAGAGATACCTTTACCGTACATGATGTCAAATTCGGTCATTTTGAATGGTGGAGCAACTTTATTTTTTACAACTTTCACTCTAGTTCTGTTTCCAGTCATTTCTGTGCCTACCTTAATAGCAGCAATTCTACGGATATCTAACCTAACTGATGCATAGAATTTTAGAGCTCTTCCACCTGGAGTAGTTTCAGGACTGCCGAACATTACTCCAATTTTTTCTCTAATTTGATTAATAAACACAACACATGTTCTTGATTTATTAATAGGGCCAGATAATTTACGTAAAGCCTGAGACATTAAACGTGCTTGCAGTCCAACAGTCATATCTCCAATTTGACCTTCTAATTCTTTTATAGGAACTAATGCAGCAACAGAGTCAATAACAATAACATCTAAAGCAGCTGTCTCAAGAAGCTTTTGTAAAATATCTAATGCTTGCTCTGCAGAGTCTGGTTGAGAAACTAATAACTCATCTGCATTACAACCTAAATTCTTTGCATATTCAGGATCTAAGGCATTTTCTGCATCAATAAATGCTGCTTTACCTCCATTTTTTTGACATTCAGCAACAATATGTAAGGCTAGGGTTGTTTTTCCAGAAGCTTCAGGACCAAATATTTCGACAACTCTTCCCTTAGGAACACCACCAACACCTAAAGCCATATCCAAGGATAAACATCCTGTAGAAATAGCTTCAACATCTAAAGTGGCTGTTCCACCTAGACGCATAATTGAACCTTCACCATATGCTTTATTAATATCTTGTTTTGCTGTCTCTAGCGCTTTATCTTTATTTGCTCTTGCTTTATTTGTTGCCATATTTCTTTCCTCTTTAAATTTATATTCCTTTAGAATTTTCTAAAATTTTTCTTATCTCATTGAGACATAAAATGACAGTAAGTTCACGATTGATATTGCGATTTGGTGTCAAATTATACTTCTTAATATATACATTATTTTTATAAAATATTCCAACAAATACTAATCCTACTGGTTTTTTTTCGCTACCACCACCTGGACCCGCTATACCTGTTATGCTTACGCCCATTTCACTATCTAATTTTTTAGCTATATTAACTGCCAATTCATGAGCAGTTTCTTCACTAACAGCTCCATATTCATCTAAAGTTTTTTGCTTAACACCGACTAAATCGTGTTTCAATTTATTGCTATAACAAACAACACCACCATTAAAATATTTAGAACTCCCCGCAGTTTCTGTAAGTCGTGCACTCAATAAACCTGCTGTACAAGATTCAGCTGTAGCAATTCTTGTATTATTATCAATTAAAAGACCTGCAACAATTTCTTCCAATCTATCAGAATCAAAACCATAGACATACTTATCAATTCTTTTAACAATAGACTTAAGCAAGCTATCAACAATCTCTACATCTTCAGATGTTAATCGAATATCAACTCCAAACATACGATGCGGTAAAAATGCAATATCACACTTATCTTTATTCGCATCTATAATATCAGATATTTTTTCTTGAAGAATAGATTCTGGTACTCCAGTAGTCCTTATCGACTTACACACTACCTTACTCTCTAATTCTTTTTCAAGGACAGGTAAAACATAATTCGTCATCATAGATTTCATTTCTTGAGGAACTCCTGGTAATGCAAAAAAATGTGTTTTTTTAGGACCGCCTTTCAGGACAGTTTCTACAGTTTTAAAAAGCGATGAATGATCTTTTGTATAATGCAATCCTCTAGCTGTTCCTACTAGATTTGTTATCATTTTACCGTTTTTTGATTTGTAAGCTTGATTCTTATTTAAGTTTGGCATTTTAAAGTTGAGCTTTTTAAAACGGTCTTTCAGTATACTCCAATATTTTCTATCAAATTCATGCTCATCATCAAAATAATCTAGAAAAGTAGAAACAGTAATATCGTCAACAGTTGGACCTAAACCTCCCGTGACTATCACGTAGTCACATTCCCAATCTTCCCACATAGATTCTAAGGTGTCACAAATATCATCATAATCGTCTTGAATAGTTTGCCTTATGTGCACTTTCATTCCAGACTCTAAAAGCTTTTGACCAATCCAAGCAGAGTTACGATCAATCGTAAATCCGCTTAATAATTCATTTCCAATGGTTATAATTCCAATCTTCATCATAGGATCCATAAATAAATACTTAAAATAGATATAACAATAATAGAACTTAACAATCCTGCCACTAAATCGTCTGTCATAATTCTCATTGGTGAATCAATAGGGTCAGTATCAAATTTTTTCCACCACAAAGGAGCATTTTTAGGATCTTCGCTCCAACCTACAGGTCCGATTTTGCTAATATCAAAGAATCGAAACAGTATAAATGTTATCACAAATAATAATTCTTGATTATTTATATAGTCAGGAAGATTAAAAGAAAAACCTCCAAAGATATCAGAAAATATCCATACTATCATAAGAGCAAGAGCCATTCCGAGGACTTCATCTAATACAAATTCCTTTGGATCTTTAGATGTAAACAAAGGTAGTGATCTCTCATATATAGTAGATGCAAAAAACATCGTAACAAGTCCAAAAAAGAACAATGGATCAAATGGGTCTTTGGCCAAAATAGCTGTAAATAAAACAACTAAAGAAGCCCAAGTTCCACCACCCGGTAATCTACCTAATCCAAAAAGAGTTGCAAGTTGATACATTCCGTTCTTTCTAAAATCCATTTTTCACCATATAATGTATACCTGTTGCTCCCGCATATATTGCATTTAATCCAAAAATTAGATTTAATGTCTCTTGATAGTATAGTTGAAGTCCATTAGAAAACTGATATAAAATATTTGGAGTAGATATATCAGGAAATGAAAGTAAGCAAAAAATAACTGCTACATGCTGCGATACTGTTTTCCATTTACCGTATTGCGATGTGACCAATGGTCTATCTTTTGAAATAAGATAATTCCTGTACATCGTAATCAAGACATCTCTACCAATAATTATGGCATATACCCACAAATGTATCAATCCTTGATAAAGCAATATAGATAAAGTACCAATCATAAGAACTTTATCAGCTAGAGGATCAAGATAGTTACCTTTTTCTGATACAAGATTATGCTTTCTTGCTAATCTTCCATCTGCAACATCGCTGAAACTGCAATAAGCAAAAACTAATGCAGCTGCTATATAGTTATTGCTATAAATAAGATATATGATAAGCGGAGTAAGGATAATACGAGAATAGGTTAAAAAATCGACAAAGTATTTCAATTGAGCTTTACCCTTCCTTCAATAGCAGTGGTTACTGTTTTATCATCTATGTACTCTAGATTACTACCAACAGGCAAGCCTACTGCTAATCTAGAAATAGTCACTTTTTTATCTTTTAATATTTTTTCTACATACATGGCAGTTGCATTACCTGACGTACTTGGGTTGGTAGCAATAATGACTTCTTCTAATTTGTCATCAATACGATTTAAAAGCTTATCAAAAGATAGCTCGGACGGTCCTATACCGTCTAATGGTGATATAGCGCCTCCAAGGACATGATACAAACCATCATAACTATTAGTATTTTCAATTTTTACAGCATCTTCAACGTTCTCAACAACGCATAAGCATGAGACGTTTCGATTCGAATTACAACTACAGTCTTCGTCTTCTTTCAAGAAAATCATTCCACAATTATCGCAATTAGATAGTTTTTCACTTATATTATCTAATCCAACTATCAAATCTTTTGCGATAGATTTATTTGAACGAACAATGAAATATGCAATACGTTCGGCTCCTTTTCTACCTACTCCAGGAAATTTCGTTAGCGACTCTACTAATTGTTCGATATATACTGTTACCTTACTCATTAAAATCCTGGAAGATTATCCATTAAACCACCTGTAACAGATTTTAGTCTTTTTGCAGACGTATCTTTCGCTTTTTCTAAAGCATCATTTACAGCAACTTTAATTGCATTTTCAATAATATATGCATCGCTACTCAACAATGTTTCTTCAATGGTAACTTTTGTAGTTTTCATATCAGCTGTCATAGTAACAACACATGAGCTATTTGAAGAAAATCCTTCAACTTCAACTTTCTCCAATTCTTTTTTAATTTTGGTCATTTCAGATTTCATATTCTGTGCTTGCTTCATCATTTCTTTCATATTCCCAAACATTATGCAAGATCCTTTCCGTCAAATAATTCGACAATATCATTTTGATTAATTTCTTCCTTTACTTCTTCAATTTTTTCTACATCTATATCAACAACAATTTTTATCTTTAATGAAGAGCTTAGAGCTGAATTTATTGTAGATGCAACAAAAGGATCCTGCAGTAATTTCTGGCTAAATTCATTACTATCATAAGATATCAATTCTAAGGTATCCCCTTGTAAGTCTCCAACAATACATGATTCTAATAACACTCCAATAGATCTTCTTTCTTTAGAGATTTTTTTTACAATCTTATCCCAAGAATCTTTTACATCTTCTGTGGATAATTTAGATGGTTTACTCTTTATTTTTTTTTCTTCTTTCTCTTCCGATTTATCAACTTGTACTTTAGGTGCTGATTTTACGGTAGGAATAGATTTTTTAACTGGTTTTTCAACTGGAACACTTTCGATTGTGTTTGAATTTAAAAAACTCTCAATATCTATACTTTTGTCAAATTGTAACAATTTGATTAATGTCATTTCAAAAATTAAATATTGATCTGAAAATTGCTTAATTGATGAATACAACTCTGATATATTTGTCGATAATCTCACTAAATCTCTTAATGTCCAATCATAACTAACGCTCTTATATATTTTTGCTATTTCAGGTGATATACCAGCTAAGCCTAACCCGTTATTGTAATGCAAAAGTGATAGATTGCGAAAATGACTTATTAACCCTTTTAGAAGGTCTTCAATAATATATCCTTTATCTCTAATTTTTTGTATCACCGGTACAAGACTATCTCCGTCTTTGTCATGAAGAGCGTCTGTGATATTAAAGTAAATTTCCGTAGGAACGATACCAAGCAAATCAATGACTATCTTATTAGTAATTTTCTTATCACTAAACACTAGTACTTGATCTAAAAAACCTAAAGCATCTCTCATACTACCTTCAGACTTACTAGCAATCAAATCCAAAGATGCATCATTAATTTTTACTGATTCTACTTTTAATATGTGCTTTAACCTATCTTTGATAATAGTATTGGTCATAGGTAAAAAGTCAAAACGTTGGCATCGAGAAATAATTGTCTGTGGGACCTTATGAATATCTGTAGTAGCCATAATAAACTTCACATGCGTAGGTGGCTCTTCAAGAGTTTTAAGCAATGCATTAAATGCTTGGACTGTCAACATATGAACTTCATCAATAATAACTACCTTAAACTTACCCGATAAGGGCATAAATTTGATATTTTCTCTTAATTCACGTATTTCATCAATACCTCTATTTGACGCACCATCAATTTCAATAACATCCATTGATCTACCTTCTATAATTTCTTTTACTGTATCTGATTCGGCATCATAGTCTATGGAAGGAGTATCTGAACCATTTAAAGACATGGCTAACAATCGAGCTGTTGTTGTTTTACCGACTCCTCTAGGACCAGCGAATAAAAAAGCTTGAGCAATACGATTTTTTTCGAATGCTTTTTGTAAAGTTTCGGTGATATGGTCTTGACCCACAACATCCTTAAAATGTTTTGGTCTCCATTTTAGTGCTAAAATTTGGTAATTTTTACTCAATTGAATCCTTTGCTTTGGACAATTTAATAAAAGTTTTAAATTTTGTAATGATAAATAATGAAAGGTTGTAAATAATGTTTATAATTCCAACAGAACAAACAATTGAATATGCCAAGAAAAATCATGATGATGGTAAGCCTCTCGTCCAAATAAACCTCTTTTCATACAATAAAAATGCTAAATATAAAGATAGTACATTAAATAACATATCTGGAAGAGATGCCTATAAAAAATATTCTGATATTGCTACTAAAGCAGTTATGAAAGTTGGTGGAAAGGTATTATGGTGGTCAAGAATAAGACTAACAATGATTGGTCCAGATAAAGATAAATGGGATGAAGTTGGAGTAGTATGGTATCCTAATATGAAAAAATTTCTTGAAATGACTGAAATTGATTGGTATAAAACTTCTTTTATTCATAGAGAAGCTGCTTTAGCAGATACAAGATTAATTACTTGTTATGATATGTCACGATCTATGAAAATGAAGCTACGTTTAGCTTCTTGGTTTGGAAGATTTTTTCTCAAATAAAAAAGCATAAAATCAAATTCTATGCTTCTTTATTGAATTGCTAATAATTAAAGATTAATTATTTATTTTCTTTATCTAATTCATTTTTTAAGCTATCAGCCTTAGCAACACTTGCTTTAAGTCCCATTGCAGCTGATTGTTCAAAATATTTTAATGCATCAGCATTATTACTAATTGCTAAATAATAATCTCCCATTGAATCATATGGATTTGCTGATCCAGAAGCTCTTCTAACTTGCTCTTGTAACATTTTACCTGCGTTATCTAAGTCACCTTTTTCCATATATGCATACCCCATCATATTTAATACTGGAGTAAAGTTTGGATTCATTGCATATAAAGCTTTTGCTCTATCAAGAACTTTATCTGCTCCCGTTTGAGAAATTGTAGCAAATACAGTTTCAAAAGCTAAAAATGAATCATCTGAATATTTATCAGCTAATCTCTCGCTTAATGCGTTAAAAGTGCTAGTTCCGTTGGTCATATCGTTAGCTACGGCATTAATCATTGCAGCTTCATCTTCTGATGCATTTAAAGACATGCTAACCGCGATATCCAGGTCATCTGCAATATCACCTTGATTACCTAAGAAATCGCTTGTTCTAGCTCGCATTGCGTATGCAAGTGCAAAATTAGGATCTTGTTCAATTGCATATGAAAATGACTTATATGCATTTTCCCATTCAAGATTGTAAAGTTGCCATCTTGCCCTATCAAATCCATTGCTCGCATCTTGGCTTTCTGTGCTTGTGCGCATAATTTTAGCTTCATCATGAGATAGTTTTGCTTGATATTGAGCTAAAGCAGTATTTCTTGGACCCCATGAAAAATTGGGATCCATTTCTGTTGCTTCCATATAATACCTTACAGCTAAATCATAGTCTCCTTTATTTAAATAAAACTCTCCAAGAGAATCCAATGCATTTGCCTGCTTTGGATCTAATTCCATATACTTTTCAATATATGGTAATGCCATATCATATTCTTCTGAATCAGGATCAATATTCCACATATAAGAATAAGCTAATAAGTTATATAAATGTCCTTTGTTCAATCTGTCAGCTGCTGCTAATAGCATTTCTCTTGCTTCTACTATCTTATCCTCGGATTGAAGACTTCTGTAGGCACCAGCAGCTAAAAATCTGTCATTTGGATACTTTGCATATAAGTCAGCATATCCTGCAAATCGATTACCTTCACCATTTATCCAATCTACTGCTGCTTGAGCAAGTGTAGTTTCTGGATGTCCAGGTTTTGATAATTCTAAAGCAGTCTCAAATAATTCTCTTTTTAACACCCTGTCTTGTTCTACATGCGCCTTATTTAAATAACATGTTACACAATTAGGATCCTTATCAATTCCTTTATCAAATTCAGCTCTTGCTATATCAAACATAACATGATGCCCTGCATCTAATCCAGCGGCAGCTTCTTTTGAAGCATCTCCAGTTTGTCTAGGCATTTCACCGTCAGAGTTTCCACAACTAATAAATAATATTGCTGTAAAAATAGCTGAAAGCATTAAAGTGTATTTCTTCATTTTTATTTCCTTTATCTGTTAATTTATTATCTGGTAAATACAAACATTGATTCATCAGATAGTTTTGAATCAAAATTATAATCTTCATAGTTGAAATCTTTGATATCGTTATTAGTATCAATCTCATTCTTCATAATATATTGGGTCATCAACCCTCTCGCCTTCTTAGCATTAAATGAGATAAATTTTAATTCATCATTACGATATTCTTTAAATACAATAGACAAAATCTTACCCTCAAAATCTTTTAAATCGATAGCTGAAAAATATTCTACTGATGCACAGTTTACTATCGTAGGATTTCTATGTTCTTTTAAGGTATTATTTAGATTTTTTGTTAGGTCTTTCTTCCAAAATTCATATAAGTTTTTCCCTCTATTATTTTTAAAAGATACACCCATTTCTAATCTATAAGGCTGAATAAGATCTAAAGGTTTTAAAATTCCATATAATCCTGACAAAATCCTTAAATGATTTTGAGCAAAATCAAAATCTTTCTCCTTAAAATCTTCTGCTTTTAACCCTAAATATACACCTCCATCAAAAGCTAATATGGCTTGTTTTGCATTTGACGGACTAAAAGGTAAAGACCACCTATCAAATCTTTCTCGATTTAATTTTGCGAGATTGTCGCTGATATCCATCAAATCTTTTAAGTCATTTTCTGTCAGATTTTTAGCTTCATTTGCTAATAATTCAGCGCTTTGAATAAAATCACATTCAGTATGACTATGAACGATATTTTGCTCATTAAAATTTAGTTTCTTTGATGGAGATAATAGTGTAATCATTTTATCTCTCTTAAATTATTCTTGATAAGATCTCCTACAGGAATTGATTTTTGTTCTACAAAGTTAAACATTACAAATGTATGGATACTTTGAAATGCGGGTTCATCATCTCCTTTTAGGAAGATACCTTGATGAACATCATAACTCTTAGAACCTACCCTGGTAATACGATACCCTATAGCAAGTTCCGCAGGATGGTGAGCTTGCTTTATATACATAACTTTCATTGAAGCCAACAAACCTGCTTCTGTACTTTGCAAACCAAACTTATGCTCATTACTACCATAGAGATGATCCATAAATTCTTTATGCTTTGTCTCTAACAAACCTAAATATACTGTATGGTTAATATGTCCTAGCGTATCCATATCTCTCCATCTAGTTGATGCAGTACAAAAAAAATCATACTCTGAACGCATAAGAATTCTTTGTTTCATTATGATAGTTTCTCCTTATAAGATTCACATAAATTCCACACTTGATTCCACTGCTCTTTATCATAAGATGCTTTTGATGATTTTATTTGCCTGCATTTAAAAAAGTATTTTCCAGAAACATTGTTCACTTCATCTGAAGTGCTAAGATAAATACTTGAGTCTGCTCCATTCTCTACAGTTCTTGCAAAAAGTTTCGATCCAAATTTAACAATGCTCTTAATTACAGATCCTTCATTTCCTCCTATGTTTGTATCAACAAACCCTGGATGTAATGTATTCACTGTAACTTTATCCTGCATTTCTGCTAACCTATATGTAAACATTATGTTCATTAATTTTGAAACACAGTATGCCTTCCAAGCTGAATAACCTTTTTCAGCATTAATATTATCAAAATCAATAGTGGTACCAATATGAGCATTGGATGCAACATTAACTACTCTAGAGCCTTCAGATGCTGACAACATATCCATGAGGTTGGTCGTAAGCGTAAAATAATTCATCTGATTCGTTGCAAATGTTTTTTCAAGTCCCTCTGAGGTAATAACCTTATTTTTACTTGCTCCTCCAGCATTATTTAGCAACACATTGAGTTTGGAATATTTATTTTTAATTTCTTGAGAAAGCTTATGAATTTCAGATACCAAACTTAAGTCTGCTTGAAAGAAATCAAGCTTATCATTTCGAGTTAAACTTGTAATACGTTCAATTGCTTTTGCACCTTTTTCTGGATTTCTACCAACTAAACCTACGCGGTTTCCAAGAGCAGCTATCTTAGTGGCTGCTTCTAAGCCTATCCCATCGGTTGCCCCTGTTACTATAATTGTTTTATTAATCATAAACGCTCTTTGAACGAATCAATATTACCTATAAATTATTATCGATGTTACAAATTTATCAAACAGGAATAGATTATTGGTTTTTATTAGGATCTATAACCTTCCTTGTTTTATTAAAGATACCTGCACCATACGGTAAATTTTCTAAATCAAATTGGGGCTCTTGGTTCTTTATTATGATTCCCAGTCAATTAGGATGGGTGATTATGGAAATCATGTCACCGATTATGATTGGTTACTTTTTCTTAACCGGACCTATAGAAAAAAGTCTGGTCTCATATATATTTCTTATACTATGGCTAGGTCATTATCTTAATCGTAGTATTATCTATCCCATTAGACAGAAAAATCCATCTAAAATGCCACTTTTAATTATCTTCCTAGCCCTTATGTTCAATACCGTGAATGGCTTTATCAATGGATACTATCTAGGCTTTATACAAGCATATCCATTAGAATATGTATATGAATGGAATTTCATATTAGGCATTATACTATTTCTTGTAGGAGCTACTATCAATATTAAATCGGATAATATTTTATTACGCCTAAGATCTAATAAAAAAGGCTATCATATTCCTCATGGTTTTATGTATAAATATGTCTCATATCCGAATTATCTAGGAGAAATTATAGAATGGTTCGCATTTGCTTTAATGACATGGTCTTTAGCTGGTTTATCTTTTGCGGTATGGACTATAGCAAATCTTATTCCAAGAGCTATAGTTGGTCATAAGTGGTATAATAAAACATTTGAGAATTATCCGAAGAATAGAAAAGCCATTTTCCCGCATTTACTTTAATTAAAATTCTAAATCTTTTTTCTTTTTTCTCTTCTTAAAAAAATAATCTTGAATCAAAACAAGCGAGTCTCCACCTAAAACATTTCCTCTGACAACGCTAGGTGTTTTAAAGGTAGGATTTCCACAAATATCTAGCTTAGAACCACATGCACCAAAATCTTCATCATAACACCCAAAATACAGAGCGTCAATACGGCTATTTATAATGGCTCCAGCGCACATAGAACATGGCTCTTTTGTCACATAAAGACTGCAATCAGTTAATCGCCAATCTCCTATCGTATTAGATGCTGCTGTAATTGCTAACATTTCTGCATGCGCAGTAGAGTCATTTAAAGATTCGCATTGATTATAGCCTTGGCCTATAATTTTATTTTTATAAACAATAATAGCACCGATTGGCACTTCATCTTCTCTCATTCCTTTTGATGCCATACTTAAAGCACGACGCATCCAATCTTCATGAGAAACAGCTCCTAATTGATTTTCAATAGACATGTGTACGCCCGGAAGGATTTGAACCCACAGCCTTCTGGTCCGTAGCCAGACGCTCTATCCAATTGAGCTACGGGCGCATATGTAAATAAGACCGAAACTTATTAATCAAAACTAAGAGCTTCAACCTGGAAGATTTTTTTCTCATTAGGTCCGCTATTATCAAATTGAACAAAAGCAACAAGGGTTAGATCTTCTGTACTCCAAGAAACGTTTGAATTGTTTGGCCAATTACTATCTAATGTCCAATCATAACTTTTTGTATAAGTCTCGCCTGCGCCTAAGTTTAATGGCTCCCCATAAGATACTGAACCAGAAGAACTATCAAATGTTAAGAAATTGATAAATGTCTGATCAAATACTGTTTGCCCGTTTGGTGCTTGATACTGTGAATTATCATGAGTTACTGTAAGATACAATTTAAATCCAAGATTATTTACATCTCCAGCTGAAGTGACCGTAACATTTCCACTAATATTATAACCATCTCTTGTTCCAGTTATTTGAACATTAAAAGGCGTTACGTCGTCAACCGCTGCTCTTGCATGTGTTCTCCATGTAGCTGCAGTACTACCAGAATCAGTCCATCCTTGTGTATACATATGAGGCACATAGCCTACATCGTAGTAGTCTTCACGATTAATGACTGGACTAGGATTAAAATCATAATAAGGATCGCCAGAAGCAGGCCACCATACATGATATCTTAAGATAATCCAATCATCTGCTAAATCACCTGCATAAACTGAAGATGTGGGATCTAAATATTCGTTCAATTTTGTATTCTGTGGCAAACAAGGTCCGCATGTTGTTGATGTAAAGAGCTCCATTAAAATTTTTGATTTAACATTCACTGCGCTACCATCGTTACCGCCAGTTTCTGAAGTATTATCAGTAGAAGCATTAACACTGCTTCCTCCATTAGAGCATGATAAAACAAACATGGAACTCATTATGCTTATCATTAAAAGTTTTTTATAATTTTTCATTTTAGTGTTTTCCTTTCCAAAAAACCTACTTTCTTAAAACTGGGTAAATTTAGTCTAAATTACGACTGTAGTCAATTCTTATGCCATCGTCAAATGCTTGTATATATCTACATACACCATTTGTACAATCAAGTCCACCGCGAATAGAACCATAAAATAACTCAAGCATATGATCAGAATTAAACTTATATGCCAGAGATAATGAATTCCAATCATTAGAACTATCAAAAGATTCATCCTGACCATTGTCAAGCAATGACTCATCGCTATTGGTTGATTCATGAGAGAGATTAAAAGACCATTTTTGGTTATAATTTGCTGATAATGCTAAGAATAGATTTTTTTGATACTCTTCCGATAATAATGAATTAAAAGAATAATTATCTTCTATCCCATGAACATCGGATATGATTGTGGTATCAAATCCTGTCTTAAGTTTTTGTAACTCTAATTGTACTTCAACATTCCATAACGGATTTACAGCAATATTCACTAGAAATGGTAATGTAAATGATTCAGTTATTTCAAAGGATTTTACTTCTCCTGAATTAGATAAAACATTGAATACTTGATCTTGAAAATCTATGCCAACTTTATAAAAAATATTGCCTTTTGGACTATATCCGCTCAACTCAATAAATATCTCTTCAAATGGATATGAACCTTGACGGCTTGAAGGCAGAAAAGAATTCTTATCACTAAACCAGTCACCGATAAGCACTCCTGATCCATTATACCATTGTTTTGAGCTACTTGATTTCATATAGTTAACTGAAATATTTGTATTATCATTAATAGGGCCTAATAATTGAATTTCTACACCTACTTCATCATTAAGATTGACTTCTTTTGAATTTCTACTTAACAATCTAAACGTATGTTGATAAAAACCGCTTGGTGAACGTTGAAGATCTAATGCTTCACCATAATTATCTACTATATTATCTCGAATCACTGGATTATTTACATCGATTGTAAACTTTCGATAACTAGAAGTTAATGCCCAATCTTTGAAATAATTGGTATTGGACAGATAAACACCCCCACCATCTTTTTCAGGATAAAAAATTTCCAAATTTTCAGAATCCTTTTCAGAAACCTTATTAATAACAGACATAAAAAATTCACCAGATTGATGCGATCTATCTATGCGCACATTCGTTAAGGTATGAGATAAAGATCTCTCTTCTTCATCTACAAGCAAGAAAGCTGCTCCTATATTAAATTTTGTAATATCTAAACTAAAATCCGCTCCGTAAATAAACTGATCTATAAAATAGTTGGGCACTCTTGGATCGTAATTACCCAAAACTGTGGTGCTCTTTCTACTACTAGTGTCGCCCATAATAATATTTAAAGTTTTCCCTTCATAATCAAATTGCATACCTAATCCTTTTGAACCTGTATCAAAATCTAAATTTTGGAAATCTAGCTGATTCAATAACAATCCTCTTCCCCATGTTTGATATATATCACCAACTTCAAATGAAAATTTATCATTATAGAATCCAAATAAATATCCATCTAAGCCATTTGCATTTAACCCAATTTCAGGAGGGTCACTGACTTCGAAGGTAACAATTGATTCCAACCGATAATTTGATCGATCTAGAGATAATTTCGTATCAAGATATATCTCGCTATAATTATAGTCGTTATCACTATCACCATACCGTACAGATAACTGATTTGAAATATCTGTCTGACTATAAACATATGTAAATAAAGATATACCAATAAGTATTTTTTTAATCATTTAACGCTTCTTCCAATTGCTTTTTTAGCTCAACTTCATCGCCTAAATAAAAACCTCTTTTACGATAAATAACTTTATTATCCTTTAAAATAAGAGTTAATGGAATAGGTTGAGCGCTAAATTGTCTAGATAGTTTTTTATCAAAATCAAATACGATATGATAATTATCATCAACGGGATATTTTCTCGAACGAATAAAGCTCTTTACTTTTGCTTTATCTCCAGGTTTATCTTCGTTAATTAGAATCACTGATACGTCCCCATAATCATCAATAAACTTATTTAACTTATCGATTTCTTTAATACATGGAATACACCATGTTGCCCAAAAACTAACAAATGATACTTCAGAAGTTAAACTATGAAGATTAGTACTTCTATTATCAATTAATTGCACCTTACTATTTGGAAAATTAGTTTGAGAAAACAGGGTACTAATAGAAAGAAATAAAAAAAATAAATGATACATAACTACAATTTAGCTGCTTCAGATAAACGATTCAAACATCTATCTTTTCCAAGTAAAAACATCATATCAAAAATTCCAGGTCCATAACCAAGACCGGTTAATGCAAATCGTACAGGCTTAATAAGCTTTCCTAATCCTAATTCATGTTGAGTCATTAAATTGTCAAAAATAGACTCGAGCGCATCTTTTCTCCAATTATCTTCTATGTTTAAAGCTTCATGTAAATCTTTTACTACTTGTATGGCACTATCATCTAATATTTTTTGACTCATATCTTGATCATATGAAATGGTTTCTTTAAAGAAAACATCTGAAATTTCAATTAAATCATTTAATGTTTTTGATCGATCTTTTACTAAAGCGATGACATCATTTTTATATTTATTGTCTTGATTAATGCCCCAATTACTATCTAAAGATTCTATTTCTTTCACAGCAGCACTTGTTTCCATTCGTGCCATTTGCTGACCAGAAACCCATAATAGTTTCTTTTCATCAAAAGTGGCGGGTTTTTTCTGAACTTGATTAAAATTAAAAGCACTAATGAGCTCATTGATATTAAATATTTCTTGATCTGAATCTGGATTCCATCCTAACAAAGAAAGATAATTAATAATTGCTGTTGGAGTAAATCCTTTCTCCTTATACTCTTGCACATTTGTTGCCGCATGTCTTTTACTCAATCTTTTCTTATCTGCCCCTAAGATCATTGGTAGGTGAGCAAATATAGGAATTGCTAACCCCAATGCTTTATAAACCAATATTTGTTTTGGAGTATTTGCTAAATGATCATCCCCTCTGATAATATGAGAAATATTCATATCTGAATCATCGATAGCTACCACAAAATTATAGGTTGGAGATCCGTCAGATCTTGCAATAATAAAATCATCTAATTCTTTATTATCAACCTTAATAGTTCCGTATACCAAATCTGAAAACTCTGTTATGCCATCAGGTATTTTTAAGCGCACTGTAAAAGCTTTTCCTTCGTCTATTAATGCTTGTTGTTGATCTAAAGAATAATCTCTATATGTCTTTGGAACTCGAAATAGCTCTTTCCTTTTTTCTGATTCTTTACGCAGCGCATCTAGTTCTTCTTTTGATAAAAAGCATCGATAAGCTGTTCCTGCCTGAACCATTTGATTAACTACTTCTTCATGTCGTGATTTATTCTTCGATTGCAGAACAACATTATCATCCCAATCAAATCCTAACCAACCTAGAGCATCGGTAATTTGATCAATATATTCTGCTTTTGATCTTTCTAAGTCAGTATCTTCAATTCTTAGAAGAAATGTTCCACCATTTTTCTTGGCATATAACCAATTAAATAGTGCTGTTCTTGCTCCACCAATATGAAGATACCCTGTTGGGCTTGGAGCAAATCTGACAATAGGCTTATTCATTGCGGAGGCGAGAGGATTCGAACCTCTGAAGGGCTTTCACCCTTGCTGGTTTTCAAGACCAGTGCATTCAACCGCTCTGCCACGCCTCCTGATATTAAATTTAATTGTATGAATTGTATATATATAGTAATTTTTTGTTCATCAATTTATTAGATAAAAATTTAAAAGCAAACAAAGGACTTTAATGAAAAAGATATTATTAACACTATGCATTATGATGATGCCATTAATGGCGCAATCAACAAATGAAAAAGAGGCTCTTAAAAAAGTTGGGCAAGGAGAACGAATTCAACGTGAAGGTAATCTTAATTCAAACATTGTAAAGCAAGGTAAACGAGTTCAGCGAAAAAAGAGTCGTCCTATTACTCCGATTATTATACTTAATAAAAGAACTAGCACTCTAACATGGAAAAGTGGACTAAAATTTATTGATAAGAATCATACTGGAAATTTAGAAATTAAATCAGGAAATCTTTATTTAGGAGAAGATAATACAATAAGTGGAAACATTACAATCAATATGACATCTATGATAAATATTGACCTCCCGGATAGTAAAAAAGAGTATTTAATTGGTCATTTAAGAAGTGAAGATTTTTTCCATGTTGAACGCTTTCCTACAGCCTCTTTAAAAATTAATAGTTCAAAGATTTTAGAAAAAAAATCTAATGGAAAATATGATATGGAAATCTCTGGTGATCTAACTGTTAAATCTATTACAAAACCTATTGTATTTACAGCGCTTGTAGATCTAGGGTCTGATATCAAATCTGCAACTGGAACTATGGAGTTTAATCGAACAGACTTTGGTGTTCAATATCGTGCTGAAATGCACCTAGATGATGCTAAATCTTTTTGGAATAAAATGACAACTACAAAAGAAACGGTTAAAGACAAAGTAATTCAAGATAAGATTGAAGTAAAATTTAACATAGTTTCTATGCCCGGTCTTCTTGAAAAATAATATCTAATCAAAATCAAACCGCAACAACTTCTTAACACTTCCAAAGAAATTGTTAAATGACCCTAACTTATATGCATAATAAGACCATAGAACATTAAACAAGACAAAGACAATAAAGAAAGGCCAATTCAGAGGGTGACCTCCACATAAAAGCGATATTAAAATACCTACCCATGCAGTTCCAGACCAAATGACTGCCCAACGTAATTTTTTAACCATATTATCATAATCTAAACTTGAAGCTTGAAGGGAGCTAAACCCTATACCAAATAATGCCGCCGCTACAACTCTTAGCGCTACAGTATCTAGTGGATAATCAGGAAAAAATATGGCAATCTGTTCGGCGCCAATGAATATGGGTATAGCAACCGCATAATCGAAGTAAAAGTGCAATACAAGCCATGTTCTGAGCATTTTAGGCACTTTCATAGTTTATCCAGTGATCAAACCTTTTACAACGAGATATGGGATAATGATATAAAGAATAACATCTCTAATTAAATAATACATGAACAATGCAACTCCAACTTTCCATCCATATTGCTTAAAAATCATTTTCATGGCAACGATTAAACCAAATTTTCTTGTATTAGATCGCAGTTCTGTTAAGGCTTTAAACATAACTAAGAGACATTATTAAGTATTGCTTTAGGTGTTCGAAACAATACTATAATCCATTTATAAATAGGAATAGATCCTAACTGAGCATTTCTTTTGACTCTCTTTTTTCTTTCATTTTTAATCTCTATAGAATCATTACTCTTATTGATTTTTCGCATCTTTATAGCAGGTATTATAGTAGCACTAATCAACCATGGAGCAGGACTATCTGCCATCCAAGTTAATATAAATCCCACACCCGTAGACAACGCTTGACTTGTTAGCGTTCTATAATCTTCTTTAGCTAAAATACGTTCTAATTGTTTGTTTTGTTCTACAATTTGCTCATCAAAGATTTCTTTTACAGCTTTATCATGATCTTCTACTATTTTATCATAAACACCATCTTGTGCGATAATAAATGATAGAAAAAGTATTGGGATTATATATCTCATAAATACAACTTAATAACGATTCGTTATAATTTCTTTACTATTTTTTTCCATTCGATAACATACAACATCAACATTTACAATTGGAATTGTTCCTTTTTTAGATTTCACTATAGTAAATCCTTCACTTTCATATAAAGAAATTGCCTTTAAATTTTTATTTAAAACTAGGACTTTGGTTGGATTTTTCGTTTTCTTTACTGCAAACTGCAATAATTGTCTCCCGTACTTATTACCCTGATGACTCGGATGAATATAAAGCCAGGTAATATTACAAGAGTCAAATGCTACAAAACCTACAACTGTTCCGTTTACTTCTCCGATATAAACCTTGTCATCGAGAAGACCTTCTTCTTTATAGCATTTTTTTAATGGAACAAAAGCTTCTTGAGGCGCTGACCCTTCTAATTCCCCAGGCCTTGCTGCATCGTGAATTTCACAAATAGAATTCCAATGTTCATCAGAAATAAAATTTTTAATCTTCATTTTTTCAAAATTCATAAAATATTGCGGAGAGAACAGGATTCGAACCTGCGAAAGCTATTAACCTTACACGCTTTCCAAT
>LWDU01036170.1_pt2 | contig 60531 bp, 49 predicted proteins | sample 727161 | NCBI WGS metagenome assembly LWDU01 (sample SAMN04566230, study PRJNA314399) | hydrothermal vent metagenome | isolation source: deep sea hydrothermal plume seawater | place: Mexico: Gulf of California, Guaymas Basin | collected 2004-07-11
AGTCGCGTTTCTTCCTGAGCTCGCGACTGGCTTGTTCAAGCGTCTTCCGTTCGGCGGCCGTCAGTGATGCTTCGCCGTGTTCGCCGATCTTTTTCAGGATGGCGTCCATTTGTTCTGCCAGTTTCTCGGAACGTCTGGATTTCACCGTGTCGCCGGCGCCAACAACCCGCAGACCGCGCCGCTTGCTCTTCCACCAGATCCGAATGCGATCCATTGCCGGATCCAGTCGGAAAGGATTCTTTGCGTAAAAGTAGCCGAAGGCCAGTCCCCCAAGGTGAGCTGCATGAGCAACGCCACTGGCCGACGGGTCGCCGGACAGTTGCAACAGGACGGGATGCAGATCGTAGACAACATAAAACAACACGACCCAACGGATTTCAACCGGGATGACGAAAAACAGGTAGATCTTCTGCCGCGGAAAATGGACCGCAAACAACATCGTCACCGCCATGACCGCGCCCGACGCACCGATCATCGGCACCCAGTCACCTGTGGCAAGGTCAAGCACAACGTATGCCAGACTCGCCGCCAGCGCCGCGGTCAGATAGAACCACAGGAACTCGCGCGAGCCATACATGCCTTCCAGAGTTCTGCCGAACCACCACAGAAACAGCATGTTAAACAGAATATGCGTAACATCACCGCGGTCGTGACAGAAGGCACACGTCAACAGTCGCCAGATCTGTCCGGAAAGGACCTTCGACGTGTCCAGCTGTAGCCAGCTCTGGACGACTGATCGCTTTGGTCGGTTTCGTGACAGCTCTTCAACAGAGGTTTCTTCCAGCCTTTGAATCTGATCTGCGAAAATGTCATCACCGTGCTCCTGCTGCAGGCGTTGCAGTTCGGTGATCGCATGATCCTTTTCCGCCTGCATCTCCTGGAGCGACGGCGATCGCGTGGAGAATATCTGCGCCAAAAAGACGACAATGGTGATGATCAGCAGATTTCGGCACATCGGCGACTGACTGGCGGCGATGCCACCGCCGCCGCCACCGGAAAACCCGCCGGAGTAGCGGCGGCTTTCGTCCCGAAGATAGTCTCGATTGTCGAGGCCCATGGGCGATTCGCTGTTTCGATGCAAACGTATGAGCGGAGAAGAATAGAATATGTTGTCTGTCGAACCGAATCACCGCCCTTTCCGATGCGAAAAACTCGGTGTCCGGCATTCCAGGCAAAAATCGTATCGTTTGAGTGTCTGGTTAGCAAAGACCGGCCAGCAACTGACGGAAAATGCTGGTCACACAGCAATTTCTGCCGGTCGAGGCGGGTTATTGGCGAATCATATTCTTCCAGAACACGCAACCTTCCGCGGGGCGACGGCCCCCCGAAGCAGGGTCGCAATTCGGTATGGCGGCGTTGACAGCCAGCCATTATAAGCTCAACATCGAAATGCGGCATGCCCGCAATCAAATTTGAGCTTACGCTCGGAAATTGTTGGTCCGTTTCCGTTGTTCACCGTAATCGTGCGCGCGCCTGACGGACCAATAGTTTCGACAAAGACCTTAATTTTACGGCACGAAGACGGTTACGCCTGTATTGGCGACGACGACACTGCTGGAGACAATGGATTGTTTTCCGGTGGAATTGTAGAGCTGCCTTCTGCTTCCGAAGACTCACATCGGCAGGATTTCCGATGATCAGATTCGCTCATTCAGTAACGTTATTGGGTCTCATTCTCTGCGCCGCAGTTCCGCTGTCGGGACAGCAGCCAGAGCCTGGACAGCAGAATCCTGCGCCGCAGCAACAGATCACAAGAGAAGTTTGGCAACTGCTGGACGTATGGGCCAAACGCAGCGGTGAAGTCACGAAGCTGGAGGGAAAACACGAGCGTCATGTCTATGACGACACCTTCGAGGTTGAAAAGGTGTCGAATGGAAAGTTCTGGTACGAAGCACCGGACAAGGGTCGTATCGATGTGTTTCCAATCAAGAATACGGCAGCAATGATCGCGGCCAGAAACCAGCCAGGTGCCAAAGTCGAACGGAAAAAAAACGGAGAACCGTACGATTTGAAGTCGGACGACGCACAACGATGGCTGTGCGACGGTGTCAAGATCTTCGACATCGACGACCCTAAAAAAATTGCCAGAATATCATGAACAGTCCGCTGCCGTTCCTGTTCGGGCTGCCACCCGAAAAGGCCATAGACCGTTTCCATATGGAGTTGGTACACGACTACCGACCTGATTATCAAGTGGTGTTGCTGATGGCGACACCGAAGCAGCGTCAGGACGCCGACAACTGGAAAGAAGCTCGTATACTTCTGAACACAGAGACCTATCTTCCGGATGCCGTGAAACTTTTGGATCCTGCGGGGACAAAACGAACGGTCTACACCTTTCAGGACATGACAATCAATAAGAAGGGTCTTTTTGGCGGTCTGATTTCTGGTCAGAATCCCTGGGATCCGAAGATCCGAGGGTATCAGATTCATGTGATTCAGCCGGGACAGCAGCAGGCAGAAAATCAGCCCAACAACCGAACGATTCCCAACGTCGTCGGCAAGCGTTTTGACTTGGCTACAAAATTGCTGATAGAAGCAGGAATTCCTAAGAACAATATCAGCAATCAAAATGCCGGACCTGCTCCGAGAGCGAATCTGGTATTTATTGTGAGTGCCCAGCAGCCCCCGGCCGGAGCTCCTATCAACAAGGCAGAAAAGGTCCTGTTGAAGATCTTTGACAAGACTCAGAAACAGGCCGCTGCCGGAGTTCCGGGTGGCAACAGGCAGGGTGTTGCAGTCAACAGGTAGTAACGATCTGCTTCTGTCCCACCACGGCTGAGACACGGCGCTCGTGCATGGTCAAGTCTAAGAACACGGGTTGTTCCGTAGCCGTACTCGCCAGAGTTTGGAGGTTTTTCTTTATGTCGTCCAAAGTCTGGCGACCCCAAGACTAAAACTTGGCGAAGCACTGGCAGGCTCTCCAAATAGGTCTATTCTTGTGAGCGGCACGGCGCTAGCCTGCATTGTGCACGACGTAGGCCGGACCGAGGCCGACGCCAATGCCGCAGCAGCGCAAACCGGATTTCATCGTGATACAGTCTGTTCGGTTCGACATCCGAAAGAATCGGCCGATGTTCCGGCAGACACACGGTTTGCTCGATCCGGCCTGCAAATCCGTGCGCAATCGAGGCTAGCCGCCGGTAAGCGGCAGTGTTTTCACCCGCGGCTAGCGCCTTGCGGCTCACTGTTTCGGTAACCGACAGTTTCCTGGCGGCCATTGCCGTTCACCGCTGGTTGCTGCTGCGTCAGGCAGTGGAATGCCCCAAGACCCCACACCAGATCAACAGCGTCAACGCCAACAACCCGGCGATCGGGAAACGCAGTCTGCAGCACCTGCATGGCCTCATCGTCAGCGGGATCGTTGAACATCGGAACGATAACTCCACCATTCACGATGTAGAAATTGCAGTAGCAGGCTGGCAGGCGGCGCCCCTGCTGAAACTTCGGTGCCGGCATCTGCAGTTCAATGGGCCTTAGTGCAGCACCACAGTTGTTTCCGGCCTTGGCGATCGCCGCATAATTGGCGCGCAGGTCAGTCGCTTCCGGTGCGTCCGAATTCCAGGGAGCCGCGATCAGTACGGTGCGTTCGTCAGCGAACCGAGCAATCTGGTCGATGTGCCCGTCAGTGTCGTCGCCGAGAATTCCGTGGCCCGGCAGCCACACGATGGTTTCCGCACGAAAGAATTTCCGCAGAGTTGATTCCATCGCAGATTGATCATGCCGCGGATTGCGATTGGTATTCAGCAGGCAACTTTCTGTCGTCATCAGAGTCCCGCCGCCGTTTCCTTCGATGGCGCCGCCTTCAAGAATGATGCCGGGCTGCAATCGGGGCACGGCCTGGTGGCGGGCCAGCTGTTCCGTCACTGCGGAATCCTTATCCCACGGCGGATATTTTCCACCCCACGCATTGTAGCCCCAGTCGACCACGATCTGCGGCGACACATCTGGTGCGGCCGACATGGAGTTCAGAAAGACGGGCCCGTAGTCCCGACACCACGCATCGTCAGTCTGTATGTCCACCATGCAGATATCGAAAGTCGCACCGGATTTTTCACAGGCGGCATCAAGCAACGGCCTGACTTTTCGGGCGATGTCGGTCCCGCCAGTAAGTACGTTGACTCGTTCAAAACAGGTGATCGTTGCGACAAATCTGGCAAAGGCGGCCGGAACGCGTGCAAAGATGCCCGGCCAGGTCGCTTGGTTGACTGGCCATGAAACCCATGTGGAATTGTGAGCTTCCCATTCCGCGGGCCAGCGATAATGAGTCAAATCAATGTCGGGCACGGCTGGAACATTCGTGTTGAGAAAACCACAATCGGCACATTCGAAGAATGAGAACGTTAAACTGCAACCACCTCTTGCGGAAGTGTTTGCACATACAGCGAATTTCGCTGACTCATGGCCGCGGTTGACGTGTTTTAATAGCAGAACGGCTGCCCCCACGAGCCAGAACCGGTTCCGTCAATTTGTAAACTGCACATATGCCTGACTGGACTTACCAAACCGTTTTTCGCCCCATCCTGAAGCAGCTGCCCTTCCCGATGGCTCAGGTGATGGCCTTCGGTACGATGGGGCACCTGGGACGAAGCGTGGTCGGCCGAGCTGTTATTCGTTTCACGGGCCACGCAAACCCGCCGAAAGCAGCCGTTGTCATCAGAGGCGATCTTCGCTTTTCGTCGCCATGTGGACTGGGCTGTGGAGTCGACCTTGGCGCCCATGCCGTTTCAGCACTCAGCCTGTTTGGCTTTGGACTGATCGAAGTGGGGCCAATCGATGTCGGCGGGGCCGGCAAATCCGAGCGAAAGACCACCGAATGGCGAGGCACAGGTGTTGCCATTCCGCCATCGGCGCAGGTCGAATTTGAGCGAATTTTTCACAACCTTGACCGTAACCGATTCCGCAACGGAACAACGGTCGTGGCTCGCCTGAATGTCAATGATGATGCCGACGCCGGTACTTTCATTGACGTTGTTAATCGACTTGAGAACCTGGTCGATGGCGTCTGCATCATGATGCCGCTGTCCAACGATGGCCGTCCCGACGCAGAACTGCTGAATCACCGACTGACAACGATCTCGGGTGCCGGGCTGCAGACATTTGTCAGGGTGGGCGAGCGGACAGCAATGGAGCACGCTGCCGCCGTCAGCGAAATAATTGACGTCCAGGCGGTTTCCGGGCTCATCATCGAAGGCGGCACACACCCCGATGGCCATCGGGGCATGACGGGTTCAGTAACCGTACAACGCACTGCCGCAGCCGTCCGTGAAATTCGCCAAAGTGCACCAGCCGTATTTTTGATTGCGAATGGAGGCGTTGTGGAACCTGCGGATGGGTTACAACTTCTGAACGCCGGTGCGGACATGATCCTGTTGGACAGCGGCTTTGCAGACGCCGGCCCTGGTCTGCCCAAACGCATCAATGCATCGGTCGCTGTATCCAGGAACGAGCAGACGGTTTCCACTGACGAAATCACCGCCGCAGAGATTCCGGCGGTTCAGCGTTCATGGTTCTGGTCGTTTCTGCTGGGACTCAGCCTGCTTGGTGGCGGCCTGATGGCTCTCGCACTCGGCTGGACACGAGTGCTGCTGCCGTATGACGAAGAATTTCTGGGGATGCTGCGAGACGAAATCTGCAGCATCAATCCTCAGCTGCTGCCGTTCATGTCTCACGACCGCGTCACCCTTGCCGGAACGATGCTGGCACTCGGTCCGCTGTACCTTGCGTTGGCGTGGTTCGGCGATCGCCAGGGCATGCATTGGGCGCGAGTGGCAGTGCTGGCCAGTTCCTTCACCGGCTTTCTGAGTTTCTTTCTGTTTCTGGGCTTCGGATACTTTGACCCGTTTCACGCATTCATCTCCGCGATCCTGTTCCAGTTCATCACGCTCTGCCTGCGATCTTCACAGCCTCTGCAGGTGCCGCAGGAATTCGACCTGCACAACTCGGTGTCATGGAAAAAAGCGATGTGGGGACAGCTGATGATGGTGATTCACGGTGTCGCAATTCTGACCGCCGGCATTGTGATCAGCAGCTTCGGTGTTACGACAGTTTTCGTCCACGACGACCTGGAATTTATGCAGACCACACGTGCGGCACTTGTGCAGGCCAATTCGCGACTTGTTCCCCTTGTGGCGCACGACCGCGCGAGCTTCGGCGGCATGCTGATGTCGACCGGCGTAACCGTTTTACTGGCGTCACTGTGGGGCTGGCAGCGAGGGCGCCGCTGGCTCTGGTGCGCATTGGCTGGATCGGGGACGGTCGCCTACGTCACCACCATCTCCATTCATTGGTCCGTCGGGTACACCAGCCTGCTTCACCTGTTGCCGCCCTACGGCGGGTTGTTCTTTCTGTGGCTGGCAATGCTGCTGGCCAGGGAGTGGATGTTTGAAGACGCGACGATTCGTTCAGAAGATGTTGCCTGAATCTGTCGTCGGAGAGGGCCTTCGATTCATCGAACCAGTTGCCTGTTCGTGAGCAAATCCATCTGCCGGATGCAGCAGTCTTCAAATTGACGGAACCAGTTCTGGCTCGTGGGGCAACCGCTCTGCCATTGAAACACGTCAACCGCGGCCATGAGTCAGCGAAATTCGCTGTGAGCCGTCAGTCTCCCCAGCGTTCCATCAGCCCGCCATAGGCATCGGTACGTCGGTCTCGAAAGAACGGCCAGTGTGTTCGGGCGGTGTTGATCAATGAAAGATCGCAATCCATCACAAGATTCTGCTCGTCTTCATGTGATCCCTGGGACAGCACGTTGCCATAGGGATCAGACAGAAACGATCCACCCCAGAATTCGATTTCACCTTCCCGCCCAACACGATTCGGCGCGGCAACAAACAGTCCGTTGGCGATCGCGTGGCTGCGGAGCATGGTCTGCCACGCCGCATACTGGCTGGCACCAAATTCTTCCTTTTCGCCGGGAATCCATCCGATCGCGGTGGGATAGAACATCAGCTCCGCACCCTGCATGGCCGTCAGCCGAGCGGATTCCGGAAACCACTGATCCCAGCAGATACACACGCCGATCCGAGCGTACTTTGTGTCGAAGGCCTGAAAACCCAGATCTCCAGGCGTGAAGTAGAATTTTTCGTAATACAGAGGGTCATCGGGAATGTGCATCTTGCGGTACAGTCCCGCCGTCGAACCGTCAGCGTCAATCACGACGGCCGAGTTGTGATACAGGCCGGGCGCGCGTTTCTCAAACAGGGGTACCACGACGACAATGTCCAGCTCTTTCGCGATCTGAGAGATCACCTCCGTTGATGGACCGGGAATCGTTTCCGCCAGATCAAATTGGGCATGGTCTTCTGACTGACACGGATACTGAGAATTGAAGATTTCCTGCAAACAGATCACGCGTGCACCGGCAGCTGCGACGGTACGAACACGTTCGACAGTGCGCTCAAGGTTCACGCCTGGATCCGGGCAGCACGTCGCCTGAATAAGACCGACAGCTACGTGATGGGTGGAATCAATTGGCACTTGAGTTTGTATTATTGGAGAAGCAGATGTCAACAGGCTGACGCAGGGAACGGCGCCCGCAGGCTATCCATGCTTTCGTATCACGTCAACGCGGCTGGCATCCTGTTTCGGAGTGCCATATTCAGAACTTTCGGCCGAGCCGGTGGTATGAGGAAATCCCCTGGAAGCGGTCGCCGTGCAAGCGATAAGCGCTAGCGAGTGGGGCTTGTGCGTTTGTGAAACACACTTGAATGCGCGGCGTGCTGGTATCCAGAACAACAATGCCTCGTGTGTGGTCATCAGTAGATCCGGGGCATTACGGTCGAGAGTCAGATAACGCCCGGTTTCAGCGCATGAAAAAGCCTCGGCAAATCGCCGAGGCCTGTCTTGATCGGACTGTCGTCAGCGTCGTCGCTTTTCTTAGTGATGACCCTTCTATTCGCCTCGAGGTCGTGAGTCGCAGCTGATGTCGTAGCTGCTATCGCATTCGTCTCTATAGTCCTGAAATATACTGCCGTGGACATGGCCCTTCTTACCGCTCGCAAGGCTGTAATAATACGATTGGTTGGCGCTACCAACTGCTGAACCAAGGTCTTCCAGTTCCTGGTTGACGCCAAATGACAGTTCTGTCAGCCCGACAATGACTCCCAGCACCAGAATGGTGCCGACAAGCACGATTTCTGCTGAAACAATGAAGCCGTTTTCGTCGTTCCTGAGTGCGGTGAAGATGTTCATGGCTGGTCTCCTGTGTTCGCTGTTTTGGTGTTCAGTGACGTGAACCTGTTTCGCATCGCTGTTAACAGGATGTGAAGCAGGCTTGATGCCAAACGTGGCAAATGAACCACCACGCCGACACCGATTCGCCGCAAACCACTTACACAACACGACTTATGGACATTCAAACAATCCGGCCCGCCACATTCGTGGATGCCCGTGGTCCGCGGCGTGTTGACTTCCGTCAACACAAATCAACATTACGATGCCCCTGAGCAACTTTTGTCGCCAGTACTTCCAACTTCAAACCTCAAATACATGTACATATGACTGACACCCGGCCCAATATTCTGTGGTACTGCACAGATCAGCAACGCTTTGACACGATCGCTGCCCTTGGCAATGAATACGTACAGACACCGACCATCGACCGGCTGGTGGGCGATGGCGTGGCGTTCACCTCTGCTTACTGTCAAAGCCCGATCTGCACACCAAGTCGTTCCAGCTTTATGACAGGCATGTACCCCAGCCGAGTCCACAACACTCGTAACGGCAACGACACGTTTCCCGATCATCCGCCACTGGTCAGCAAACTTCTGGCAGACAGCGGCTACGACTGTGGCATGGTTGGAAAATTTCATCTGCAGAGTTCCGGCTACCGTACAGAGCCGCGACTGGACGACGGTTATTCGTTCTGGAAGTTCAGTCATGCTCCGCGCGACGATTGGGAGATCGGACATGACTACGCCGACTGGGTCCGGACGCAGGGCGGTAATCTGGATGCCATGCGAAAATCGGATGAACGGGTCGATCCGGAACTGCATCAGACGACGTGGGCCACGGATATGGCGATCGAGTTTCTCGATCGCGAACGTTCCGGCCCGTGGATGCTGAATGTCAACATCTACGATCCTCATCCACCGTTCGTTCCTCCAAAGTCCTACGCTGATCGCTTCAACCCCGACGACATGCCCGGTCCATGGTTTCAGGAAAGCGATCTCGCGCAGCAGGAAAAATTCAAAGACATCGATTTCCAGGACGAAGTCCGTACGCCCGAAGACCATAAGGCGAAGGAAGCCCAGGCGCTGTACTACGCGATGATTGCTCAGATCGATGACCAGTTTGCTTTGCTGCTGAAAGCGATCGATGATGCCGGACAGACGGAAAACACGGTCGTCATCTTCACCAGCGATCACGGTGAGACGCTGGGCGATCATGGACTGATGTACAAGGGCTGCCGATTTTACGAAGGGCTTGTGCGCGTGCCCTTGATCTTCCGTTGGCCAGGTAAAATCAAGTCGAACCTTCGCAGTGATGCTCTTGTGGAACTGCTCGATCTGACAGCGACAGTGATCGAACTCGCCGGACTGGATCAGCCGGACTACATGCAGGGGCGATCATTGCTGCCCATTCTGAAGGGCGAAGCAGAACCGTCGCACTTTCGCGATTCCGTTCGCTGCGAGTACTTCGATGCCCTGGACCCGCACTTCACCGGCGGCAGCGGTACGTTTGGCACGATGTATCGTCGAGGCCAATGGAAACTTGTCGTCTACCACGGACACGGACTCGGGGAACTCTACAACCTGGAAGCTGACCCGCGGGAATTTAACAACCTGTGGGACGACCCGGCCCATTCCGAGGTCAAAGCACAATTGGTGTGCGAGAGTTTTGACCAGCACGTACTGCTGACAACGGACGTGGGCAGCCAAAGAATCGCGCCGATGTAAGCTCGGTGGCGCTCGACCGGTCTCATCAGACAAAGAGACTTCCTCACTCGCAAATCGCTGACCGTTGGGTCAGACTCTCACTGCCCTGTTCATCCATCCATCATGCCCGAACCATCCTCACTTCCCACGAACCCCAAAGAACTTGCTCACTTCGGCAAGCTGGAGTTGGTTGCGCGGCAACTGGTTGAAGGGCTGATGATGGGTCGGCATCGCAGTCCCTTCAAAGGGTCCAGCGTCGAATTCGTTGAACATCGCGACTATCACCCGGGTGACGAAATTCGTCACATCGACTGGCGCGCCTACGGCAAAACCGGTCGTTATTACGTCAAGGAATTTGAGAACGAAACAAATCTTCGCGCCCAATTGCTGGTTGATGTCAGCGGCAGCATGAATTATGCGGGCAGCACAATCAGCAAATTTGAATACGCTCGGTTGCTGGCAGCATCGTTGGCGTGGCTGCTCTTCGGACAACGCGACTCTGTGGGACTGGTGACATTCGATTCAGACGTGAGGGACCAGTTGAAACCGTCGAGCAATCGTGACGCATTTCGGCGCATGATGCATGTCCTGGAATCAGTGACGCCGGGCGAAGACACCAGCGTGGCAGACGTCATCGAAACCGTGCTGCCGTCAATTCAGCGGCGCAGTCTGGTGATCCTGATCAGCGACTGCTTCGACAGCATCGAATCGCTGGAGGCTGTGTTGCAGCGACTGCGTCACGGTCACCACGAAGTGGTCATTTTCCGTATCGCCGCGCCTGAGGAAATTGAGTTTCCCTTCGACCGACCAACTCAGTTTCGCAACCTCGAAAACATCGATCATCGCCTGTTGGTCGATCCGGCTCGTTTGCGGAAGGAATATCTCCGGCAGTACAACGAGTTTTCGACCGGCCTGGAAAAAACCTGCGGAACGCTGGGCATTGACTATCGCGTAATTCGCACGTCGGACCCGCTGCAGACTGTCGTTGGCGCATGGCTGGCCGAACGAATGGCAATGCAGGCCTCGCGCCGCTGAATCCTCCTTCTACGGAAATAATCATGTTACGCACTCTTGCACTATTCGCCGTTTTCGCCGCCACCATTTTTGATGCTGCTAAAGCGAATGCGGATGATCAGTTGGTAGTGCAGCCTGCCGCCGCTGGAATGTCCGCCAGGAAGCTGGCACGCGTCGATCGAATTATGCAACGGCTTGTCAAAGACGGACAACTGCCCGGGGCAGTTGTCCTGGTGTCCCGACACGGACAGATCGCACACCTCGAATCCTACGGATACCGAAACATCGAGAACAAAGTGCCGATGACGGACAACACCATTTTTCGAATCTATTCGATGACCAAGTCGTTGACCTCGGCTGTCGTGCTGATGCTCGTGGAAGACGGAAAACTGAACCTCGATGCCCCGGTCAGCCAATTTATACCTGAGTTTGCTGACGTAAAGGTACACACCAACAACGGCGGTCGAACGCCAAAACGGCCGCCTACGGTCCGTGACCTGTTGAGACACACGTCCGGTCTGACCTACGGCCTGTTCGGCGATTCCGCCGTCGACCGAGAATACCGTGACGCACAGGTTCTGTCGCCGGACGATGATCTGCCAGCTTTCTCAGTGAAGGTCGGTCGTCTGCCCCTCGAATTCGATCCCGGAACGCAATGGAAATACAGCGTTGCCAGCGATGTTCTTGGCCGAATTATTGAAGTCGTTGCTGACGCATCATTTGAAGAGGTGTTGCAGGACCGACTTCTGACACCATTGAAAATGGTTGACACCGGATTTCATGTTCCGGATGAAAAGAGTGATCGTTTTGCGACTGTCTATTCAGCAGATGAGTCAGACGAATTGAAAGCGGTCGATCTGCCGGAAACCAGTTCGTTTCGGAAGGCTCCAAAGTTCTTATCCGGTGGCGGTGGCCTCGTCTCAACAATCCACGATTATTTTCGGTTTCTGTTGATGATATCTCACGGAGGCAGCTACGAAGGTGGTCGACTGTTGTCGCGGGAATCGATACGGCTCATGACAACCAATCAGCTGTCTCAGGACGTAAAGTGGATTCGGTTCGGGGATGACATTCGTCACGGCGTCGGTTTCGGACTTGGTTTTTCTGTTCGACAGGAGATGTCGAAGTGGGATCCCGACGGACGAATTGGCGAGTATGGCTGGGGCGGCGCAGCCAGCACTCACTATTGGATCTCACCAAAGGACGACCTGATCGTCATAACAATGGAGCAGGTAAAGCCATACTCCTTCCTGACCGAGCGGGCCATCAAGAAGGCCGTTTACGACGCCATCGAATAGTCCGTGTCTGTGCTCGGCTTTTAAGAGTTTACTGAGCCTCGTGATTCGTTCCGGATCATGGTCCGGCCGGTTCGCCAGACTGCGCGTGTCATTCACGGTCAGGCATCAGTGGCCTGCGCTGCAGGTGAGGCTGAGAAAATCGCCGTTGCGGCTGCACAACATTAAACTGGTGCAGTTCTTGTACAGAACTGCGGTGGCAGAGACACGTTCAAGGTCTGCTCGATTGCGCCCGAGGTACGTACGTAAAAGAAGCACCGGGCGACTCGAAGGGGAGAAGAGTCGCTCGATGCCTCAGACGGATTAGACGAAGAAGCCTTCGCCTACGGAGAGTATCCGTGATTTCGGTTGGTATTGGGGTCGCGGACAATTTACGACCGGTCGTCGCGGTGCAGGCAATAGCCCGACGATATTGCTTCTCAGCAAATCATCAATAAGTCGGCAGTGCGTCGATGGGAGCCATGGCTGTTACGGGATAGCCAGCTCCAGGAGCAAATGCAGTCTGCGGACCAGGTGCAAAGGCTGACGGATATCCGCCACCCTGGACGCCACAGCCGCCGCCACAACTGTTACAGCCACCGCCGTATCCACCACCATAGCCATGCATGAGGCAACAACCGGTCATCGAGCACATCAACAATAGACCAGTACAAAACATTACAAAACGGTTCATCGGGTTGCCTCCAGAGGTCTGCCGTGATTGGTATCCGAACGGATGTTGGCAGTGGGGGGAGAGAAGAGAGAGTTTGAAGTTCAGGACTTCCAAACCGACCAGCCGTTGTGAGAGAAAAGGTGGCTGGAGTGAGGAGAAGAAGTCAGGAAGGATTCGTGAGGAGATACGGAAAGGAGTCACAGTTGACCTGCGACACCGGGAAACTACGAGAACCGGTGAAATGGGTCAAGACGTCTTTCGTAGGTGGCGATTCTGCGGCAGTTCAGCGATTTTGCTGACGCACGTTGCAGTATTCTTTGTCGAGCCGAAAAAACATTAAAGATTCTAAAACTCATCCGTGAGTTTTCAGAGCTCGTCAACATTACTGCATGATTTCAGAGAAGAACGGTCACCCACCTCGGCACATGAGAACCGGCATAAAATGCCGATGCTTCACATTGCCTGGCACGACGGAAGACACTTCTTAACCCAAAGCAGCAGCGAGAACGCTTCGGTAACACTGATCCTGGATGACGCGCTGGGCCGAGTGGTGGGCAAGTGTGACCACATGCAGTTAGCCGGGCGAATACGTGCCGATGGCCGCATGCTGAGGGTCATCAAACGCGACCGCTCGGTGAGAGACAAGGCGGCAGCGATCGCAACGAAAGTGAAACTGTCGAAACGGTTCTCTGGAAGGTGCCGGGCTGGAAGGCGCAACCCAGTCCCTGCCGCAGCCCGGGCAGAGTCGATTATTCTCCGTCTCGAAGTCGCCCCAGTGTCTCAACAGGTAATAGAAGACGGGCCGTTCCACCACATCTTCGACTTCTCTGCACAGCGTTCTGCCCTTGTCTGACAAGTCGCTGTCCGGGTCAGCCAACTGTCTGTAGGCATCCAGTTCCAGTGCGGCACTTTCGAACCAGATTCGATCGTGACAGGTGTAGGAATCGGACCATGTGCACAGTCGTTCCCTCTGCCGATCATTCACCGGCAGAAGATGAAGCGGAATGGGTGTGCCTCGATCACCATGAACAACCGGACTGGCAACGTCGAATGCGTGAGTGAAAAGGTAAAGCGATGATGCAGATTTCCACGACGGCACTCGCGCGGCAGCTTCATCGTCCAGAATTTCCCAAACCGGATTGCAGCCGAACTGGCGCCGCACGTTGGCAAGGTCACGCCGCCCCCACTTCGATAGATACCTGTCGGAGGCGGCGTTCCGATGTGACAGGTAGGTGTAGACGCAGAAGGCTCCATCATGCCAGCCGGTAAGATGATCGCCGCAGACCTGCCCGTTCTTCACCAAGGCGCCAAGATAAGCCTCCGCGGCCGCCACCAGTTCCGCTTCCTCATGTTCGAAGTGAGGAGTGAAAGTTACACGCGCAAGCAACATCCGTGATCCCTGCCCCCAATGCGGACCTGCCGCATTGGGTAACTACATTGCAGACGAGCGGAGAATCTCTTTCGACAACGTCACACAGAGTGCCAGGCAACATCGCTGTTACTACTCTGTTCCGAATTCGCTGTCCGCCACGGCTTAGATTTCGTAGTCCGATTCACCGTCGCTGTTGCCACCAAATGACTTGCGAAATGCTGCCGCCTGCGCTTTGATTGTGGCATCAGGACCGGCCAGTTTCAGATAGTAGACGCCCTTGCCCTGCAGCACCAGAATGACACCCGTCATTCGATAACCCGGGGCAGACTCCGTTTTTCTCAGGAACGGTGGTCCGATTGGTTTCTTGTACGTCCCGGTAATGTTGGCGAAATAATAATCGTTGTCTCCCGCTTTGCCTTTGGTCACCTTCGAAGTGCGCCCCTCGCCGGAAAACTGCCCGATCCAGCGTGAGATATTGTCAGTGACCTTACCACCACCACCCGCAAAGTTAAAAATCGTCAACTCGCCTGCGTCTGAGTCACCCTTCGCAGCGGGAATGATGTACGTGGCCAGTCGCATGCTGCTGGTGCTGGGCTTCAATTTCCACGTTGCCGGTATCTTCAGCGTAAGGTCCTTCAACTTGACCTCCGTAGTCTTACCTTCCCCATCTTTGGGTGCGTCGTCGGCAAACGAAGAAGAGACAGTGCCCATGACGAGCAACAACAGCAGACAATTGGTGATTCTATTCACGATGATCTCCAGCGAATTTAGTGATGTTTTGAAGGCGGCATGGCCGCAAACAGGTGAAACCGTGTTTGGCGGTCTATTCGAGCTACCGGCTCGAAGTGTGTAGGCCCGTTACCATCGGTCATGGCAGAGGTGCGAGAAGCACGGACCGTTGTTTTTCCGAAAGACGCCAATATGGCCGAACTGACGAATTGTTGGTACCTGGCGGACGGGTTTCAACTGAGGAAGGAGTTTCTTCTCGCGTGTGAGTTCGGCGTCGTGAGCCTTTGTGCGCGAAGGCCCATCTGATAGTTTTCGTTCAAAATGGACCACGACAGCGAATTTCGCTGACTCATGGCCGCGGTTGACGCGTTTTTTCAGCAGAACGGCTGCCCCCGCGAGCGAGAACCGGTTCACGAAAATAAGTAAACGGCTTCAATTGGACGGCGCTAGTGCGTCGTCAATCTTTAGTTCAGGGGTTGGTTCGTTTAACGGTGAGCCGTAGGCGACTTCGATTTGGCCCGAAAAACCGCCGCCTCCGGCTCACCGTTAAACGAATCAAGAGGCGCTGACCAACTGCAGCACACATCAGCGTCGAAATGTTGGCCGAATTAAGGACAAATCACAGCATGGCAGCCATCAAAATAGTCGCGGGTGAAACAAGAATCGGATGGATTGGAACAGGCGTCATGGGCGCCAGCATGTGCGGTCATCTGATGAACGCCGGATTTTCGGCCACGGTGTACTCCCGCACAAAATCAAAATCACAACCGCTGCTGGACAACGGCGCTGCATGGGCGGAATCACCAAAAGCGGTTGCCGAGAAATCGGACGTGATCTTCTCAATCGTTGGGTTTCCTCACGACGTACGATCCGTGTTGCTGGGTGACGATGGTGCTCTGGCGGGTGCGAGTGAGGGCAGTGTGCTGGTCGATATGACCACCAGCCAGCCATCGCTGGCTGTTGAGATCCACGGTGCAGCAAAGGCTAAGGGCGTCAGCAGTGTGGATGCACCGGTGTCCGGCGGAGACGTGGGAGCCAGGAACGGCACGTTGTCGATCATGATCGGAGGTAACGCCGATGTCGTCGAGGCATTGCAGCCGTGCTGGGACGCGATGGGTCAGACGACACCAAGATGGTCAACCAGACGCTGATTGCGACCGGTATGATCGGTGTCTGTGAAGCGCTGCTGTATGGATACAAAGCCGGGCTTGATCTGGAGACCGTCATGAAATCCGTCTCCAGCGGCGCCGCGGGAAGCTGGTCGTTGTCCAATCTCGGACCACGAATCATCGCCAACAACTTTGATCCCGGGTTCTTTGTCGAGCACTTCATCAAGGACATGGGAATCGCCCTTGAGGAATCAAAGAATCTGGGACTGTCCATGCCGGGGCTTGCACTGGGGCATCAGCTGTATCTGGCTCTGCAAGCGCAGGGGCATGGCCGCGACGGAACTCACGCACTGCAGTTAGCCCTGGCCAGTCTGTCAAACGTCGATTGGAAAGATCGATAATCGATTCACCCGCACCGTTAGTTGAGTAGCGCCAGTTTCTTCTTCATTTTAACCCGAAGCGTAAGCGAGGAGACAAGTTGCATCGATCGCCTCGCTCACGCTTCGGGTTACCAAAAACACGAAACAAACGAAACAAGTGGCACTGCCCAATTGGGCGTGGCTCGTTTCTTGTAACCTGAATCTACAGTCTGGCCGGCAGCAAACGTTGTCTGCGAACGAGAAACAGAGTCCGGTATATAGATCTCTAACTTTCAAAACCTCTGCACGAATTGGAAAACATGAAGTACGACGTTTACGGTGTTGGCAATGCGCTCGTGGACATCCAGGCTCAGGTGTCCGACGAACTTCTTGCCTTAACCGGCTTTGATAAAGGCATCATGACTCTGGTGGACGATGCTCAACAGCAGCAGGTCATCGAAAAGCTGGCCGGGCTTAATCTGAACCGTTGCGCCGGCGGTTCGGCCGCCAATACGATTGTCGGTGTTGCCGACTTTGGCGGGACAGCCGCCTACGTCAGCAAAGTGGCCGACGACGAAGCCGGCAGGTTTTTTCTAAAGGACATGCGAGACATGGGAGTGACAATGGAAGTGACTCCGGCAACCAGCGGGCAGACGGGCACTTGTGCTGTGCTGATCAGCGACGACGCTCAGCGAACAATGCTGACCAATCTCGGGGTGTCCGCCACGCTGACGGAAGCAGACATCGACGAAGACAAGATCAAGCAGGCCAAATACGTTTATGTGGAAGGCTATCTTCTGACCGGCGATTCAACGAAGGCCGCCGCTTACAAGGCGTTTGAACTCGCCAAAAAGAACAACGTGAAGGTGGCGTTCACTGCATCAGATCCGTTTCTGGTCAACATGATTCGAGATGAAATCTGGAGCCTGATCGAAGGCCCGGTCGACTTGTTTTTCTGCAACGAAGAAGAGGCAAAAAGTCTCACCGGGAAAGACGATCCTGTGGAATGTGCTGCAGAAATTCATCGTCACGCAGAAAACGTGGCCATGACGCTGGGACCAAACGGATCAATCCTCATGCACGGCGGCGAAGCGATCGCGATTGAAGGAGTGTCCGTGGATGCGATCGATACGACCGGTGCCGGCGACATGTACGCGGGCGGACTACTTTACGGAATCACCAATGGCTTATCGTGGAAAAAGGCCGGCCACCTGGCGTCGCATGCTGCAGCTCGGATCGTCAGCCAGCTGGGAGCTCGAATGGAACGGCGGTTTACCGCCGACGAAATTCAGCAACTGCTGGCATAAGTCCGTCGTGTACTTTGCTCGTTGTGCCTGGGTGCCGATTAATACAGCACGCCTCCTGTCGAACATTTCCGGAGAATCCCGGTCTTTTCAAGAGACCTGGACTCTTGACTGTGTTTTTGTCACGGTTTGCACAGACAAATCAGTCTCCGCAACATCTCCATCACACGGAAACCCTCTGATTTAGCTCCAACAGATCTCGGCTTTTCGGCGTATCCATGCCTGAAAGGCCGAAGAAATGCTGACAATGACCAATTCGGACGCGAACTACGGCTCGTCCGAGGCAGAAGCGGATTCCGATGATTCGCTGGTGTCTCAGGCGACTGATGCGCGTCTGGTGGAACAGGCTCGGCACGGTGATACAGACGCTTTCGGTCAACTGGCTCAGCGGTACGAAAGGCGTGTTATCAAGGTCATTCGACGCTTCATGCCGGACCAGGACATGGCGTTGGATCTTGCTCAGGATGCGTTTCTGAAGGCGTTTGACCGGCTTGATCAGTTCGATCCGTCACGGCGATTTGGTCCGTGGCTGTTTCGGATTGCGGTCAATACAACGTACGACCACCTGCGAAAAATCAAACGCAAGGGTAAGTGGGCGCTGTTCAGTGAAGCGGGCGAGAATCGTGTTCCGGATCCTCAGGCTCCGGATCCTCGAGGCGAAATCGATTTGTCTCAGGAGGTACGGACGGCTCTCGAAGACATACCGGAAACGTATCGCACAGTGCTTGTGCTTCGAGATCTGGAAGGGTTTTCGACATCAGAAGTTGCCGCCGTCACTGAACGCAGTGAGGCTACGATTCGCTGGCGACTGGCTGAGGCACGGCGCATGTTCAAAGAAGCGTGGGATCGACGGCAGCGGTGTATCGAAGAAGAAAAAATTGGGTAACGCGGTCGCTGGCAATGAATGCTGCTGACTGCGGATAGAGAACTGAACGATGCGACTCCGGCCGCATCGAATTCGAGCGATCACTCGACAGTGAAGAAATGCTCGCAGGCAAACCGGGAATCATGGAGTGGCAGAACGATGCAGAAGCAAAGTATGAAATGTGCGGATGCTCGACATTTGGTTCATCTTGCTGTTGGCGATGATACGCAACCGGAAGAAGAACGTCAGCTGACAGAACATTTGCACTCCTGTTCGGATTGTCGCTCGTACCATGCCGGCATGGTGGATGCGATGCACGCCATCGAGCGAGTTCGTGATGAGGATAACGTTGATATCCCGACGGGAGTCGTCTGGCCGGCAATCGCAAGTCAGCTGAAGTCACGCCGCAATGTTGGTTCGGCTCCTGAGCGACGGCGGTTTAATGGAGCAGTGGCAGCTTTGTGCGTTTGCTCGCTGACCCTGGCGATGGTCACCGCCGTGCAGAATCTGCCAACAAATGATGTCGTTCCGTACGGCGATTATTCGTCGGTTCCAGCGATGAATGTCAGCCTCCGGAACGGTGCTGCCGTCCAAAGCCCCAATGGAAGTCCGCAGGTCAGACTGATTCAGCTTCACGACATCAATGGAAAACCATTTTGGGTCACCCGAGCCACATATCAGGGGTCCGCGCAAAACCTCCCAGTGCCCCGGGGTCAGGACCTGAGCTTCTGATCCAAAACGCCGATCGACCGTAAAGACTCACGGCAGCCAGCCTCGACTGGCAGAATCTGCCGGACGACGTTTGCTGCTACGCAGCCGAATAAGCGATGTGCGGGTTTACAGGGACGGAAACCGGGCCGCCGTTCCAAACTGCCCCCTGTCGAACATTTGCTGTCTGAACTTGACAGAATTTTCGAATCATCCCGCAGTTGCACCCTTTGCTGTGTCGATTCCAATAACGGTGCCACAGCTCGCAACAGATGGTTTACGTGAGCCAGGTTTTCGCCAGGGAGGGCGTCGTGAAATTCTCAGGCCAGATCTATTCAAATGACACGGTGGGATATTTCCGTGTTGCATCTTCCGCTCGTCGACAACCGATTGAACCGGTGTCGATCGGCGAATTCCTGATTGGAAGCGCTGCGCACTGCCATCTTCGATTCGGCGATGCCGGGATTCCCGATGTTCATACGCGCGTCACCGTCGAACACAATCACGTGCATTTGACCTGCGAAGTCGAAGAACCTGCCTTGCTGGTAAATGGAACGGTCACGTCCCGGTGTCAGTTGTTCGATGGCGACATGCTGGAACTCTGCGGCCAAAGAATGCTGTTCCGTCTGGCGGCAGACGAGAGACGGATCACTCTCGACGAAGAAGCGTTTTTGCTTGAATCATCGTCGGCAGCACAGGCCAGCACGGTCGAAGAACTGGTCGAGCGTCTGGAAGAGCAGATCGAAATTGTTGAGGATCTGACCCGCACACCCGATGATGGCGTTCTGGAGCTGCTGAACGCAGTCGCTCAAACATCAACACCGGATACTAAGACCGCCGCCCCTCACGCTGCTGCCGCGTCCGATTCCGACGGCAAAGCAGACCTCGACCACGTCACCGGAATAATTCAAAAACATCACGAAGCCAGCCGCATTCGTCTGGAGTCGCTGACGGAAGTGCTGGATAACGTTGTCAAACAGCAGAAGCTGATTGCAGACACGCTGGCCGTCATGTCAGACCGCATCCAGGCGCTCGATTCTGATTCCGGCTATCAGCGGCGGCGTGCCAGCGCGTAATGCCACGCGACAGCGAATTTCGCTGACTCATGGCCGCGGTTGCCGTGTTTTTGACAGCAAAGCAGCTGCCCCACCAGCCAGACCGGTTTCGTCCATTCGTAATCTGCCCCAGCAGGTCGCACGGACGTGTAACGGGTCCCGCGAGCAGTTTCGCAACTGAACCGTGGCGGAACTCGATACACTTCGGCGAAGCTCGCCTGGAACCGTCGTACAGTGAGAGTCAGGGTACGGTCGCGAAATCCGCGAGCGAAACGGATTTCCAGAGCGTCTGATCAGGACCTGTGTCTGGCGAATTACACTCCAGGCGGTCTCCTTTTTGGTTGCGTTGACCAGCCGACAGCAGAAGAATGGCACCGGCAGAGCATTCAGGCCCTGCCGGTTTCTGTACCGTGATTAACGACGCCTGTTTACTGGAAATCGCTGTCGTTGAGTCAGGCATGGCGACCAGTCGCAGTCGGTTCCCGGCGGCAGCTCGCGTGGTCCGCAGTACTGTCTCGTTTGATTCGTTGCCAGCATCAGGTTTCCAGATTATGAACTCAGTATTCGCCGGGCTGAAAAGGGCTGGCTACGTGCTGGTCAATTTCTGGCTGGCCTTTCATGTGTTTGCAATATTTATTTCGCCCGCCGGCATGCCGCCGGCGTCGCCATTGCTGGTCGATGCGTCTCGCGTGGCCATGCCATACAACCAACTGCTGTTTCTGAATCACGGCTATCACTTCTTCGCGCCGGATCCGGGGGCCAGCACGCTGATTTCCTGGTCCATTGACCGTCCCGGCGATACTCCTCTGAAAGGACGTTTCCCCGATCCGGACACCCGTCCACGTCTGCTGTACCATCGCTATTTCATGCTGGCCGAAAACATCGGCGCATTTCCTCTGGAAACCCAGGGTCAGGTTTTTGAGGCGTACGCAAGGCACTTTGCTCGCCGGCATGATTCCCCAACGATCAGTCTTTCAAGACTTAGACACAGACCATCCTCCATCCCCAGAGTTCTGGCCGGTGGCCAGCTGTCCGATTTCGAAACATTCGTTGAAGAGCCGATCGGCTTCTATGACTTTCGAACGGGCAACTCAGAAGCAACAGGGACCGCAACCGCTGCCGCCAGCTTTTGATCGACCATCCACAGAGTTTCACTCGTTGCGCAGAGTTTCTACTTTCTCATGAGCCCAGTTCCAGCCAACTCGCTTTCCCGACGATGTCTCAGCGCAGCAAATGGCGCCGCTGAGCAATGGAGAATGTTTTGGTTCGATCCGGCCGATCCGTTTACCCTGGGCATTATCCGAGTGCTGACCGGCTCGATGCTGGTGTACAACCTCCTGGTCTGGGGCCTGGATCTGAATGCATTCTTTGCCAGCGACGGGTTGCAGCCGTTGTCGGCGATGTCGCAGTTTCACCAGAATGACCTGGTGTTTTCGTTTCTTTATTACGTGAGTGACGAATGGCTGGTCGTCGTCCACTGGAGCTGTGTCATTCTGGCGCTCATGTTCTGTCTGGGTCTCGCGACACGGCTGACATCTGTCCTGGCGTTCCTGATCACCATTTCGTATTCCCAGCGAGTGCCCATTGCCAACTTCGGACTTGACCAGATTCTGGGGATGTTGTGTCTGTATCTTGCAATTGGCCCGTCAGGAGCAGCTGTTTCCATCGATCAGCTAATCCGTGATCGCTGGAGCAAATCGAAGGGCCTCACAATTGAAATTCGAAAGTATGCGTCTGCCAGGACGGCACTGCGGCTGATTCAGATTCACATGTGTGTCATTTATTTCTGGGCGGGGTTTGCCAAACTGAAGGGTGACACGTGGTGGACCGGAGAAGCCATGTGGCAGGTCATGGCGAATCAGGAGTATCAGACACTGGACCTGACGTGGATGGCCTGGGTGCCCTGGCTGCCCTACCTGATTGCTCACATTACAGTCGTGTGGGAAGTATTCTTCTGCGTCCTGATCTGGAACCAACGTCTGCGACCATTGCTGCTGGCAATTGGCACAGGCATGCACTTTGGCATCGGGGCGTTTCTGGGCATGTGGACCTTTGGACTGATCATGACGTATGGCTACTTTGCATTCGGCAACCCGCAGTGGTGGCGCCGCCGACTGTCCCTGTCCGGCCGCCGTCATCGCGACCGCAGCGATGAAACGCGAGTACCAATTGATGAAGTCGATTCCAACATTCTGCCGCAGCACGCGTCGCATGAATGGGACGACGTCGCCACAGAAATAGAACGCCCCACGCCCAAGTCCTCAAACGCACTCACCGGTACGCCGCGGTCACCAGCCGACACGTAGAGTGTGGGCCTGCCTGCGCCCCCGAAACGAAAGTTCTGCGGACGCGACCAAGCCCCGAAACGTACCCTAACGTGGGTACGTCCGGCGTGTCAGCCCCGGCCTGGCGAGTGGGAATCCTCCTGAAAACCCAACCACCAGGGAAAGGAATCGCAGCTTGCCGAAGACTACTTCTTCTTGCGAGTCGAGACGGTCTTGAGTTCTAACGTAGATCCCAAACGCTCTGCCATTGCCGTGACGATCTTTATCGACACGGGATGTCCGCGGTCTTCGAACTTGATAATCGTCGCGGGAGCCACATTCAATTCTTTGGCAAGCTTGCCGATTGAATGACCCTTTTCCTCGCGAAGAGCCTTCATTGCCTTCGCAATATCCTGAACTGCGTCGTCATTGTTCAGACGCCGGCGACCAACGCGAGACCAGTTGACGCCGGTTTCAATTCGGGACCGCCCCCCAACCTTGGGTGGTCGTTGGGCTTCCGCCTTCTTGCGTTTTTGTGTAGCTGCCTTTTTCTTCACTGAGATAACCTCGATTTCCGGCCCATACGTTGAGAATGAATTCAATGGCGATTGACGGTTCCAGCGTAATGGTCAGAGAGGATGTCTTCATTGATGTGCTACGCTACATCGTGCATATTCACATGTACAGAGGTGAGTTTCAATAGCTCGGAGCATAGAGTTTCCAACAATACGCATTCCATTCTTTTTAGAATATCAGCTACGAGAGCACCATCCATAACCCGGTGGTCGTAGGCCAGTGTCACCTTACAGTCAAAGTTGTCACTCATGACCCCGTACGTCAGGCAGCCGGTATGAATTGATGGAGGAACGGGAATTTCCACTCCTCGACTCGCCAGGGTGGAAAGAAAGAATGTTCCTAACCGCTTTGACCTCTTCGCCTTGGCGACGTGGACGTTCCAACCCCAGAAAAGTCTCCGTAGGGGGGTGGGAAGACTGGCGAGCTGAAGTTCCCGTTGAAACAACTCGGACACTGGATCGCTTGTATAACGATCAATCGTCGCCTGGATTTGCGGCAAAGAGGTCTCATCCGGAACGGGAATACGCCCCCAGAACAGCCAGGGCTCTCCTTTGAATTCCCGATGAATCGTGAGAATTCCCGTACTTTGCGGATGCTGGTAGAGATGAGCCCACGGCCATCGGTACCAGGTCTGCCGGAGTTCCGGAGTTTCCTTCGCCACGATGGCGTAGGCTTTCAGGAATATCGCGGGCCACGAAATTCGGATCGGGCTGGCGGCGCGCGCCTCGGCGACTGCACGGAGGTTGCAAAATCGGTCATGTCCGCACAGCGGCACCGATTTATGGAAGCTCAGAAGGTCCCAGGTCAGCCGACGGCTGCGTGGAATTCCGAAGACCTTGCCGTCTCGGTTTGTATTCACGGTCACTGCTCCTGTACATCCTTGTTCCGACTTCAGCGACATGCCACTCCCCTGGTGACACTACCTGCCTTACGTAACGTCGCATACCATGGCTGAGTGTCGCAGCGATTGAACAGGGTCGTCCCACGTCGGGATAAATTCCTGGGCCACAAACAGGTCGTAGCCGGTCTCCAGAATCGCTCGCATGACGGCCGGGTAGTTGATCTCCTGATTCTGGTCCAGTTCGCAACGTCCTGGATTTCCGGCAGTATGATAGTGTCCAATGTACGAATGATAGTTCCGAATTCTTCGAATCACATCGCCGTTCATGACCTGCACATGGTAGATGTCAAACAGCAGTTTGAATCCGGGAGAATCCATCCGTTTGACCAGGTCCACGCAGCGTTCGACATCGTCACCAAAATAGCCCGGGTGTCCTTTCATCGGATGAGAATCGTCTCGTGAATTGAGGTGTTCCAGCACCAGCGTGATCTGTTTTTCTTCCGCATAGCTGATGACCTTCTTCCAGCAGTCCAGGCAGTTCTGTTCCGCAGCCTGATCATTGATTCCGGGCACGGACATTCCCGTGAACGTGATCACGCTGGGAGCACCGAATTCAACCGCCTTGTCGATGGAAGCTTTCAACTTACTGATGCACTCAGCGTGATTTTCCGGATCGACCGGCCCCTTCGCGAAGCCATGGCTGCTGACCAGCGAAATCTTCAGTCCCTGCTTGCGGGCTTCCGGGTAAAACTGTGGACTAATGCCCTCAATAGCTTCCAGACCAATGTCGCGACAATGCCGAATCAGTTCCGGCACGGGCATCGGTTTGAAGCACCATCCCATCACCGACTGACGAATCTTCTTATTCTGAATTGTGAAATCGTCGGGCACGTCGCGGCGATTTGTCTCAACAGCGCTGGTAGCGGGTGAAGGACAAGCAGTTGTGGCGGCAGCGGCGGCCGCACCACCAAGCAGCATACGGCGTGAAAGTGATGGATGAGAATTCATTAGGACCTCAGCTTGGGAACCTGTCGCTGCGATGAGCGGTTCCAGGAAGCCGCTGTCGCGGCAGGGTACGTGCGTGGAGTATACGAACCGTGCGGTTTGGTGTCAGTGGAAGAACACGAAAAGGCATCAACAGAGTTCAGCGGAAGAATTGCCTGTCGTAGTGCAGGCAGCCTGCTTTCAGTTGTAGGCCGAACAAGCCAGGTGCCTGCCGGAACTTCGGCCTCATATCTTGCGTGAACGATCGGTCTATGTGTCCGGCACGAGAATCCGGCTTGCACTGTTCCGGCATTTCAATCGGCCTCGGTCCGGCCTACAGCTCGTTTTTTCCAGTCGATTATCCCGTCAGCCTACTGACTGCATTCAGAACACCTTCCGCAACCTTGTGCAGGCGTCACGGTCCGGAGTTTCCGGCGTGTCGGATGGTTCGTGATAGTTACCGTGTTTGCGGAGCGATCGCCGAGAGACGCGCCAGAGACCCGGTCTTTTCGAAAGACCGGGTCTCTGGCGATTTGTGCCGATGTGGCTTCTGTTGCCTGGTTGACCGCAGTTCGCTGAAGATAGTTGGGTGGCGGCTGTAATTCGCCGCAAAAACGCCGATTTGTGAAAATAGCGCGCAGCAACTCTGCCGGTCAATACACTATGGGTCAATCATGCCCCACAGCGTCCATCAACTCGATCCCTCAACGCCGAATGACCGTGACCTGTTGCGGCGGTTCATCCAGGACGCCGATGAAACTGCGTTTGCCGAAATTGTGCACAGACATCACCAACTGGTCATGGGCGTCTGTCGTCGAGTTATGGGAAACGATTCGGACGTCGATGACGCCTTTCAGGCGACATTCATTACGCTGGCTCGACGGCCGCGACAGGTTCGCAGCACTGTCTCTCTGAGCAGCTGGCTGTACACGGTGGCGTGGCGAACGAGTCTGCGATTGATCCGGCAACGCAGGGAGTATCCCGTGGAATCGTTGACCGATCGGGCTGATGCGAGGCATTCTGATCCACTGGAACAAATCGCATCAGCTCAGGAATGTCTGATTCTGGACGAGGAACTCAACGATCTGCCAGCACGCTATCGCGATGTGCTTGTGATGGCTTACTTTTCGCAACAAAGTAGTCAGGAAATCGCGGATCAACTGGACGTAAGCCAGGGCACGATTGATGGTCGCATGCGTCAGGCGCGCAACATGCTTCGCGTCAAACTCGTCAGACGTGGTGTTGAACTCGCTGTCATCGCGGTTGCTGCCAATCAGTGCACCGGAGCCAGCGCGGCCGTCGTTGCTCCTGCGCTTTTGAGTTCAACCATTCTTCTGGGTACGCAAACGCTCACCGGCTGCGTACCCGCCGCCACAGATCTTTCCCATCTGGATTCTCTCATTCGACCGGAGACAATAACCATGCCAACCAAGTCTTTGCTTACCGCCGTTATTTGCTTCGCAGTAATCGCAGGTGTCGCCGGAATCGTGGGCGCGACAGCACTGGATGAGAGCACTGCCGTGTTGAATACCGATGGGGGCAACGTCGATTCCAAGACGTCTATCAGTACGGTTGATCAAGCGAAGACCGTGACGATCTCCGGATCTGAAATTCAACAGGCACCAGCGATTCCAGCGGGCAACACACTGCGCCCCGTTGCCAATGATCGATTTACCATCAATGCAGGTAATGATCCGCCAATTGAGCAATGGCTACACAGGATGCTGGCTGAGCCTGTGCCATTGCTGGACTTCCGTGATGAGACACCGCTCAAGGTCGTTCTGGAGACCCTCGAGACGCACTTCACTGATAAATACGGTTCACAGGGGTTCCGTATGACGTTCTGGGAGGACAAAGCGGAACTGGAGTTGGAGGCCTTTCCAGCCTTGATGATGTTTCCGTCAAGAACATCGAAGTTGAAGGTGTGACGCTACGGAATGCGCTGAACCTGATCTTTGAACAAACAGTTGAACCGCAACTCTCCTACATGATCAATCGCGAGGTAGTGCTCGTGAGCACATCGGCAAAGTTACATTCAGACGATAATCTGTACACGCGTGCGTACAGGATCGGTGACCTCAACTCCCTTGAGGTGCAGCCTCGTCACGACATCGTTTCGCCTGGGTATCTGAATCGATCCTTCGGTCGCTCACAACAGGAATTGATCCCCACAACGGACGCATCGATTTCTCAACCGGCACCGAATCTGGTGACCGTCCTGGTGGAGATGACGGAGCCCGTCTGCCGGTGGGTCCACCGTGTCGGCGAGGGCGGAACCATTCGTCTTGTCGGCAACACGCTGATCGTGCAACAAACCTCGAACGGGTATGCCGCTATTGTCGGTCTCTTGAATCTAATCTCAACGGCCGAAGCTGTTGACTAAGACATCATCAGTTGTAGGCCGGACCGAGCATGCCAGGTGCCTGCCGGAACTTCGGCCTGATGTCCTGCGTGAACGATCGGTCAATGTGTCCCGCCGGGAAATCCGGCTTGCGCTGTTCCGGCATTTCAATCGGACTCGGTCCGGCCTACAGCTCATTTTCTCCGGTCGATTGTCCCGTCAGCGCACTGACTGCGTTCAGAACACCTTCTGCAACCTTGTGCAGGAAGTCACGATCCAGAGTCTCCGGGGTGTCGGAGGGTTCGTGATAGTGTGGATTGCGCATGAAACTCGTATCCGTGATCATCAGCGCCGGATACCCTGCGTCCCAGAACGGACTATGGTCACTCAAGCGAGTTGGCGGAAGTGGATTTCCGTTGTCAGGTACCTGCAATGACTCACGCGGCAGCCGGTCCACAAGTTGAAACGCATCAGAAAAGTGCTGAATCAGGTCGCCGGAATTCTGATTGCCGACCACTGCGATGAAGTTGCCAACGTCCGGATAAATGCCCTGCAGCCCCTCCGGCAGAGTTTGACTGCCCGGTACATGACTGCAGTAACCGAGCATTTCGAGCGACACCATACCGGTCAGCGAAATGCCTTGCTGAAGGCACGTTTCGGCATGGAAAGCTCCGCCCAACATTCCCTGTTCTTCCAGATCAAACACAACCAATTCGAGGTCCACTCCCGGTGGAATGGCGGCGTTTTCTGCTTCGCCCAGCAGGCGAGCGATCTCCAGAAGAACGGCCACCGCCGACGCATTGTCATCTGCTCCCGGAGTGTTTTCTCGTGAATCAAGATGTGCGCCCAGTACAAAGACGCTGGAGCTGGCAACTGCCTGCGGGTTTCGTCGAGCGACGAGATTGATGCCGTTCATGGATCGCAGCATCTGGTCGTCTGCCGAAAAATGGCGACGTTGCACCGTCCAGCCGCATTCCGTCAGGTGACGTTCACAGTAGGCTCGGCATTGTTCAAGGCGGTCCGATTCTGCGTACCGTGGCTCTGCCGCGATCCATTCCACATGCTGCCAGATTCGTTCAATGTCTGTGTTCATGGATCAATGTAAGGCATGTCGCCCAAAGTGCGTGGTCAAGTGCAGGAATCGGGGTTGTTCTGTAGCCGAACTCGCCAGAGTTTGGAAGTTTTCTCTATGTCGTCCAAAGTCTGGCGACTTCGGCTACCACAAAATTAAGACTTAACGAAGCACCAGTCGAAGTTCGAGCTGACAGGAATCATTTCTGTTGGACTGGTGTGCATGTCCGTCTGACGTGAACGCTATGCGTTTGCGCTGGGGACATTGTATTGCGACGTATTGCCAGAGGCCAGCCAAACCTGATTCAAAACATCACTGCGCATGTGGAGCCCGTCGTACAGAAGCAGGAATCCTGCCTGTGGCGACGAGCCGTCCGTGCTGTTGGCTTGAGTCCCAGAGCGTGCTCACGGGCGGGCCGTCTACGCATTCGTACGGATCCGTAGAAATACGTAGCGCCCCCTTTTTCGGTAATCCAGCTGTGCCGGGCTTCGTAGTAATAGTAACGAGCAACAAACGCCGACGACCGGCACGCTCATTCTGGTAACGGGGCAAAGGAAAGAGACTGATGCGACACGCACTTGCCGACACGCAGAACAGCAGAACGACGACGCCTGAAGAGCGCAGCGTCGACCAGCTGGACACGATCTACAGATCGATCAGTCGCGAACTCTGGACCTGTTTCTACGCGTTCTGCGGCGATGCAGAGCATTCATCGGACGCCCTTCAGGAGTCGTTTCTAAGACTGCAGCAACAGGATCTGAGCACGATCAGAGATCCACGCAGCTGGCTGCGGCGCGTGGGGCGTAACTGGTTGCGTGATGTTGCCAGAAGAACGAAACGTTCTGCGCTCATCGATGCTCACCTGCCGGATTGTACGGATTCCAGAGAAAGCGCGGCGCTATCATGTGAGCGTGCGGAGTTAGTTGAAACAGTTCGCTGCGCCCTGAATCATCTTTGCGAACCGGACCGGCTGGCGCTGTCACTGCGGTATGGTATGAAGTGGCCGTCGGCGCGAATCGCGGAAACGCTGGGAACAACGCCTCAGGCCATCGACATGCGGCTGTGCCGCGCGCGACATCGACTTCGCGAGATCCTGTTGCAGATGGAGCCCGACTTTGCCATCTCAGCATTATGATGCCCTGGATCAGTTTCAGCTGTGCTGAGAAAAACGGCACGGCCTTGTCGCATTATGGCTGCCCTGACATCGAACCATTCGGCACACTGCGCTGCTCATCGATCAGGTCCAGCTGTGAGATCTTCCATGCACCGTCAACGGGCTGCACGGTGATCAGCGCCGAGTACTCATTCGCCTGCTGATGGATGTGCCCCCAGTGCCCAACCGATCCACGTGCCAGCCAATTGCAGCGAACAACAAGACCGCCGTTTTCCAGCTGTTCCACAGCAGTCCCGGAAAGCAGCTCGACGTCATCCACCTTCACACGCGCCCCGCCCTGGTTTTCCAGTTCCATGCTGGTCCGCACCTGCACATAAACATCTGAGAGCAAATCGCCACTGATGCTGGCTGCCAGACGATCGTAAACCAGACTTTCGTCACGACGATCGAACGCTCGGTAAGTATTGTGCAGCAAATCGCCCAGCAACTGTTCCAGCTCAGAATGGCTCAGCGGTTCCATTCTTTCCAACGGATTGTTAATCGTGGCACGGCCGATTGGCAGACAGGAAATTCCAATAACGAACACCACACCACTGATCATCAGCGGTTTAAGGACCGGCTGACGCGTCCGAATTCGAACCGCATAAGCTGCCAACAAAACCGCGATCACAAATGCAGCCACAGAGAACACCGGCACGCTCCAACGCAGCGGCTGAAGCAGTGGTGCGATGCTGATCATCGCGGGTACGGTGGGGTTGGTCAGAAAGTTCTGCCACTTCAGAACCGGATCTGTGGGGCTGACGTTGTACGGCAGACCGCCAGCTTCGTCCGTTGTGACGGTGGGAACCTGCTGGATCCGATCGCCAAATAATTCCCACGTCATCTGGACTTCCTGCGGCAGATTTTCGATGGGGTAGACAATGATCACACCAAGCGTGGCCGCCGTCAGGTCAAGGTCCTCAGGCGGGGCGATCACGCCGGTCGTGCGCAGTGACCGGCGGATGAAGTGAATTCGGTCGAGTATCGGTGTGACCGGTTTTCCGTCGATCCGAACGGGATTTCGTTTCAGCAGAAATTCGGCGACGCGTTCTTTCAGGGCCGGTTGCTCTTCGACCGTCAGTGTCCGTTGGCCATCGATCCCCAGGTCAATCCATTGCTGCAGATCTCGTGGGCGAACGACGATCTCCTTTCTGACTTCAAAGTTTTCGACATATAGAAAGGCGGATAACGGCGCATCGAATCGACGTTTCAGGTTAATGTTGTGAAATCGCGAATACCATGGATCGTCCCAATTCAGGTCGAGCGTTTCTTCGGTGCTCAGATAACGAAAATCCGTGACCGGCAGGGCTTTGTGATAGACGATGAAACCAACATTGGCGGATGCCGGGTGCGAGTCGGATATGCCAGGCGGCGTGATGGACAGCGTCCGGGGGCGCACGTCGAAGTCGTATCTCAGCGCGACATGAATCACGGATTCCGCATCCTGTGGCTGGACAGCTAACGGTTGACCTGTGATCACGTCGCGAATGACTCGCTTGCGTGCTTCAAGGGCCTCAATGCGTCCGACAAGTTGCTGATCATCGGCTTTCAGCACCAGGCCGCTTTCAAAGAACCGCGACTGACGCAGCGTGATGGGCTCACGATTTCCGGTCAGCTTTTCATACACATCGTCAGGAAGAATGTCGGCGAAGGCGGCGAGGTCGCGGATACCGATCTCCAGATCGACACCAACAGACCCGTCGTTGACGGACACCTCGGCGATTGTGGACGCACTCATGGCCCTCGTGACGACGATGGCATCGGCACAGACAATTCGTACGCAGCCAAAGCAAAGCCATGCTATCAGCAGCGATCGCAGCATCGAAGTGAAGTAGTCGTACAGACGATTCATGAACGCTCTAAAAAACCGAAGGCAGCCTTAAAGATCAATTATGGCTTCGCCGTGGTGCAGGCTGCCAGCCTGTTGTATTTGTTTGTTTACATCGCTCACAACCGGGCAGTGACGTACCCGGCTCACCCGGTGATTGGGCGAGTGGGGGACGTCAGTCCCCTGATTCCGGCGTACGTCCCCCCGGCATCTGAACAACAAAACACGCTACTGAGGGGCTGATACCTGCCAACCCAGAGCCCACTGCAGTTGAAACTGGGCTTCGTTAAAAGCGCTGACAGAATCGAGGTAGGCACGGCGAGATGCTTCCAGAGCCTTCACAGACTGCAGGACTTCGATCGGCAGTCCTTCGCCCTCGCGAATGCGGCTCAGGTTTCGGTCATACGAATCCTGAGCCGACCGAATGGAAGTCTGTGTGACCGCCATTCGTTCACGGCGATGTGTCACCTGCGTGTAAGCTTCTGCGATTTCGCGAGCAACGTCATCGATGAGACTTAGTTTGCGAAACATTGCCTGCTGAACCTGGGCTTGCGAGCGTCGTCGGGCAGATCGTTCCCCGAAGCCGAAGTTGCGAATTTCCCACGTCACCATGGCGTCAAAGTCATAGCGATTGTCCACGTTGTTAATCACGTTCCCGAGTCCACCACCGAATCCGCCGGTGCTGAAACCCAGCAGAACGCTGGGAATAAAGGGAGCGTATTTCTGTCGCCGATGTCGATCGCAGGCCGCCGCGACCAAAGCCTGCAATTCCTTGAGTTCCGGACGATTTGAAAGGCCCGAAGTGATCAGAGAACCCTCGTCCATGTCGGTCGAAACGAGTTCGATCGGCACGACCGTAGGATCCAGCGGAATGATTCTTTGACCTGGGTTGACGCTCAGAGCATAGGCCAGTCGTGCGGAAGTGACGTCCACCTGTTCGTGAGCCGCAGCGATGCGGCCTTCGATGAGCCTCAATTCTGTCCTCATGCGATCGGCATCCGCCTGCAGTCCCTGACCAGCCCCGGCAAAGTCGTCGGTGATTTTCGAAATGGCAGCGGTGCGGTCTTTGACTTCCTGCAGAATTCGCAATTGCTGATGTGCGTCCAGCATCTTCAGGTACGCCAGAGCAACGTCTCGAAGCTGTCGATTGACGACGGCTTTTTCGGCGTGGCACGTCGCCCATGCCGTCTTTCGGGAAATATCCGGCTGAAAAATCGCGTCGGCCAGATGAAATTGTGCACTGATTCCAGGACGAGGCGTTGTTCCCGCTCCGACCGCACCGGCTCCTAATCCGTATTGGAACGAACTTCGATTGACGTCGACAATGCTTCCGTCGCTGGCCTGCAGATTCCCATCGTGACGATGAAAACTGAATCCGGTTTGAATGCTCGGCAACCACAACACTTCCGCCTGGTCAAGGTTGGCATAGGCTTCCTGAACTTTCCACTGAGCGAAGCCCACGGCCGGGTGATCGCCACCGATCATCGACAATGCACTCGGCAGGTTCAGCAGCATCGCATCCGGTGGAGCCACATCAGCGGACACAACTTCGTCGGCCATCGACGCCGTGGCAATCACGCTTCCGGGAAACGGTGTTTCGCTGAGGGCTATCTGTTGCGACGCGACACGAACGTTGCGGAAACCTGCTTCCGTCAATGGTGCCTGCGTCTGCTGGTCAACCAGGCGAATTTCGTACGTGCGGCCATCAACCGTAATCGTCCCGTCGCTTTCCGGTCGGTCGTCGGCGATCTCATGACCAACAGGAGTAACGACGAGCTTCCGTGGCGTCGCTGACGAAGGCGGCTGACGTCGTGGACGTTCGATACCGACGACATCAACGGCTGGCGATTCGCCAGGTGTTCGAAGGACGGCTGAATCCACGTCGTCTGCGACAACAGCCTGATTTCGATCGGCCGGAAAACTCGTAGACGCGGGCTCGAAAGGAGACTCCGCTGCGGCATGTAATACCTCGACACCCGCGGGTCGCGCAGGGCGATCGGCAGCGCTGCCAGCGAATCCGTTACGTACGCTGCTGCAGCCGCTTAGACAGATCAACCCGCCAAGAAAACATGCTTTAATAGTGGCCGAGCGCATAGAACCTCCTTGTTCCCATCAGTGCCAGTATCGGGTTTCATCGGCAGTTCCGGATGTGTCGGGGGTGCGTTTGCCGTATCCGTTTCTATTAACAGCAACCGTCCCGGCGGTTGCAGGAATTATTCCCGCCGATCGAATTCGACCGACCATACCGACCGTACCGGCAATGACTTCTGCAATCTGACCCCGCGAAGATTCTCAGCGCTGTCTTCCGTCCTAACCGCGTGATAGTCTGCAGAATTCCTGAATTCTCTAATCCGCAAAGGCTGTCAGAATGAGATTCCTCCGCTATTTTCCGGCTTCCCTGTTACTGGGTGGTTTGGTGCTGACCGCGGCTGGTTGTTCGCAAAACAGTGCTGCTGATCGCAACCGTGCTGCTGAATCGAAGCCACAGAAGCCTGTCGCGGTGAAGACTGTCGCTGTGGTTCAGGAGGACATTCTTCGCTCCACCACGCAGCCGGCGACTGTTCATCCGTTCTACACGGCGGCGATCCAGGCCAAGGTGCACGGATACGTCAAAGACGTGCAGGTGGACATCGGAGACGTCGTCAAAGCCGGAGATACTCTGGCGGTCATTGACGTCCCGGAAATGGCACGGCAGCGAATGACGGCGCTTGCTCAGGTCGACCGACAGCTTGCGGAAGAAGAAAAAGCCAAAGCCGGTATCGACCTTGCCAAAGCGAATGTGCAGGCCGCCGAAGCGATGACCGCCGAAGCCAAATCAAATTTGCAGCAGGTCGAAGCCTCTCTGGCCGCTGTGGAAGCAGAGTTCCTGCGAACTGCCGATCTGGTCAAACGAGGTTCGATGCAGCCTCGCATTCTGGACGAGGTTCGTAAGAAGCGAGATTCGGAAGCGGCCGGAAAAGTGGCTGTAACCTCGGCCATTGAATCTGCCATGGCAAACGTCAACGTCGCTAAGTCCAGACTGGCCGCGGCCCAGGCCGACCTGAAATTCGCTGCCGCAGAAACTGTGATTCAACAACGTCAAATCGAAGAGATTGACGAACTGATCAAGTACGCGACGCTGACGGCTCCGTTTGCTGGCGTCGTTACGAAACGAAACGTGTCTCCAGGTGACCTTGTCAGCGAACGAAGCAGCGGCGCTCCGCTGTTTGTGATCAGTCAACTTGACAAAGTCCGAATTCACATTTCGGTCCCCGAGAACGAAGCAGCCCAGGTGGATCGCGGCGATTCCATCAGCCTTGTGTTCCCGTCCTTCCCCGCAGAAGAGCCCATGACAGTCACCGTAACTCGGTCGACAGCCAGCCTTGATCCCAGCACTCGTACCATGCTGGTAGAAGCGGAAGTTGCCAACACCGATGGCAAACTCATGCCGGGCATGTTTGGACAGGCTTCCATCACGCTTTCCACAAAGCTGGCATCGAACATGCTGCCGGCCAGGGCGGTTCGATTCGACGAAACCGGTAACGCATATGTTTACGTTGTCTCAAGTGAAGAAGTTTCAGTGGTGCCTGTCACCACGGGGATCGACGACGGCAATACCATTGAAATCGTTTCAGGGCTGCAATCCGGCCAGACGGTCATTGATGCTCACCTGCAAAGGTTTAAGGACGGTCAAATGGTGCGGGTGTTGAACCAACCGTAGCTGTCAGCATTCTGTCACACATTTCGTCATATCAACTTGTTCCCAGGCTCCGGCTTGGGAACACCTGTCCGCGAAGCTCTGCTTCGCACCAGATATTGAAATCCCCCTGTTCACGGCGAAGCGGAGCTTCGCGAGCATGTGGTCCCAAACTGGAGTTTGGGACCGAGGACAAAGAATACGGCATACCCAATTCATTGAATTGAACACACATGGGACTCATCAACTTCTCACTTAAGAATCGTTTCGCGGTCCTGGCCGGCGCGACAGCGTTGTGCCTGCTGGGAGCGTCCGTCATACCGGGCATCACGATCGACATTCTCCCCGATTTCAAGCAGCCCGTGGTCGTGAGCTTCTTCTCATATCCCGGCCTGCCCACGATGGACATGGAAAAGTCCGTCAGCTCACGAGTCGAACGGGCTCTGACCCTCGCCGGCAAGATCGAACACCAGGAATCCCGAACTGTTCCCGGTGCCGCTGTGATCAAGATTTTCTTCCAACCGGGTGCTGACCCGAGTTCGGCGATGAACGACATCGTCAATCTTGAAGCCAGTGACATGTTTCACCTGCCGCCCGGCATCGAATGGCCGTTCACCCTGCGTAGTGAACCTTCGAATCTTCCGGTCGTCCTGGCGGCGATTTCAGGCGAAGGACTCAGCGAATCAGAACTCTACGGCATCGGCTACTATGCGGTGCGGAACAAAATGGGCGGCTTGAAGGGCGTTCAGATTCCCCATCCGTTCGGCGGCAAGTTTCGTCAGATGATGGTCTACGTCGATCCGGCCAAACTGCAGGCTCACAACGTCAGTGCCAAAGATGTCGTTGATGCAGTCACAAAATCAAACCTCGTCCTGGCGGCAGGGACTGCTCGCATGGGCGGCATCGACTACCAGGTTCATCCAAAAAACACGTTACCCACAACCGAAGACATTGAAGCAATTCCGATTGTCGTGCGTGATGGAGCTCCCGTTTTCGTGCGCGATGTGGGTCGAGTCGTGGATGATGCAGCTCTGCAATACAACGTCGTTCGAGTCAACGGCAAGCGCAGCGTGTACTGCCCTTTGCTGCGAGAACCTGGCGAAAACACGATCGACTGCGTTGATCGCATCTATGAAGGCATTGCCGCCGAAATCCCCAGGATGAAGGAACGTGGTGACATCCCTGAAGCGACGGAAGTGACGCTGGTTTCTGATCAGTCCAGCTACATTCGTCTGGCCATGAGCAATCTGTACACCCAGGTTGGTCTCGGATCGATTCTGGTCGCCGTCGTGGTACTGGTCTTCCTGCGACGATTCCTGCCAACGCTGATCATCGTCGCCACGATTGTGTTGGCAATTCTGATCGGCGGTCTTGGATTCGCATTCACCGGGCAAACGATCAATGTCATGACACTCGGCGGGATTGCGTTGGCGATCGGCACGGTTGTTGATGCGGGGATCGTTGTTGTTGAAAACGTGATTCGTCATCAGCGAATGGGCAAGTCGCCGATGGAGGCGGCTCTGGAGGGCACTCGAGAAGTGTCCGGAGCCATCCTTGCCGGCACCGTCACTACGCTGGCCGTTTTTCTGCCAGCTGTTTTTCTGACGGGCATGATCAAGTATCTGTTCGCACCGCTGTCGCTGGCGGCGACATTCACCATCGGTGCGTCATACGTGCTGGCATTGACGGTCACCCCGGCCTTCTGTGCAACATTCGTGCGTGAGAAAGTGCAGCACGGCAGCGCTGCACAGGATGCCCCCGCAGAAAGTGCCAAGCCCCGGGGAATCTACGGCAACCTGCTGAACACCGCACTAAAAGTGCCGGCGTTGACTGTGCTGCTGATCGTGGTCGGTGTCGGAGCGACCTTCGTGTTGTGGCCGATGATCGGCTCGGAACTGTTTCCAGAAGTCGATGCCGGAACGTTCGAATTGCGCGTCAAGACAACACCGGGAACCGACCTGCTGGAAACGGAAAAGCTGGTCGCTCGGCTTGAGGACTCAATTAAGGAAGTGATCCCGGAAAATGAAATCGAATCACTGATCGCCAATATCGGACTGCCTGTGGGCAAAGGAGCGGGGTTCTCGACAGTACTCAGTTCAAATTCCGGGCCGGATACGGCGTACTTAATCGTCAACCTGAAACAGGCAGGCCGCCAGACCGCGACGCAGACTTACATCTCAGAACTACGACAGAAACTGGCAGGCGACTATCCTTTGGAACAATTTCTGTTTGTGTCCGGCGGAATCGTCAACATGGCGTTAAACAAGGGTGTTCCGACGCCAATCAGCGTGCAGATTTCTGCCGGCACCATTCCCAAATGCCGCGAAAATGCGGAACGTGTGCTGGAAGTCATTCGGCAGATTCCCGGCACCGAGGATGTGCAGATTGCTCAGGCACTCGACTACCCGCAGTTCGACGTGCAGGTCGATCGTACTCGAGCAAAATACCTGGGGCTTGACCAGGAAGAGGTCGCTCAGACAGTGCTGACAGCTCTGGGTTCCAGCGTTGGCTATGCACCCACGATCTGGATCGACCCGAAAAAGGGCGTCGACTTCTTCATGGGCGTTCAATATGAAGACAACGAATTTGAATCGCTGGATGACATTCGCAATATCCCGCTGTCGCTAAGCACGCCGGACGGCCCGGTCACAATTCCTCTGTCGAACATCGCCACGATCAAACGAGTCAACATTCCCGGCGAGATCGCTCACTACAACATTGGCCGCGTCAACGATGTGCACGTCAATGTGTCCGGCCGGGACGTCGGATCGGTGGCCGCGGATGTTCAGGCCGCTTTAGCGGGGATGGAATTCGAAAACGGAGTTGCGGCAAGGATCCGTGGCCCGGTTGAAACGATGCATGAAGGAATGAATCTGCTGGGCGTCAGCCTGATCATCGCTGGCATTTTGGTTTACCTGGTGCTGATGGCTCAGTTCCGATCCTTCGTTGATCCGCTGATCATCATGCTGGCCGTCCCCCTGGGACTGGGCGGCGTGCTTGTGGCATTGTATCTGACGGATACGACTGTCAACATCCAGTCGCTGATGGGCACCCTGATGATGATTGGTGTCGTCGTGAACAATTCGATTCTGCTGGTCGAATTCGCGAATCGCCGCCGACAGGAAGGGCTATCGGCTCGCGACGCCGCTCTGTCGGCAGCTCAGGTGCGTTTACGTCCCATTCTGATGACGTCGCTGACACTGGTCGCGTCGATGCTGCCGCTGTCCTACCAATTTGCTCCGGGCAACGAAGCGATGATTCCATTAGCCCGAGCATTACTGGGCGGCATGGTCGCCTCAACACTGCTGACGCTCGTCCTGGTGCCATGCGTCTACTCATTGGTACATCGCAACTCCAAACTGGCAGTCAGCGCCTGATCGACAGCCGAATGAGCTCACGGTTCAGTCGATTCCATGAATCGCCTGCCAGCGTCGCGTATGCGCCCAAACCAACGTACGTCGCACCGTTCATCAACGGTTGTTTGGTTGCGTAGCCACGTACTTGGGACCATTGTCCCGAGCTGAATCAAATTACTGGACGGGACGATGGTCCCACCCTGCGGTCGAAAACCACAATTCGTGACTGCACGCGGGGCGTCATACCATCCGTCAGCATGTTGCAGCGATCGCCGATCTTCGTTATCACCAGCGGAAACCAGTTATTCTGCTCGTGAACAGGATTCCGTGGGGGCGTCTCTGCCCCGGATTGCAACTGCAAACTTGACAACAGGTCTCTCGCGGTCATATTATAGATAAACATATCCATATCTAAACATAGCTGTTTAGGTATATGTTGTGAATACCCTCGCCGTCCAGTTCCCCTGATTGGACCTCCCTCCCCACGACTGCGTTGCACCCTGCAACGCACCTCACCATTTTGAAGGAGCCGACAGATGTTCGTCATCGTGTTCCTTGGCCTGGCTCTGGCCGTTACGGCAATGAGTGCTCTCTTGCTGATGACGTTCCTGAGCGTTGCCTTCGCCGGGCCTGATCGTTCAACGGCTGGCAAGTCGATGACGTCGACAGACTCGTCAGCCTGCAGTTGTGCCAACTGCCAGTCAGAGTCTGCTGATCAGAAAAAACACGCGCGTGATGTTGCAGTCACGACGAAGAACGAGTTGACAGACCAGAACCTCCAGCATTCCTCAGGAGGCCCCCTGTGAACTGGAAACTCATCTTTTCCCGCAACACGAGGCATCTTCGAATCCTGGTGTTTCTGATCGTCACCGGCAGCGGTGGTGCGTTTTTTGTGCGCAGCCAGATGGTTCCTGCTGACTACGGACAAACTGGTCCGTATCGTCATGCGGCGCTGGTGGAAATCGCGGCCCAACCTTCTGTCCTGCAGTCGGACTCGACGTGTCTGAAATGCCACACGAATGTGGAAGAAGAACGGAGTGAATCGCCTCATGCGGCGGTCCGCTGCCTGCATTGTCACGGGAACGGCAAAGAGCATATTGCTGACGCTGAGAAGGCGGCAGAATTCCCCGAACATATGATCTCTCCGGCGGGAGAGTGGGACGGGGACTTCCGGACGCACACGGATCTATTCATCACACACGATCGAGCGACCTGCCTGTCCTGCCACACGTCCGTAGTGGGCATGCCCGATGCCTTTCTCAGCATCAATGTCGCGGAGCATTTGGACGAACAGGGAGCAGAAGAAATCAACAGCAAAAACGTGTGCTTTGAGTGCCACGAGGGGCACAGCCCCGGGCTGTGAGGCGTGCGCCGGAGAACAACATGACATTTGAACTTAACATTCTGAATAACGGCGGCGGGTGTAACTCCGGCGACTCGGCAGAACAGCCGTGCGGAGATCACACAGGTTGCGGTGGCTGCAGTGAAGCCCCGGACGACAGTTCCCGACGGCAGTTTCTGACCAAAGCGTCAACAATTGCACTCGGTTCTCTAAGCCTGACGCTTCTGCCGATGTCCGGCGATCTTCTGTCCGATGAACCAAGTCTGGACAATAGTGACGGTTCCCTCGCAGACACAGGTAGTGAACCAGCAGACCAGAGCGAGGAGGTCGTCTATGGTTTTCTGGTTGACACTGAGCGGTGCGTCGGCACTGGAAAATGCCTGACGGCCTGTCGCGAGGAGAACAACGTTCCGGAAGGATACGCAAGAACATGGGTTGAGCGGTTCGTCCACTATAAGGACGGCACGGTTCAGGTGGATTTGGTTCCCGAGACAGGTTTCGCGGATTCAGATATTCCACCCATTGCCCCGGAGCTCGTGGACCGCGCCTACTTTGTTCCCAAGCTCTGCAATCAGTGCGAGGATGCTCCCTGCAATCAGGTTTGCCCGGTTCACGCGGCCTTCACATCACCGGAGGGTATCGAACTGGTGGACCCGGATCGCTGCATTGGCTGTGCCTACTGCGTTCAGGCGTGCCCCTATGGCGTTCGCTTCATCAATCCGGACACCGGCAACGCCGACAAGTGCACATGGTGCTACCACAGAATTCAGCGGAATGAAACGCCGGCGTGCGTCGAGGCCTGTCCGGTGGATGCTCGCGTTTTCGGTCGGCTGGATGATCCCGAGAGTGAACTCAGGAAACGGCTCGCGAAGATTCCGACATCGGTCCTGAAGGAACATCTCGGCACACATCCCAAACTGCACTACGTCGCAAAGTCCGGGGAGGTCATCTGATGGACGCCTCGTCATTTGTTTTTCCGAACGACCCGCACGTGCCGTGGAGCATCATGATTGTGCTCTACCCGTATATCACGGGTCTTGTGGCCGGTGCTTTTGTCGTATCCGCACTGTATCACGTCTTTCACCAGGAAGTTTTGAAGCCCGTGGCGCGGCTGGCTCTGGTCACCGCCCTGTGCTTTTGTGCCTTTGCCACGCTGCCGCTGCTGCTGCACCTCCACCACCCGGAGCGGGCATTCAACATCATGATCACACCGAGTGCCACTTCGGCCATGTCCGGGTTCGGGATCATCTACAACGCGTACATGCTGCTGTTGATCGTTGAAGTCTGGCTGGTCTTTCGTCCGGACATAGTTGCGTTGGCAAAGACCACTGATGGTCGGCTGGGCATGGTGTACCGGCTGCTGTCGCTGGGCGATCGGGAAATCACGAAGGAATCGCGCGCCGTTGACGAATGGCTGATTCGCGCGCTGGCAATTGCCGGAATTCCTGCAGCCTGCGTGCTGCACGGATATGTCGGATTTCTGTTTGGTGCTGTTAAAGCCAATCCCTGGTGGTCGACAGCTTTGATGCCGGTCATTTTTCTGGCGTCCGCCGTGGTTTCAGGAATCGCAGCCCTCATCGCACTGTATCTTTTCTTTTGCTGGCGGCGGAAGGTTTCTCCGGACGCCGACTGTGTTCGCGCAATGTCCCGCTATCTTTGGGTCTCACTGACCGTCGCAGTATCGCTTGAGATGCTTGAGCTGATTCACATGGCTTATGAATCCGGAGCGGAATGGCACGCAATATCGACACTGCTCACCGAGCGTCTGGCCATTTCGTACGGCGTGGTACAGGTGCTGATCGGATCTGTGTGTCCGTTTCTGCTGCTGCTGCTGGCAGTTCGCCCTCGGCTGAACCCTCGATGGCTGACCGCCCTGAGCGGCATAGCGTCCGTGCTTATCCTGGTGCAGGTTTTCGCCATGCGATGGAATGTGGTCGTCGGAGGCCAGATGCTGTCGAAAAGTTTCCGCGGCTTTGTGGAGTACCCACTGCACATCGGCGGACGTGAGGGCCTGATTGCTGCCGCTGTGATTCTTGTGCTGCCGTTTGTTGCCCTGATCTTCGCCAGTCGGCTGTTGCCACTCTGGGAATCCGATGAAACGCACGCCTTAGGCAGCAATCCGCTTCAGACCGCCGACACCCGAAACTCACCTACTACAGACACCCTGATTTCAGTCACGAACCAACAAAGGACCATGCTCAATGAAGAAAACTCTGCGGACCCTGACTCTGTCGATTATGGCGCTGTTGTGCGCAATGAACACGTGTAGCGCACTCGCCCCGTTCAAGAAGGCGTTCGATGAACAATACGTCAAGTCATCTGACAATGATGCTCTCAAGGCGGCCTTCAAATCTGCGAGCTGCAACACCTGCCATGTAAAGGGAAAGAAAAAAGACTGGCTGAACGGTTACGGCGTTCAGCTGGCAAAACGCATTTCCGGCAACGCCAAAGACCGCCTCGCGACGGCCAAAGCGATCAGCACTGATGCGCAGAAATCCGAGAACGAAAAATTGCTTGCGGAATTGAAGAAAGCACTTAAGGAAACGGAGTCTGTGAAGTCCCCGTCCGGTGTTTTGTTCAGTGCGCTGTTCGCGGATTCTGCGATGCCCACTGCCAAAGGTGCAAAATCCGTCAGAGCCGAGGATTTTGAATCTGACGACGAGGCAAAAAAGAACTGATCACGTCAAGGAATTGTTACGTCTCTTTTCCCAGGAACAGTCTTAGGAGTTAATTTGATGAAGCTCACAAAGATGGCCGTTGTTGTCGCTGGCTTGGCAGCGCTGGTCTGGTTTGCCGGCACGCCCGACGATGCTCAGGCGCAGAAGACAAAAGGCAAGTCACGACCAGCTGCGACGAAGTATCTGATGCGGGGAATCGTACGTCCAAACTGCGCCGGTCTGGGCAAACTGCTGAAGGAAGGACCGGCTGATGATGAAGCATGGGATACCGTCGCCTGCCACGCAGCCTGCCTGAATGAATTGAGTTTCGCGCTGATGGACGACGGTCGGTGCCCCGATGGCGTCTGGGCAAAGGCAGCCACTGGAGCGCTTCGTGACGGAACAGTCGCCTTGCTGGCGGCCGTCGAAGCAAAGGATGCGGATGCCGCCAATGCCGCGTTCAAGACCGTCACCTCAAGTTGTGCCGCCTGCCATAAGGCTCATAAGAAGTAGCGTGGTATAGATCGATTGCTAAGGAATGCGACGTCGGCGTCAGCAGGAATACTGCTGACGTCGGCTTTATGCCTGAGCAGGAAATGCAGCGACACTCTACCAGCCACTCATGTCATTTCGCTTGGCAGGCACGGAAAACGGCAGAGCGGTTTTCGCCGCCTTGGAACTGCCAGCAGCGATGCAATAGTCTTGTCGCCGAACGTCTGTTCAAGCAGCTGACCGGCATCGTCGAGCGAGCGATGCAGCGGGCACAGGTTTGGGCCATGGTGTGGAATCTTCAGCGGACACTCGTGGAATCGCTGTATGGGATCGACGGCGTTGATAACTTCAAGCACTGAAAGTTCTTCAGGCGGCGTCAGCAGCGTGAATCCGCCATGAAGCCCACGCTGTGAATTAACAACGCGACCACGACTCAGCGATTGCATGACCTTCGCCAGATACCCGGCCGGCACCTGCGTTCCTTCTGAGATTCGAGCCGTCGTGCAGGACTGCCCGTCCTGATCGGCGAGGTACACAACGGCGCGCAGCGCGTACTCGGCAGTCTGAGAGATCATTGAGCTGGCTACTCCCCCACGTTTTCGGCGGACGACGTGACATCCGGATACGAACATCCAGAATATGTTCGTGCCAATTGGATGTCAAGCTCTGGCTCAAAGGGTGCGAAAATGTTGAGAATGCTGAGCTTGCTTCCGAACCGCAACCGAGTATATTGTGTCGCCTTCGGGGCTGACTGCGCGACAGTTGACCGCGACGGAGAGATGGCAGAGTGGCCGAATGCGCATCATTGCTAATGATGTGTCCGGGTCAAACTGGACCGCGGGTTCGAATCCCGCTCTCTCCGCATCACAAGGGCCGTCAACGGGAATCGTTGACGGCTTTCTTTTTATGCCTTGATCGGACTGCGATCTGCCCCGCCCGGAAAATGGCACCAGCGATTTCATGCTGCGCATCCCGCCAAACATCGAAATCAGCGAAACGGAATTCGATTTTTCGTTCGCCCGTAGTGGTGGGCCCGGCGGACAGAACGTCAATAAAGTAAATTCGAAGGCCGTGCTGCACTGGGACGTCACGGCATCACAGGCATTGCCGCCAGGCGTTCGGCAGAGATTTCTGGCGAAATACCACAATCGCATCACTCGAGACGGCGCCTTGGTTCTGCATAGTCAGCGATACCGCGATCAGAGTCGCAATGTGGCCGACTGCATAGAACGTCTCCGCGAGATGATACTGCAGGTCGCCACGCCACCCATCAAACGACGACCGACAAAGCCCACCAGAGGATCGCAGCAACGACGCATTCAGAACAAGAAACAAAACTCGGACAAGAAAAAAATGCGCCGCCGACCGAATGACGGCGATTGAACGTGAATCAATGCTGCTAATGACGCCGTGCGGCAGCCGATCCTTCAATATCGCGGCGACTCCCATGAAACAGCGACCACCGGCATTCTGATCTGTGCACGAAGTGTGCAGCAGCCTAAAGTGCTGAAGCGACTGGTGGGACATCACCATCATTTTCGTGGGGGGGGGATCCTTGGGGTTCTCAGTTCCAAACTCCAGTTTGGGACCGCATTTCCTCGAAGCTCTGCTTCGCCGCACATGTTTGACAATCCCATGTTCCTGCTGCGAAAACGACAAACGTGGCGATATCCGATTACAGCAGTTTTCAAAATCACGCGGTCGTTCTGTAGCGGAATTCGCCAGGAATTTCGGCAGTGACAGGTCGAAAGCCCTGGCGGCTTCCGCAGCCCGTCTTGAGAATTCAGTCTGCCGCCGCGATAAGGACGCGTGGTGACCATTAACCCTGAACACACCCTCTCCGATCTTCAACGGACGACACCTTCAGCGGTGACTGAGGATTCCGGTGGCAGCCCTCAGACGTTTCAATGTCCGGGAGAAACGTCGCCGGTTTCCCGAGCTGTCCATTTGGGGCGATTGGCGTCCGGCTGGTCCGGCTGCCGGGAATGCGTGTGGAAAGAAGACGTCGCCGCCGCCGATCGGTTCACGTCCGGCGTCGAAATCAAAACACGCCGTGGCGTTCGCAGGACTGAATTCGGTGTCCGCGGCACGTATCTGAATCAGATCGACCGCTTTCGAGCGGCCCAGTTGGCAACCATCTTCTCGACGCAGGTCGCTCAGCAGACAACAGCTGTGGATATCGATGCGTCATCCGAGGCCGATGACTTCGTGTGTACGACCGCGAACGTGGCGATCGCAATCGGCTACGATGGTCGACGCGGGTCGCCCGATCTGTTCGCCGGCGTCAATTCTGCCGTTCGGCAAAACGGATGTGATGTTGTTGACGCAGGTCGTTGTACGGCCGCCAGTCTGCTAAACGTCTTCCGCACGAATCCCGGCATCAAAGCAGCAATTCTGGTGACCGGAGCCGGCGGTGCGGCGGGCGACGTTGGTATGGACGTCTTCACACAGGACCAACAACCCGTCCCCGTCCCATGGCAAAAATTCGGAGTCATCAATCGAACGTGTCACACCGACCGCCGTGACACGTCTGCGGTCAACATGGAGGACGCTCTTGCACAGTTTCGTTCCGGCCGCCCGGTTCGCAAACCCGCGGCAGCTGAGGCTGTTCCGTTCGAAGAATCCGAACTGATCCTGCCCAACCTGACGGACAGTGGTCAGCATTTGTTTCGGTCAGTTCGTCACAGCGGCGGCATAACGTCGGTGCAGTCGGAAGACGATTATCGACAGTGGCTGCAGCGGTGGTGGCCGAGCACTTCCGATGTTGAAGTGACCGCTGTGGTGGCAGATTCCGTTGTCGCTGATCGATTGCAATGGCTGGCATCGGACAGAGCTTTGAATATACAGCTTCGCACAACGCAGGCAGCATTCGCAGCAGAGGAAACCGACGTGGTAGAATCAGGCAGGAAGACTGCTGTCAGATTTGAGATTGCCGAAGACGACCGCTTCGTCACAGTTTCCACACGCCACAACACCGTGCACGCCTCCGACAAAATCGCCGGCTGGATTAATAGTGCGACTCATGCAGGTAACTCACACGTCACCGCACATGCGACTGCGGACGGCAGTCGAATTCTACTGGCCGATGTGGCTGCGCCGAATACCGGCCTGCAACAGGAACTGATCAGCGATGGGCTTGCGATCGCCGGTCTGGTCACCAGCCTGCTGAGCAGCGGGAAGAACCAGTTACCGATTTGACGTTTGCAGCGTTTCACGCTGACTTGTGGCCGCGAAGAACGCTCTTCAACAGCAGTTTCGTTACTCCCACGAGCCAGTATCGTTCACGATAACAGGTAAATTGCTTTAATATCAAAGTTATCAACCAAGTCGAAAGCTGGCCTCCGCCATTCGCACTCCGTTGACCTGTAACTCCACGTGATGGACGCCTGGGTACAGTGCTCGAATGGTGGTGAGTTTCATTGCATGACGCTTATCCAGAGTCACGCTGCCGTTGGCCGGAAGTCGCGTCGTCGTCCATTTGAAGACCTTTGACGATGACTTGCCGGACTTCCGAACGTAGTTCACAGCATAGTCGACGATAAGTTCCTGGGCTTTGCCGGCCGTTGTTTCTATCCGGGCTGTCAGTTCGATCTGACCGCCGACTGCTATCTGTTTTGGGCGGATTGTAAGTTCTGCTGTCAGCTTCTTTGGTGGCCCGAAACCGACAACGGCCAGAGCACCGGGATGGCCGTCTTTGATCAGCGACCGCAGACCGTGACGGACGACCCAGCTGCGATGTTCGTTGCCGCCTTTCTTCCATTGTTTGCAGCGTTTCACCACAAGTTGAGGATGATCTTTCGCGATGTCGTTCAGGTTGTTGGCTACGGAACGACGCACGTACAGCTCATCGTCGTCCTTCAGCGCTTCCAGAATTGGCCAGATGGGACCGGGATCTGCCACCAGAGCCCGCAGCTTTCGCCCCCACGGTAACCGCGGTCGAACAGCCTCAGAACACCAGCGCCGCACGTGCGGATTGGGATCCGAAGTCAGCACGAAGAGTCGTTCGAATGTGACGTCCTGGTGGTGTTCGACGAACGGTCGGACAGCAAATTCCGACGACATTCGTTTGGTCAGCGCAATCATCGCGGTCATGGACTCATCAAAGTGATCCAGTCCATGATCCGCGATGAATTGACCAAGCGGCAATTGCAACCAGCCGTCTGCCACTGCCTCGCAGTCCGGCAGTTCCTCAGGCAGGCTGCTGGACAGGGTAGCGAGTGCGTGCGGTATCGATTCCGGCAGAGTGGCTCGCAGGGCATCCGAAAACTGCTGAACTCGGGCGTTGAATTCCAATTTGTTAAGACTGCGCGTCGCCTTACGAACAAACCCGGATTCATCAAAGTCCGGCGCAGCCGCCGCCACCTGAGCCGCCATCGCTCGCGCAGCTTTTCGATCAAACCAATCCTTGAACGCTTTGCGTTCTGCGTTTTTTTTCATATTCTCGTGGGGAATTCGAAAGTAGTACAGGGAATCGCTCAACAGCGAATCAGGTAGGCCGGCAACAAGGAGCCGCAGCGACGCCGCTCCGGCAGTCTGGAAAATAAAATCCTGTAGCTGCCGGAACAACGCTTCGCTCGGCCTGCTTTGTAGCGAACACAAAAACGGTTTTTCAGGGACGACTCACTGCCGTGCTGGTGCCCAGCGCTCTGTCTGAATTGTGTCGAAGCGAACAACCGCGTCGTTGGAACTGGACTGATAGCGACGACTGGTGCCGCGTTCGATCAGCGCTGTCAGCGCGGTCGACATGCGTGCCACGATCTTCGGATGCTTCTTCGACAGATCGTGTTTCTCGGCTACGTCTGTTTTTAGATTGTACAGTTCGGCAACGGTTGGCTTGCCGCGTGAGTCCTGTCGATTACGCCCGCTCATCTTAAAAACAAGTTTCCAGTTTTCGTCGCGATACGCAAACTCACCGTGGTTGGAATGATTGACAACGCTACTGCGACCAGATCCGCTGGTCTTTCCCAGCAGTGACGGCAGAAAGCTGATGCTGTCCTCGGCACCATGGGTCGGCAGATCAGCACCGACCATCCGGGCACAGGTGGCAAAGATGTCCGTCAGACATACCATCTGGTCGCTGCTGGAACCGGCAGCAACGTGATTCGGCCAGCGAACAACAAGGGGCACTCGGTGGCCGCCTTCCCACACATCACCTTTGTGTCCTCGATACGGACCGCTGGGCATGTGGCCGGCCTGCACAAGTTCGTTCCACCCCGTGTAGTGCGAATGGCCGTTGTCGCCGGTGAAGATCACGATGGTGTTGTCTGCGATGCCAGCCTTATCGATCGCCTTGATCACCTGACCGGCGGACCAGTCGGTTTCCATCAGAAAATCGGCGATCGGCGCGATACCGCTTTTGCCTCGAAAGTCCGGCGACGGAACGACCGGTTCGTGAGGCGACGTCATTGAAAAATACAGAAAGAATGGTTCGTCCTGCTGAGCTCGATCGTGAACATGTTTCACGGCTCGGCGAGTCAGTTCCGGTAGAATGTCGTCGAACTTCCAGTCCGGAGCCATCGGGCTGCCTTCAAAGCTGCGCGGCATCACTGTGCCAGCGGATGGATCGAACGTGTAACGCGCTGTTGGTTGAGTTACGACTCTGTCGTTTTCCATGAACGTAAAGGGTGGCAGGTTGGGCAGGTCGACTCCAAAGAAATAGTCGAATCCGCGGTGCACCGGCCCACCTGGAATCGGTTTCGTGAAATCCCATTCCAGCACCTTCTGCCCGTTCGGTTCTTTCGTCATCAAAGCCTTCTGCGGGCCGGGCCAGTCCCAGCCAAGATGCCATTTGCCGATGCACGCCGTGTGATATCCGTTTTGTCGCAGCAGCCCCGGCAGCGTGGGGCGATCTTCCGCAATCAGCGGCGGTTCGTATGCAGCGATCACCCATTCCTGCAGCCGAGTCCGCCATGCGTACCGTCCCGTAAGCAATCCATACCGAGTCGGCGAACACACCGCCGACGGACTGTGTGCATCGGTGAAGCTGATGCTTTGCTGAACGAACCGATCCAGGTACGGCGACGGGACGGTGTTGTCCGGGTAATGAGCCTGAATGTCTCCCACGCCGTAGTCATCGGCCAGAATGACGACGATGTTGGGTCGATCGGCCGACACGAGTGCGGTGTTGACAGTCACAACAACCGAAAACACCAGCAAGAATATCTGACGCATGATGGCGACCTTAGCGAAACAACATCTTCAGGCACAGAAAAACCAAATCGTTACTGACTGTGATCATAATCACTCAGCCGATGCGAATGACAGAAACTGCTGAGTGAAGCTGAAGAAAGATCGCACAGTTGTTCGATGACCTTCGCGCCGCACGTTCTCCACGGCTAAGTTGAGCGTCCAGCACAGCCGGACCTACGGAACTGCGCAGTTGTTCAGTCGGCAACCTGCGAGAAGATCAGACTTGCATGGAACCTCGGACTCATTTCAGGGGATGGCTTCTCGGAATAAGAATTGGCAAACCGAAAACCGGGTCGGTAGACTGAACTTTCACCCATCCATACGTCTGGTAGAGCACCCGTCCAATCGCAAAACACATTACCCGCCTGCAGACCGGAACGAAAACTATGTCCAGATGCCTGTACGGAATGTTCGGCATTGCTGTTTGCCTGTTTCCCGACGCGGTCAGCCTGCCCAATGGCATGGCCGATGAGTCGGTGAACGAGCCACCGCTGAAAGCAACGAAGAGTTCGCTTGTGTCTCTGGAAGACATCGAAAGAGCTCTCGAACTGCCATGCCCGGAGATTTCGATTGATGGCAAGGCTCCGCTTCCTGATTTTCTGAAGATTATCGGCCAGCATCTGTCAGCCACAGCCGGGCATCCCGTTCCGTTCCTTGAAGATCATGTGGAACTTGAACGGGAAGCCCTGACGACTGTTGACGAGTATGAAGTTCGAATTACGAAGATAAATTCTGGCACGCATACGTGCTTTGACCTTCTGCAATTGTTGTTGGAGCAGGCCGTCGACCCAGCGGAATTGGCGATCGTTCCTCGTCGGGGTCACGTATTGGTGACGACACTCGCGAAGGCCTCTTCGGACGACATGCTGGAAACTCGAATGTACGACGTCAGTGATTTGCTGCCCAACCACAATGAGACAACGATTTCGACCGACCGCAAGGAACCATCGAGCCGACCGCAAGGCAGGAAACGCAAGACTCGCAAAGCATTTGATGACAATCTGGTTCCGACAGATTCAACCGGTCCGACCGCAACGACAGACAGTGACGAAGGGGCAACCAGGACAAAGGACAGCAAGACAGATGACGCCTCCACGAAGGTGTTCAAACAATTCGGCGGGACTGGGTATATCTGGCAACACAGCGGTCCTGCAGCGGTCGGTCCGATCCTAAGCCTTGCCATGATGGTCCAGGAACAGACGCCTCACGGGCGGTGGGTGAGCGAAGGTCGCAGCCTGAACGTTTATGGTCATCATCTGGTGATCTACCAGACTTACCACGTGCATCGACAGATCAACCAACTGCTGAGCAAACTTCGCGACGCCATCAGGAAAGGCGGACCACCGAGTATCGAACAGTTTCCGGCAATTGAACGTGGTCGCGGAACCGACTATTTCTCTGTGTCTGACGAAGACTCTTTGCAACCGAGTTCTGACAAGAAAGCCACGTCACAAACTGGTATCGGCGAACGTTCAGACCGTCTGACGCCGTTGTCGCAAAGTAACATCGAAAAGACGCTCCAACTGCCGTGCCCTGAAGTTACGATCGAGCGGGAAAGTAAGCTTTTTGACGCCGTTGAAGTGATTGCCGATCATCTGGCGCGGGTGTCGTCTGGCCACCCCGTTGCGTTCGTTCAGGATTATGCAGAACTTGAACTGGAAGGACTCACTTCAATTGAAGACGTTGAGGCCCAACCCCTGAGAATTTCTGCAGGTACGCACACTTGCCGCGACGTACTGGAATTGCTGTTCGAGCAAACGACGGAACCTGAACTCACATTCATTCCGCGAAACGGTCACGTTCTGATCACCACATTGGCCAGGGCTGAATCGGGTGACTTCTTTAAACGAAGAGTGTACGACCTGTCAGACTTGGTCAAGCCACCTATCAACGAGCACGGCGCACGAGTCAAATCGAAGGACGACAGCGGTGAATCATCGTCCGGCAGGCAAGACGTGGATGACGCCAATAACAACATCTCTGGATTTCACGACGCTGGCGACTGGGAATTCCCAGGTAAATATGGCTGGACGATTTGTCCTGAAATGGAGACCCTGCTCAATATCGTTTATTCCCAAACTGCGCCACCCGCCAGGTGGTGGAACGTCGATGGAGAGGGCGGAAATATGAGCGTGTACGGACAGTATGTGGTCGTTATCCAGACGTACAACGTCCACCACAATATCACTCAGTTGCTCAGTGATCTTCGTAAAGCGAAACGGAAAGTGCCGCTGCCCCCTGCCGTAACGTCTCCATAGCATTGGCGTGGCATCCGATGCTATCAATCAGCAGGTGAGTGCACGAACGAAAACAAGCGATCCGGAACGACTTTCGTAACGGAATTGATGTGCTTTGATCGCACCGCCACCTCGCTTGTCGGGGTGGTTCCCGGGCTTTTGCACTATTCGTTTTTCATGCTGGCAGCAGTAGTGCAGAAGCCTGAAGACCACCGGGACAAGCCCGAATGGCGGGGCAGCAATTCGAGATTTGCTGCCGCCACTTCGCGCCCAGCCAGATTTGCAGGTAAGAACAAGACGCTTGCAAACGGGGCAACCCTGCCCGTTCGGTGCCGTCACACCTACGAAACTCAGCCCATCAGTTCCCTGATTGGTTTGCCGTGTTCGACGATGCGCGTTGGGCGGCCGTTGAAATCGTTGATAAAGACGTTGGACGAATCGATGCCCAGGTGGTGATAGATGGTCGCCAGAAAATCGCCGGCACTGCAGATACGTTCAATCGAATCTTCGCCACGTTTGTCCGTTGCTCCGATGAATCGTCCGGTTTCAATGCCTCCGCCGGCCCAGATGTTTGAGAACGCTCGCGGCCAGTGATCTCGGCCCGGCTGCCGTGTACCCGCCGGTGCGCTGGCGTTGCCGGCGCCCGTGCTGGGCTGATGGCTGATCTTGGGAGTGCGTCCGAACTCTCCGGTGACCACCACCAGTACTCGCTTGTCCAGACCGCGGTCGTAGATGTCTTCAATCAGTGCCGAGACTGCCTGGTCGTAAGCGCCGGCTCGGAATCGCAGGGCGTCAAAGACGTGGTGATTGACGGCATGGTCGTCCCAGTTACTGACTCGGCCGCACAGCGGACCTCGCAGACTGCTGGTCAGAACTTCGACGCCAGCTTCCACCAGTCGACGAGCCAACAGCAACTGCTGTCCCCAGGTGTTGCGGCCGTAACGATCGCGGGTGGCGTCGTCTTCTTTGGTCAGATCAAACGCTTCTTTGGTTTTGGGGTTTGTCAGCAGAGTCATCGCCTGAGTTTCGAACTCGTCCAATGCCTGTAATTCTCCCGCCTGGTCAAAGGCGCGCTCCAGCGTGTCCAGATTCTGTCGGAGTGATGAGCGACGACTGAGATGTTTGATTTCGTTGGCGTCTGACAGGCCGATGTTGGGTACGACAAAATTCGGCTTGTTCGGGTCTCCGGTCACAGAAAACGGTGAATACGCATCGCCCAGATACGCAGGGCCTGCATAAGACGTCGGCGGACTGACGCCGACATACAGAGGCAACGGGTTGGATCTTGGGCCTTCCTGAGAACGCAGGTAATTGGTCACGGACATCCAGTCCGGCAGCCGAGGTTTTGGTTTGTCGCGAGTGTCTGAGTCGCCGGACAACATTTGCATAGAGCCCGCCGGGTGGCCACCGGCCGTCTGTCTCATGGACCGCAGGACGGTGAACTTATCAGCAATCTTCGCCTGCAGCGGAAGCAGTTCCGTGAAGTCCAGACCGGGCACTTTGGTGGGGATGATGTCAAATGGTCCGCGATATGCAGTACCGGCGTTTGGCTTGGGATCGTAGGTGTCGATGTGCGAGCAGCCGCCTGGCTTCCAGACCATGATGACGGCCGTCTTTTCGTCGTTATTCTGCGCAGGGCTGGCGGCCCGCAGGCGCAGCATGCCCGGCAGGCTGAGCGATGCAAAGCCGGCCAGACCCATTTTCATAAAGCCACGCCGACCTTCCGGTCCGGGGCAGATTGACGACGCGTTAAAAGGGTGGCTCATTTCTTTTCAACCTCTTCCGCTGGTTTGACGCGGATCGCAATGGGTGTCGACACCACGATGTCGACGATATCTTTCGGCGCGACTTTTTTGGTCTCCGCCTTAAGTTGTTTGTCTGCCGCCTCAACGGCCGCCTGTGCCGATTTCTGCTTCGCCGCAGCAGCCTGCGAGGATTTTTCGACCTCAGCCTTCTGTTCGTCCGCTGCTGTCTTGGCCGCTTCCGCAAGATTCTTTACTTCGAGCGCCGCTGCTGCCTCGTCCTTCTTTGCCGCCTCCAGAACGACTTCCGCAGCTACGACGGCCTGTGGATGATATCGGTATTTGGCAACCGGGCTGCCATAGAAAGCGATGACATAATCTCCTGGCGGCGTTTTCAACACGGCCAGATCCAGCACGGCCTCGGATACGTCTGCGTCCAGCGGAATGTCAAAGGCAGGAACCTTTTCGAATCCTGCCCCAAAAGTTTTCAGTGACGTCTTCGCCCCGGAGAATTCGCAGCGCCGAGTCTGCACCAGTGGAATCGTCAGTTTCTCACCGACCGTGACTTCCCAGACTTTGTTCTCTGCGGCAGCGATCGTCAGCGGAGCGAACTCGGAATCGCACACGGAAACCGGCACGTCCGCCAGCAGTCGTGGACTTGGGATTTCGCTCCATGCGTTCGGCACGGGCCATGCCATCGACGCCATGCGACACGGGCGAGTAACAGTTTGGCCATCAATGGTGGCTCGCCCAAAGAAGGTGGCGCTGGTCAATCCCTGAGGAGCGTTCTGGTCGGCGGTGATCAGCATGATGCCGCGAGTTTTCCCCGCAGGTATCTTCAGTCCCGCCGCCGTCACTCCGTCCGGCAGATTCTCCATCACCAGATCGATTTCGCCGTCGAATCCGTCACGTCGGACAACAACAACTTCAAAAGGCATCGTCGCGCCGCCGCGAAGTGCAATTGGTTTTGACAGAGCGTTACGGTCACCGTTTCGCAACGTCATGTGCAGCGCCCATCCAACAAGAGCGAAATCGGGAGCCGCTTTACGGACGATTAGTCGATACACGTTCTTCGGATCGTTGCGAGTACCGCCGAACAGATCGGACAGCTGCAGACGATGAACTCCGTCTTCCTTGATTTCCACCTTGCCAATGATGTCCGCCGATCCGGCGTTGTAGGGCGGGCCGTCGTACGAGTAACCGTTGCTGGAAACCTTGACGGGACTGGGGATGTCCGTCAGTTCCACAAGGTCGGTCACCTTTTCGTCCGCTCCTTCGCCGCTGACGTGCTGAACAACGATGGACGGATCGGTGGGCAGACCAAATCGTTCGGACGCCACTTCCACCCACCAGACTTCACCTTTTTTTGCCGTGAATTCAAAGACATCAACATCCGCGGCCGGGAAAAAACTTCCGGAGATATCGCAGGGCAGTGTGATTTTCTGCGCCTGGGCGTGTTTGCTGTTGGGTTCTGTCTCGGCAATAAGAGCGTCATCGATCAGGCCAACGGGTGGCCATGAGAACGAGCTGACGGTTTGTGTTGACGGCAGTCGCGGAATTGTTTCGTCCCCCGCCGCTTCCTGCAGGACAAGGCGATAAAAATATTCCTGACTGCCATTGAAGGTCAGGTCGTGGACTTTGATGACATACGTGCCAGCTTCTGGTGCGGTAAAATCGATCGCGCCGCCGCGCCGTTCGACCTGCAGGTCATTTCCCTTTTCGTCGGCCACAATCAGCACGGGATTGAGTTTGGAATCGATTCGCTTCGCAGCACAGTCCACGACGATTCGCTGCCCTTTCTGCGCTTCGAAAACATAGTGATCGACGGCCTGTTTGGTCATGGAAGCATTGCAGACGGAGTTCACTGTCAGGGCCATCGCGGTCTCCAGCGACGTGTTTGGCTTGACCCGAGTTGTTTCCGGCAGTGAACCGACGTTGAAGACTCGAGATGACGAAACGCCCAGTCGCGTCATGATTCGGGCCTCGTGAATGCCGGTTGGACAATCGGCTGCAATCAAGACGACATATTTGTTCGCGACGGGCTGGCCACTGTCGTCCAGTTTTTGTGTGGCGGTGATGCCGGGATGCGAGAAACTCAGTTCGTCAGCGTCTTCGAAGTTCTGCCCCGTGATGGTGATTTCGACGCTGGTTCCGACCTGCCCGCCCATCGGCAATGTCGTCATCAAACGCGGAGCCGGCAGGCAGACAGATTGTGCAAAGGCTGTTGAAGACGTCAGGATCGCGGCGGCGCAGATCACAGCGACAACAGTTCTTGTTCCCAGGCTCCGGCCGTTGAAGTGGCGATTTCTCATAACCCTCCCGCTGGCGGGAGGGTCGGCCGGGGAGGGGCCCTCTACGGGCCTGATAGCCCGACTCTCCCAGAGGGAGAGTGACATTTCGTAGTTCATGTTCGCTTCGTTGTTATTCATGTTGCTGTCAGTGGCTAAACAGGAATTCCTTCGAATTCATCAATGCCCAGATCAGGTCCTGGAAGTTTTCACGAGCCGCTTTCTTCTCATCGACCGGCTTACCGTCGGCATCAGTTCGCGGTTCGTTCAGATAAGCCAGCGCGGTTTGCGATTCACTGCGCCGCGGTTTTCGGAAAAAGGCGGCCAGATACAGTTGTTCAATCTTCTCTTCCGCGGACGCGTCACTCTTTGCCAGCCGTGCCGCACGGCCGTTTCCAGTCGCCAGCTTGGATTTGATCTCCGATGAATTAATCAGGTGCAGGCTCTGCGCGAGACTGGACGATTGAACACGCTCACATTCGCAGACACTCTGACTGTTCGGTCGCCCAAAGACCTGCAGAAACAGCGACGCCTTGTTGTAGCTGTTGTCCGGCAACGCGACCGCACTTGTTCCCGGCGGCAGGTTGGCAAACTTCGTTGTGGCGCCCGTCAGGTAGTCGATCGCATCCAGCAACACCTCCGCCTGCAGCCGTTTTGGGTAGTAGCGCGAATAATTCTGGCGATCGACGAGGTTGTGTTCGTTCGGCATCGCACTCAGCTGATAGGCGTTCGAACGAGTGATCGTGCGGACCAGCTGCTTCAGATCGAATCCGCTGCTGATGAAGTGCTGTTCCAGGGCGGCCAGCAATTCAGGGTTCGTAGGAGGATTCGTATCTCGAATGTCGTCTTCCGGTTCTATCAGACCACGATTAAAGAAGTGCTTCCAGTATCGGTTCACCAGCGCTTTGGCAAAAAACGGGTTGTCTTTGGCACTCATCCAATCCGCCAGCCGCAGCCGAGGATCTTCATCCGGACCAATTTCGCCGACGTCGTCGCCGAAGGCCGCAGGTTTCAGCGACTGGTTCGTTTTGACGTTCTTTGCCGTGGCGGTGCCGCGTTTATGAAAGATCAGATCCTCGCCGCGAGTATCTGTCGGTTTGCGTCCCACCTGGCTGAAGAACGCTGACAGGCTGTAGTAGTCGTCCTGGCTCCAGCGTTCGAACGGATGATGGTGGCACTGAGCACACTGCATCCGCACGCCCAGAAACAACTGTGCCACATCTTCCAGCTGCTGTTTTGGTTCCTTAACTCGCTTGTACCACGCCACCGGCGGATTGCCGATGACGGTCCCCGTGGCGGCCAGCAGCTCGCGCACAATCTGGTCGTAGGGAACGTTAGCCAGCAGGCTGTCCCGAATCCATGCATGAAAAGCAAAGTTGGAAGTGATGTCGCTGGCGTCGTCACGTCGGTTCTTTAACAGCGAGGTCCACTTGTTGGCGAAGTAGTCAGCGTAATTCGGACTTTGCAGCAGAGCGTCAATCAGTTGATCACGTTTGTCATCGTCGGTACTGGCAAAGAAGGCAGTCACCTGTTCTTCAGTGGGCAGTCGTCCTGCGATGTCCAGTGACACTCGGCGAATAAAAGTGGCGTCGTCGCAGACGGACGAAGGTGGAATGCCAATTTGCTTCAGGTTTGCGAAGACGTGTTCGTCGACAAAGTTCTTTGCATCCGGCACGTTCTCGACAGCAGCTCCCAGCGGTACAGCGGCCGTAAACACAGTCGCCTGATCCTGATAGCGAAGCATCACGGCCACCTTACCCGGAATATCATGAACGTGTACCAATCCAGTCGCCGACACATCAGCCATCGCCTCATCGTTGGATTCGAAGAGAGCAAGCTGAGTGATGTCGCGAACGCTTCCATCGGAGTATTTCGCCACCGCCTGCAGTTGCTGGTCTCCGTTCATGGCGACGACCCCTCGTTCCGGTCGGACCTCTATGGATGCCAGTTCCGGATCAGAGCTGTCGGCGTAGGGCGTACCCTGTTCGATCCATTCGCGAATCAGCGAGAAATGCTTCGAATCCCGTGCCAGTCGAATGCCTCCTCCATGCGACGTCTGCCCGGACGCTTTCATCAGCAACAGGCTTAGTTCAGGAACCGCGCGGAACAGTCGCCGACCGCGGCCTTCCTTCACCAGACTTTCGTAATCCTCCTGCGGTTCGAACCCCAGCAAAGAAAGCTGAAATCCGTTCTGCCCGCCGCCGGCTTTGGCGTGACATGCGCCCGAGTTGCAGCCTGCTTTGGTCAGCACAGGCACGATGTCATTGACAAAACTGATTGCGTTGTCGGTGTCGGCAGAAAGTCCCTGCGCAGCAGACATGGACACAACGACGATCGAACAAAGCCCGACACGCAGAAAGCAGGGATGGTGGTTGATTTTGTCTGCAGGGGCCGTCATGTCGTTTCCGATTGAGGCCAAAAGTGGACGCAACAGTCGGGAAAGACGGTTACGAAGTGAGGTGAGGAAAATGGCGGGGATCCAGTCGATTTTGGTCATCGCTGAACGCCTAAATGCTACCGCACAAAAAACCTTCCGTCTACCATCATTTCTCAGTGAAAAGCCCCCCAGGGGCAATGTCTGGGAGGCTTTTCCGGATGAAAGGCGTGGCTTCGCCGGGGAGCGAACGGGCCCATTTCACCAACGATCCATCGGTCACCTCAAAATTCGCCCACCGTTTCACCACCCTGAATCGTCGCCAACGACTGATACAGACCATGGTCGATGTTTTCACTGATGAAGCGAACTGAACCGTCGCCCAGCGTAAACTGGGCTCCGCCAACGTGCCGACTGCTGAAGTCATCAAAGTGCGCGACGCGATCATTCGGTACGTGGTCCGCAGCGCCGAGAATTCTCTGAAACGCCTCTTCACCTTCGGCAACCATGCCGGACCACGTGGAAAACCAGCCCAACGTCGCATCAGTCCGCCGTTCACCCACCATAAAAGTGTTGGTCAAACCATCGGTGATGTCACGAATTTTCACTCTGCTGTTGTGATAAAAAACGCCGTCACTTTTGCACTGTCCCGAAGGCAGCACGGGGGGAGTGCCGGCCGCATGTTCACATCCGTGCAGGTCGTCGGTTCCGAAGGAGCCGATGTAGTTGGCCGTCGGAAGTTCTGCCAGCACCGTGCCCGGGCTGCTTTCGTGTTCGATCTCCCATTTGTCCGGCTTTGGATCCGACGGGCACTGCCACGCAGTCAGGATGTTGTCGATGAATGGAATGTTGACCGGGTCGTGAATGGCAACGTTGGCATTGAATTTCCGGTAAAGCGGGGTCTGATCCAGATACGGCAGAATCATTGTCCCCCAACCGGCGCCATTCAGGCCGGCGTGGGCGCTGTGCGGCCCGTTGCCAGCGGCAATCCATCCAGAAGGGAAAGTGCGATGAACGTCGTGGTAGTTGTGCAACGCCAACCCCAGTTGCTTCATGTTGTTTTTACACTGAGTGCGTCGAGCCGCTTCACGAGCCTGCTGAACGGCGGGCAGCAGCAAAGCGATCAGCACGGCGATGATCGCAATCACGACAAGTAATTCGATCAACGTAAACCCCCTCCGGGGGCAGGATTTATTCGTGCGCATGATATCGTTCCGAAGAAATATGGAATATAAAAAGTGCAGAACAGAGGCAGCACACAGCCGGTGTTCTCCGTGCATGACGCTCGCAACCGGACGTTTACTTCAGTTGCCACTGACGCGATTGTGGGATGCTCTCCGACCGACTGCTCGGCGCAGCACAGCCTCGGCAGAGAACAGGGATTCACAAGGTGAATATGTGCCAACGCACACTGAGCACCGGCCGGCGCAGTGCAGAATCGTAAGCTGCGGACAGAGGGTCTCAGGCGGGCGGGCCGCGAGCACTTTGTGGTGGCAGACTGATCCACTCGCAGTCATCGCTGGAGATGGTCAGCACTTCCGGTTTTGGTGCGAAGCAGTCACCGAAGATGATGGCCGGTGGAGGATCTGCGGACTGCAGCAGAACCTGACAGACGCCGCAGTTGTGTTCGTCGTGCGGAGCGTCATGGTCAGACGCGTCATGGTTCGACGCGTCTCGGCTGTGGAACGGGCACGATTGGCACAAGCAGTCGCTCGACGTGATGGTCCCTTTGGCCACCGCGACGGCATTCTGAACATGGTAGTGCTGGTGAAGGGCCTGACCAAATACGAGCGTAACGACAATGGCAATTGCGACTGCCACTTTCGAGCCAACGTATGCGATCCTGCAACAAATCACCACGAATCCAAACACTCCAAAACACGGTTTAACGGACGCATTCCACCACCAGCATCTACGGTTTCCGGACGCGCGATGTGAATACAAATCTGCTTTTGGGCGACACTTTTGCCGCAATTTCCTCCTGCACGTAAAGCGGTCTGGCCAATAGACATGCACCGTGCTCAAGCCGAAAAACGCCGTCGACCGTCTCGAATCAGCTGACTACGCCGCGGCGGCTGATCCAGAACGGCCAGGATCTACTGACCTCGACGGCCTATGCGAGCGACAGCCCGGAAGCCATCGTTGGCCCGACGTGCGTTCTTCGACTATATTCGCCATAAGTGTTCCCGGCCCGTTCATGTTTCAGTAAGAAGAAATGACGATGATTCGATACTTCATTTCGAGGGTCAATTAGCCCCGCAAAACCCTGACATTTTCGCTTTTCGGCCCGCATAAAGTCGCACCTTCTAAACATTACGGGGGACAGTTAGAGGGGACAAACAAACCACAACAGCAGCTCGCTTCGGCGGGCTGTTTTCGTTTCCGGAATGCGCCAAACAACCGCCGGTTCCAAAACAGTGTCAAGATCCCAATCATCATTATTCGTCGCGAATCATCACGGATCGTCACGAATCATCATTCTGCCCGAAACCGCTGAAATCGGCGTGTATGTTTCTCCTGTTCGATATGTGGAGACCAAACATGACACGACCAAAGAAGCAAACCAAACCCGGCATGAATGACTGGCTGACAACCGGTCAGTTTGGAGTGATCGTTGGCCGTACAGGCAAGACCGTCAGGGTATGGATCGAAGAAGGATTCATTCCGGCCGCGTGTGTTCGACGCGAGAACGGGCACTACCGAATCCGACGATTGGCACAGCACTGTCTCGGATCAGATGACTGAAACCATGCCCATGGCCAAAACAGACGCGAACTTC
>LWDU01000071.1_pt1 | contig 60520 bp, 43 predicted proteins | sample 727161 | NCBI WGS metagenome assembly LWDU01 (sample SAMN04566230, study PRJNA314399) | hydrothermal vent metagenome | isolation source: deep sea hydrothermal plume seawater | place: Mexico: Gulf of California, Guaymas Basin | collected 2004-07-11
TTTATAATCTGCCATTCAACTAGACTTCCCCAATGATGCCTATTGTAGTAGACGCGCCAACCTCTGAAGGAAGGTTAGCTGGAATAGATTGTTTAATCCAAAGACTAAATGAATTAGTGTCTGCCAGGGGATCTGGGATTGTAAGTGCAGTCGCATTTGCAAGTCCAATAGGTTCGACAAAGACTATAATACCAGGGTTAGATGATGGGTCATCGGCTGTATCATTCCCAACACCAGCAGATATTTGAATCTGTCCAGGATGTTTAACATTATTTAAAAACACTTTTACGTTATTGATTGGACTACCCGACGTGTTCCTTACCCAGATCTTTTGATATCTTACTCGAGCATCTTGTCCTATATAATCACTAACTCCTTCTGGAAAAACATCACTAAGTGTAGCTCCTACTTCGTTGCCTAGGTCTATTGCGCCACCAACAGTATTCGTATCTGGAGGACTAGATATATTCCAATTTGCAGACTGGTAAAAAGTTACATCAAGTGCCATTATTGCCTCACCATTATCGGGTTAATCTCATCTTCGTCAGGAACGAAGAGCTCATCCTCTTCTAATCTTAGGTCTCTTATCGCCTGAACTCTCTTATTTATACAGAGAAATATAACTTCTGCATTTGAAATACTATTATCGGTATTAATAACTTCAGCGATAACTGAGGGAACCGATTAATGATTGAACCCTAGACTCTGCAACATTGATAGTAGATTCTTTAAGAGAATCATTCGCTGAGTTAATAAACTTGACCTGTATCTCAATCTTGATAGGTATATAATCGAATTCTCGTATATTAAATGTTATGCCAAACCCAGAAGTATTAGACAAAATTCTGCTAAGGGCTATGATGGTTGATTGAGAAATTCTGTTACCCGTGGGTATGAGATAGACATCATAGCTACCTGACCCAGACACACCTGGTCTTATATCGATATTAGCTATGTCCTGAAACTGCTGAATAGCAGTTGCTATTCTCGATTCATTGGCACCCTCGGAAGCTACAGACGCAGAAGATATTCTGTTCCTAAATGAATCATCGCTTTCTATTGCCATAGAATGTACTATCCCAGATGTGTTTGTTACAAAGAGGTTACTTATAGCTAGACTATGCGTTGTCATGGTATTTGGGCCAATATTTACAGAAGTTTCACTAGATAGAGTAGCGCCTACAAATACAAAAGTATCTGTATCATTGAAATCCACCTGACTAGATACCGTTAAGGATGCGCTACCATCTGTATTAGTGAGTATTACTCCAGCAGAAATAGTATTACTCCCTATTACTCTTTTTAATGTGTTAACTCCCGTAACGTAGAATTTAATGTTTTTATCACCAGCAGTCGTGGTATATGTATCAGAACGCCCTCTAGACAAACCAAAGAGAGATCCTATCAGATCTAGATAATACCCAGATGCTGTATCTAGGTATACCATAGAAGAAGTTCTTGATATTTGAGAAGATAGCTCAGCCATTTGAGTATTCATAATATCCGCTATGCTTCTTATAGCGCTTCCTGCAACAACGTTGTTAAATGGGGTATTAGCTAGCAGAAAGTTCATGCTTTCTGCTTGGAACGAACCAAATGTCTTTCTCTTCTTAGGCATTATGCTACCGCCTCTAACGTCCCATTATTGAAATCGTATTTATATGCCATTATGTATTCTTTAGCCGCAGCATTATTAGAGTCTTCTATTATCATCTCATTTATCTTGATTATAATTGCAACATCATGATTATCGACTGGTACTACATTCAACGTATGTGTAGATCCCATGAGTATCCCTTGGTTCTTGAAAAAATAATCAATATGTAATCTAATACTAGACCTAGTATTAAAACTGTTTGGGTATCCTATAAACCTTTCAGGGCTTGCTCCAAAATGCCTCTCGGGCTTATAGTCACCATACTCAGTTAATAGACAAAAGTTGATAGTTCTTAGGAGCGATTCAGACGCAGTAGATATGGCTAAATCGCCATTATCCACTATCAGGTCACCATTCTCGGTAGTATTTATATCTCTATCAGCGTACATCTATCTACTCCGGTTGAAATGAATCATAGTCAAACACTTGATATATGTATTTAACATTCACGCTATATTCGTCTCTATCTATTTCGTTAAGACCATTCATTATCTCAGATCCTAAAGCAAATAGAAACAAGTATTTACTATTGTCTGGGCTTAATATAGAGAATGGCGTTAGACTGGTTGGCGGGACTTCAGTGGTCAATTTGTTAATCGAGTTCCCGCCAAAACTAATGGATTCTGGTGCTGCATCGATTTGAACGCCATCTGATCCTATCCTGGTCATATCCTGATCTATGGTCATTCCCCATTTATCACTACCTATGTCCATACCTGGGGAAAGACTCAGTTTTCCCTTGGTGAGATTCCAGGTCAATGGCCCTATATTCTCATCGCCATCAGACAGGAAATTTACTGGTATTTGGTGAGAAGAAGGCTCAATACCCATCATTCAAATCCTTTCTATCGTAGTAATTCACCGTAGGGACCTCCTACTGGCTTCTGCATCAACCTTGCGCAATTCTATTGTTCTTTTATTGCAATCGTCATTTAATACAGCACCTATACCATTTTGTAAATTTTTAGCTACGGAGTTAGCATCATTGACATCAGCATCTTTTATATAGGCAGATACTCCTGAAGGAACAATATCTGTACCTCTGATATCATTGAGATCTGTATATACTATAGATACTATAGATATATTAGACATCGATTTGGGGCCACTACTTCTAGCTGTAGATATATCAAAGATCACAGTAGGACCAGGAGACTTTATGAAATCTATCTTATGGGGACCTAGAATAGATTTAGGCATCCTATAGGTATTCTTGAACGCCCAAAATCCTTGATATGCTGCGAGCCTATTGATAGCGGTAGAAGACAAATCTTCAGGTGGTGATTTATCTGTCGAAGGGGTGTTCTTGAGCGCGTTCATTTCTTTCTCGGTTAAACTTGACTTATAGAATTCAATTCTTCTTTTTATTTCTTTTTCAGAAGGTGAAGCATCTGGGTCCTTGTCTCTGCCTTTAATGAAACCTTGGAATGTCTGAGACAGGCTCCTATCCATTAATATGATATATGTATCCAACCCAGATGAGATTTCTCCAGTACAAATAGGAATCCCATCGGAAAAGTTTTCGCTGGAATCCAAGTATGGACCCTTATAGACAACTGCAGTAACCCTCTTTTTATAAGAATTTAAACCGATAAACTCGTCTTGTCTGACATAGTCAACTGCTTTTTTAAGAAATGTTTGTCTAACCATTAGATTTCACCGACTCTTTTAAGTAGAAGAAGTGGGTCACCTTGCTCAGTTGGGGCAGCCATCCATTCTCTGAACCAGTAGCCTAGCTCAGTCGAAAGGTCGGACCAGGCGTCGTTGTGCTCTAGGGCATCATACATATTTTCTAGCCCTGATGCGAATGGAGCTCCATTGTATCTTAGTAGATTTATCTTCGCCGGCAGATAGGCTGTACCAGCATTGAATGTATCATCAGCTCCCTTAGATAAAACACTTGTTTGAGACAACATAGGAGACATGAACTGGTCTACAATATCCCCTCCTCCTCTCCCGCCTATTCGCAAAACCATTGTTTGCCAGAATACTGCTCTTGCACCTGCAGAAAAACGCTGACCTAGTATCACGCTAGTTGCGGTTCCCGAACCACGTGCTACTGTTGTCCAGCTGTGCAGTGCTGTTACTCTACTGGCAGCGGTAGCCTTGGCTCCAGCTGCTAATACTGCAGGAGTTGATCGTACCGCTTCCAGTACTCCAGGAAGAAATTTATTACCTGTGCCCTTACCTATGGCTATTCCGGCTGCTTTTATCGCAGAAAATGCATTACGTCCTCCTCCTGCAAATGGTATCAACGCACGCGTAGCCTGGAATGCACCAACCATTGTTCGAATTACTACATTTGCTGCAACTCCTGCAGTCATAACAATTCCACCTAGCATAGGTACAATCACGGATACTACAGTAAGGATATTCATGGCTTGCCCAAAAGCACGACCATTACCCACTGTATACCAGAATTTCTTCATCAAAGATCTTTCGTAGGTACCCAACGAACTATTCTCGGTAGATAATGCACAAGGAACTACCGTAGTTGTCCAGCCATTAACCGCGCTGAAATTCTGTATAACTCTTTCCGCCATGACTACGCCATACATGTTATTCACATCATCGGCTAGATGTATGGCATCATACGGCTTCATATTCCTACCTATCATAATGAGACTACCGCGATACATTTTAGATAGCCCTTGAGCTATTCTAAATGTCATTGCACGCTTTGCTAAGTTCGGAGTTGTAGCGTTTATCTCTGTAAAAGTTTCAAGGATATCTTTTGGTGCGGGGTACATACCTCTATAATTCATCCCAGCTGAATCTGCGTGAGGCCACGAACCAAAGCCTTGATTCGAGGCAATACGGAATACACCCGCACTCCTATCTATCCCGTTCTCTTCAATACCATAATTACTAAAACCCCAATTTCCAAAACCGGCTGTTTCATCGACTGTATCGATAGGAACTAGCAATCTAACAGCACTCCACATATCAGATTCTGTTGCAACTATATTATTTGCTATCAGGTCGTGAGTAGTACTTACTACGTGATGATCTCTAAATATTTTATAGTTATATGGTAGCGTAGTTCTTATGTCCTCATCCCCTGTCATCAATTCTCGGATTGTACTCTCAACTTCATCCGGATCTTCGCTGTCTAAAATTTCAGAAGCTAGCAGTAAAACTTGTTTGTACGGAATAATAAAATTTCTAACTAGTTCATAATAGTTATTATTATTGTAAGCTCTATATCGAGGAGAAAATACTGCATCTAGATCTACACCATGCTTTAGAGACCGTGGAGACGGAGAGAAGGGAGAACTAGCGCCGCCCGTAAATTTTTCGGTCCAAGTTTGCTGAGGATTGCTCCGAATATTATATATAAATGGCTCAAACCTGATTGTGGAGTTATGCCTCTCTCTCCCTCCCCCTAGGCCTCTCAAAAAGCGAAAGTTAACTGTATGATTATGATCCTGTACACCTGTAACACGGGTAGCAAGTTTAAATTTGGCGATATCACCCTTATTAGACATGATAAGATTGGGGGCCAATTCGAGCATATTTACGTCTAGGCCATTTATCTTTAACTGAAAATAGCCCATGCCACGCTGACTCCACAAATTGTGGTAGCGTGTCTTATCATAATATGTATCGCCTCCACCTCTTTTATAAATTTCTCCCCCCGGATCCTCATAGAACGTGTACATATCTTCCGGAGAACTTCCTGCTGAAGGATGACTCTCGCTATTAAGATAGAATTCACCAACCTGTTGTGAGAGTTTGGCAAGATTATAATAATTATCCTGGATATCTTTCTCAGATAGATTTAAGAAAATACCCAGGAGATTGGCATGGACCTCATCTATATGATTCTTCTTATTTCCTGAATCGCCTTTTACCCAAGGATTAAAATAAACATTATAAACTAAACGTTCTAAATCTTCATCTTCCCAATGTGTAAGGGATTTAGATTGCTCGGAGGCTATTGCTTCTCCGCCGGGAGTTCTAGCAGCGATTATTCGTTTATATCCTGTAGTCTCAACAAGCTCGTCTATATGTAGTAATTCTATTGTTTTTATTCTATTGTATTGCCCTACTCTTCTTTTTATCGCGTTGCTTAAATTATTTATCTGTTGAAAAAGCATATTATATTTTGCATGCTTACCAAATTCTCGTTCTTGTTGCTTATACTTTGATCCAAAATTATATTTAACTTGATATTGACTCTCTTCTTCCGTAGGAGGCCTAAACTGATATACGCCAGCTGGATCACCAATAAATAGAGTCGCATCCTGTTTATATGGAACTACCGTAACAATAAAATTAGGCATATACCTAGTGACTTCTCTGAGTCCGTCTATGACGGGACCATTAGTGACTAACCATTCATTGGCGACATTGACGCTAGCATGGTTAGATGATGTATTATAAATATTCGTAGATAAATCAAATCCGCTAAAGCCAAAATAGTTTCTCTCTAAGCTTTCTGAAAGCCAACTGTATGTATCACCCCTCATCGTTTCCTGGAATCCTACCACTGTATCAAACTCACCACCAAGTGTTCTGCTTATATCATTATCGGTAGTTCCATAATCCCATGATTGAGTCCTTTCACTAAAAGGACCACCCTTTTTACGGGGGCTGAATTGAATAGGTTCACCAAGGTGAGACATGCCTTTTCTAAGTAGTTTTTTAGATGACGCTATATCTCCTAATAGTATATAATTTATAACATTTAAAAAAGAGCGTGTATGTGGATGCGATACGAATGGTATTAAATGCCGAAGATTGCTAATCCAATCCTCTTCCAGAAAACCACCAAAATCATTTTGTAATTCACTTTGAAATCCTTGTGCTACAATTTCAACGATACTGCCGGCCTTAACTTCTGATATCTCTCCGGTAAATACAGTTTTTAAATGTTCTATATTATTTCCGTAGCCCATTTTTACCATGATATGTATGCCAGGCCTGAGCATAATCTTTCTAAGGAATTTTTCTCCTTCCTCATCTACGACTCTGTTGGTCTCAACTAAATTAGTACTAGACTCAGTTTTATCTTCTGATTCGGTAGTCTTATCTTCTGAACTAGGGCTCTTCTTTATTTTTCTAGTGCTGACATGATCGGAGAAAGCCATGGTAGATAGTACGCCACCAAAGTTAGCTAGTTTCATAGTACATATATCATTATCGTAGATATGTGAAGATATCGAGCATTCTACTACCTCACCGAAGCCATAGAAATCATCTTGGTGGTATGCCCTGTCTCGATCTTCTTCTATAAAATAAAGTCTTATCGTGGGGAAGCTTCTAAGAACAGACTCAGTGTGATCTGGGATATGGGCTATTTGCTGCCTATGTATAGCTTCTATCGCTTCTGGGTCATCCATCGCTATGGACAAATCGGATACAGAGCTGTAGTACATTGGTTCTACTGCTTTACCATAATTGACTACTTTATATCCCCAAACAGATTCCTCATCATTTGCTGTTTTGACATCTGTTCTCTGGACGCCTCCTATAACAGTGCCCTTCTCAGTTAGGAATTCTATATGCAATGCATTGCCGTCTTTATACGCGTTATATATATTTTCTAAAGTCTTATCGTCCAGCTCTGATCCAAGCCCCTTTTGAAACGCGTCTCTCATGTTTTCTACCATAGCTTCAAAAGTAGTATTCCGTGCGGAATACATCCCCGCATTTATCCCGGTCATTGCTTCATTCAAAGCTGCGCGCACTCTATCTCCGTTGAGCTGTAGAATTTCATTGTCATCTTTCTTACCAGCAGCTTCCAGTTTCGCTATAATAAAATCGTATAAACGTGTACTAGTCAATGGCAAAGTGATTGTTCTACCGCTGAGATATTCAGCTGCACCACTAGGTACATTGGCTTCTTCCGCCATACCTTGCTTATCTCTATGTCGAAAATAAAAGATATCCGGATCTATAAAATGTTCGGGACTTGCAGCAATTGCATCAGAGATATCAGCTATTGACATAGTTAGTAAATCTGCCATTTTTATATCTGTACCGTCGGGATTTCTATTAGGCAGCACACCTCTATCTCCACATTTTGGAGCAAATATTTTCATCAAACGATCTATGTTTGTTGACACAGGTGAATTATTAGGCACGATACCAACAGAAGTAGTAAAACTATCATTTATTTGTTTGATTGCTTTTGGATCATTAAACAACTCACCATATGTCGGTAGATATAAATCAGGATATAGATTGATTATACTATTATTGAATGAGTTAACTTCTTTAGCTATTTCTTGTATCCGAGTTATATCTAGTCTTGCAGAAAGTGCTGAAGCTGAAGACTGGGTATCATCTCTTGCTCCATGCATAGACATATTACCAATATTTCTTGGAGAAGAAGAGTCGTAGTGTCTAGTAAGCTTAGATACTTCGCTTCCACTAGGCTCTGTAGTAATATCAAATATAAGCAAGTGGCGGTATTTTCCCGAGGCCAGGCTGCTTAATATCTCAAACGATCTACTCATTTGTCCTTGGCCGACAAAGTCGTCTCCTTCAATCGCTCTAGTATGTATCCGCTCAAAGATACATTTTCCGATACTATCCCATAGATCCTTAGGCATTATCTTCCCTTGTTTATGGAATATATCTACAAGATTTTTAGCTTGGTATATGTCGAGATCATGCCCTTTAGATCGTATTCCATATACTGTGTTATCTATGCTGGGAGCAGCCGGGGCATAGGCGCTAAGAGGTATATCGATATGTACATCTGTATAGCCCGATTTAAGGGCATAGTACCTATTCTCAGTTGGATCTACTCCCCAACCAAGAATATTGTCTTGATTATAGCTTCCATCCTTTTCCTTGTATACTTCGGTAAATGGATTCTCGCTAGCCAGCCCAAAAAATATCCGGTGTAATTCAGGCGAATGAAATATTTTCTGAGTACTGTGCTTATTTTCTGTTTCAAAAATTGATCCAAAGTGAGAATGTAACTGCTGGCTACCGACGGGAGTAGCCAATAGAGTAGCAGCACTCCTAAAGAAACCTGCCCAAGTAGCCTCAAATTGACGATCCGATCTTATTGCACCCTTGGCAATTTGAAGTAAATCATTTTGAACTGCATCTCTGTTTACTGGATAGTCGACGAAAGCGGGAAAATCATGTGAAAGAACCCCTGTTGGTTTACTTAGTCTGTGATTCTCTCTTATCTGCACTATCTGATCGACTATCCCCATAAACACTGGACCATAGAGCACACCATGGACACCCCTACCAGGATTTAATATCGTTGGCAACGTATCATCATCCGTGGCTAGTCCAACTACCCGCATAAGCTGTTCAAGTTTATGCACATGGTTTTGATCTATTGGACCATATTGAGTTCTTGAGTTAGACCATGGCTGGGCTGCTGCCCATATCTTATACAGATCATATAGGTAATCCCATATCATCTCTATGGACTTAAGGCTAATCACACCTTTCTCTAGCTGCAATTTTTCATTTCCCATATCTTGATAATTCTCAATGAAATTAATTATTAACCTATATAAATCCGGAGAGTCCGGGTCGGACTCGATCGTTACAGATTGCGGAGTGACCCTAGATATGCCAAAAGAATTCACTAGTGGATTTTCTATGATACCAAAAGAATTAAACAAAAATTGTGATTTTTCAGCATCTACTATTCTTGCCTTCATAGCCATGAAGTCGCTTATTATCTTTTTATCTGTAACAAGAAATATCATCTGAAAGGAACTAGAATTTAATCCCATATACTGACAATTTGGAAACTTACTTCCCATGAGCGGCATATCTATCGTCTTAGAATTAAATGCCCCAGATATCTTTTCTAAGATTATTGGCGCCTGAGTATCTGTTCTATCATATCTATCAGATGTAGTATCAAACAAGATTGGCCCACTAGCGATATCAAAGTAATACAATCTTATATCATTATTACTAACTTTAGAGAACTCTTTTGAATCATGCCCTCCAGGGTTTACCCCTCTGACTGCTACCTTGTCTAGCTCAAGCTGGCCTATTACTTTCTTTGATGCCAGTGATACATACCTCTTGCCCCAATAGCATTCCCATGGATTTAGTGTAGGATGCCCTCCAATGTCTTTATATGTTACAGAGCCAAAAGGAAATGCTGGCGAACTAACTATACCAAAAGTGAACCGTCCTAATATGGCTCCCGGCATATCATGCATAGTCTGCAGGCTAGCGCTTTTAAAGCAAACTGGAACTGGAAATTTAGCTATGCCGTTATCTTGCCCACCAGAATGAAACTCTTTAAGACTAAAATCATCACCCAGTAAAGCATCTAAAGTTTGTCCACGTCCAATAATATGATCTAACGCTGCTTCTAATCCTAAATCTAATTCAGCAGATCCTCTATTTAGGATACCTTCGAGAACTGCGGTATCACCTATCCCCATCGATTTGACGAAGCCTTGAATCCGTTCTTCTGGTGTACCATTTATCTTACCAAACTCTTCGGCTGCAAAGCTTTTTGAAATTGTTTTTACGAGCTCTGGGTAAGTATACGCAGACACAAATGCAGTACATAGGGCAGAAGAGTATATAGAATTTATTGGCATAAACTTAAACATATTATATAGATTTATAAAGCTGGGATAATCTTCTTCTGTAGATGAGAACACCTCGAAATTGGGAAATATAATATCTATTGAGATGGTATGTTTTGAACTATGATTTGGGATAACCCCGACAGATTTTGACCTTACTGTTGGTACCGGTTGATTGAGCAAATGCTCTTGTATATTAATAGAGCTAGGAATTATTCTAGGAAAACCTGTACCATTATCTGTCTCTGGAATCTTATAGAATCCAATTTGAGAGACATCGTCGCTAGATGAAGTAATGTCATCAAGGAATCCTTGGGTTTGCTGTCTAATCCCTTTTAATACCTTTTGTCCCTGCTCAGGCAAAGTGCTATCGCCGTCAGATGTGAGGTTTGATACATAATTTAATAGAATTTCCGTATAAGCTCTCCTGCCATCGGCTACTACGGCATAGCCAGCAGCGGGATACTTATCGTCGAATTCTCCCTTATCAATTCTACGGTGAAGTCCACCTATATAATCGCCCATACTCATCAGTCCAACAGCTCCTGCTTGCTGAAGTTTACCGGCATAGACGTGCTCCATGAATACCGACCTATCGATGTCCATATCGCTTAAGACTTGAGTTATTCCTACTACTGCCATTTTAAAATACCGAATTCATTCTACTATCGAGATGTTGAGAAATTTCTGTACGAGACATTGTATCATTCAAGTCAGATCTAAATGAACCTTGAATATTAGGTATATAGCCGTTATGTAGAGCATGCTGATTAGTCATACCCCTGAAATCTGGAGGGCTGCCCATCTTGCCTGATACATTCAATGAGCTTCTCGCTCCCTGAGACCTAGCTACACGGGCTATACTGGTATTAGGCATAGCATCTGCATGAAAAGTAGGATCATGTGGGGTAGACATCATTGGAGGTGGAGGCATCGCGTTAGCCGCACTATAGCCAGTAGCAGGCACATTACCTGGAGAGAACCTGTTCATAGCAGATCTGATCGCTTCGACTCCCGCCAATCCTCCAACTATGGCTGCAGCAGGCTTAAAGTATTTAGTTTGACTGATTTTGGCAAAGAACTCGCCGCTGATTAAAGCATTCCTATAGCTGCTATTAGGGACATGGGGGCTACTAACTCCACGAGTGTTGGCCATTGATCCAGCACGTTGGTCCTGTACATCAAGTAGCTTTCTACGTTGATTATCTTCTTGGAGCGAAAGCATGACATCCTGTATGCTACTACGTATAATCTGGTCTGAATCTCCCCCGCCAATAGCTTGGATGTCGGCCATAGCTACAGCACCAGGAGCTTCTGCGCCCATTATCCTATCCGTCATAAAACCCTGTCGTACTATACCCATATCTCTGAGTACTGACTCAAAGGGCATTCCAAGCGCCGTACTTTTACCTTGACCAAAACCTACTTTTAGCTCTTCACTCATCATCTCTACGAATATCATTCTTTTTGCTAAAAGTTTTGCTTGCTGCTCAGCGTGATCTTTCGTGCCACCGGCTAGCTGATGTAGGATGCTTAAAGTTTGGGGCTCAGTTTCGCTAAGAGCCCTGAGTGTATTCTTGTCATCATTAATCATTTGTGCTGCTCTTAGTAGATTACTTGCAACATCATCTACTAGTTGACGAGATTTAGCTGTACCATCGCCAACTATTCCAAATAGCTGATCTGAAAACAGAGAACTTTCTGCAGCCATACTCGCTCTTGCTTCCACCCCGGCTGCCTTTAAGCTATCTAGAATAACATCAGCTGGAGTCGCAATGCCGCCGTGTGCGACCTTCTTGAGATGCATATATTTTATTAGGTTCCTTGCATCTGTATAATGATATGTGGCAGAACGTCCGCCCCTAGATCCCGGAGACCCGCCCATGATTCCTGCAGCTTTGTCCAAGAATCCTGATACTCTCTCAGCATTCGTATCGCCTAGTCTTGATATCAGGTTTTCTCTGAGTATACTCTTGCCCTCGCCACTAGCCTGTACGTCTAAGATCTGTCCAATCATATGATCTACATAAGACCTGCCTCTGAAATGGGCTTCTATAATAGGAGTAGAGTGTTTAGGCCCGACTATATCTATGAGGGATCTAAACGTTTCTCCCTTAACAGTACGGTCACGAAATTGATTTGTATCCTCCAGGTCTGATATTAATGAAGTAACGTCACCTATATCGTTGAATGTACCCTTTATCCTCTTTGCTACTTCTTCTGGCGAAGATTTTAATTTATTGAGAATACCTTCCATCATCTCTACTTGACCAGAGTGTATCCCCTCCATGGTCGAATCAGTCATGCTCTTTAATCTGAAGATAGATACACTGTCTTTGTCGAGGTCCCCTTCCATGCCATACTGAATCATTGCAGTATTCAAGAAAGCGACTCCGCTAAAGTTAAATCCTTCAGTTATAGACTTACTAGCAAGCTGAGTATCTTTTAGCAGCTTTACCTTGAGCGCAAGCATCTGGCGACCACCAGCAGCCGGCTCTCTCACAGCCGTTACATACAGCTTATTGTTTCTTGCCTGAGCAATCATTTTGTCTATATTGGAATATTTATCACCAAAAGCCATAGACCTTAAGGCTTCTTCGGTCACACCAACTTCAAATTTGCCTACTTGCGCATGAGTTTGAAGTCTTAGCCTACCTCCTAATTTTAATCCTTTAGGATCTACAGTAGATGAGTAGAAGAGGCCTTGTTTAGATAGGGTGTTCCCGGCCATCACGCCATATAACTTGTCTAACCTCCCCTCTATCTTAGCAGTATCTGTAACAAGACGTTCGCCTTCTGCACTCTTTAGTCTTTCAACATCTTGCAATATATCTAGATACATTGACTGTGCTTCTTTGCCGGCGACCCTTCCTTCCTTCATGTTAGCAATAGCATCTATATGCAGCTTATCGAAGTTACGATTCCCACCGGGAACTCTTAAGAAACCTGCTTCTTTTGTAAAGCCCATAGCCTTCGCAGAAGGAATAATCATTGGACCATGCTTACCCTTTACGAGTATGGCTTGATCGGATATTTTAACTACCCCTGTCTTGGGATCTCTTCTCCCAAGAATTGTGTCACCTATTGCTTCGAGAGATGCCTTACCATCTACGCTATGTTGTTTCTGTGAGAGTAGCTGTTCAATTGAGGTTTTCGCTTCTTTGAATTTTCCTACAGATAAAGTAGAATCTCGGCCAACTTCAATTCCTTTTGCTGCTCTTTTTAATACAGCTAATTTGCCTATTTTCTCATCGACAAGGGCCTTCTCTATTTTTGAGAACCCTGCAGCATCTTTTTTGAAATAATCACGTTGCTGATACATAAGGCTAAGATCATGGTTCTTCTTGAATATACCAGGATGACTGTCGATAAGACTGTCAGCTAGATCTCTCTTCATGTCTAATATTCTGCGAACACCAAATTCTTTACCGCTGACATCTTTTCTTCCTCTGGCGAAATCTATTGATTCGCCCAACATAGAAATATCTCTTAGTTTTATATTAACCGCATCACGACCAAGTTTGACGAGAGGTTCTTCTCCTCTGATGGCTAACTCAGCTGCTATGCTTTTGATCATCCATTGTTGATCACCAACAAGTGCTGGGAGCCCTGCAGCTGTTCTTCTTCCTACACCAAGGCGCCTCATAATCTCAGATGTTGATCCTCCTGAGTCTCTGGCGGCCGCTTCTATCGCTACCTGCTCTTGCTTAGTGGCAGCCTGGTATCCTGGAAGTTCAGCAAGTACTTTAGATAAACTGACTTTAGTAAAAGACTCATCGAGAAGTGCTTGTAGGCCTACTGTCTCTTTTGCTACAGATTTAAGGCGTGCCATAAAGTCTACATCTGACACGCGTTCAAATGCATCACCAAGACCAGCAAATTGAACAATAGACCTATCACCCACTTTTGCTATTGTAGCTTCACCACCCATCGCAGACGTAAGTTTTTGTACATTAGATCTGGACAGATCTCCGCCGGCTTCTTCACTAATTAACTGGCCGAGATTCCTAAGAAGAGTAACATTGAAACCGAATGACTGGCGTCCTTCCTTACCTGCCTCTAACACTCCTCTCGATCGTTCAAGACCGAGATCACCTAATACAAGTTCTAAGCCGCTACGGCTAGGATCGATCTTGGCTAAACCAAATATACGTTCCTTTGCACCTTTGCTTATTACTTGTCCGACACTTACTCTTTGGGAATCTAGTATATACCCTCGATCAACCATGACACGAGCAGGATCTTTTCCGGCGATTCTTTCCGCCATCGTCAGTTCTAATTCCCCAGATCTTGCTATAAGTCTTACGCCTGTGATAAACGTTTTGCTAGGATCTAATCCACGCTTCTTGGCAATGTTAAGCATGTCATGTGTATGTCGTAAATCTTGCTTAAGGACTTCATCTGCATGTTTCGCAGATTCACCTAATATTACATGCCCTGTTACCGGTTCTACGTTAAATGCGGCTTCGGCATATGCAGCAGTCCTGCGTCTCTTTAGTCCCTCTTGAGCATAATGCTCTTTAAAGACTTCTAGCTGAATTTCCTGTCCTGGCTTAAATGTGATTCGTCTACTGCCGCGTTCCAGCATATCTTGGTGCGCTAGAATTGCATTATGCAGATCGCTTCTAAGGAAGCCTTGAAAGTTTAATTGCCCAGCAGTAGTGCCGGTTCTAGCAGCGTCTAAGGACCTCAGATTTATTTTATGAGTAAGTGTGTGTCTAGATAATCCAGACAATGGATCAACATCCATTTGTCTGACAAGATCGCCAGACATGACTACGCCAGAATCTCCAAAGATAAGCCTATTTAGCTCTTTGTCAAGAAATTGTAGTCCTACAGTTTTTCTACCAAATGCGACATTAGTGTCTTTAAATGCCTTTCTTCCTGGGTCTAGACTAGAGACCTCCTGTCTTAATGCAGTATTCGCTGCTCCGCTATAACCCATAATCCTTGCTACGGTGGTAGGTAGGTCATCTACTGACCTTATCTGTACGGCGTCTCTGGATAGCTGAAATTGTTGACCTTTTATAAAGGGTGTTTGCCCCGGCAAAATTGATAAGTCTTTAACGCTCCCTATAGTCGCTTTCAGGTATACTCTCTGTTTTGCTCTATCCTTGTCTAAAATATTTGGTCGGAAAACTGATTCCCCACTTTGGGGACCCCAGGCAAAGTGGAGATTCTTAAACTTTTTAGCGAATATACTGTTAGGCTCTTCCAACTCCAGTCTCTCAAGATGCTTCATGACAGCATTTTGGCTCTCTACCATCTCTTTACGAAGCCGGTCTGCACCGAATACTTGGCCGCGGTTCCTTTCATCAAAACCCGTGTGCCATGCTTTTCTCGCATTATATTCATCTAATAACTTATTATATAATGTGCTATTCGCATCTACTTCCATCAATAGTTGCTGAGAAGATCCTAGAAGATGCCTACCTAATTTAGGCCTGCCGGCATAATTAACTGGATCAGCTAAACCAGAAGTATTTTTAACTCTTTCTTCCCACATTAACGATTCATCGAATAACGAATCTTGAGCACCCAATACATTATTAATAGTCTCCCTAAGCTTGCCTTGACTAATATCGTGATGGTTCTCTAATGATTTGAGTACCTCTCTGTATATAACTCGAGAAGCCGTCTCTGGCTCTGATAGTTTGCCTGTATCTCTTCCTATCTTACCTATAAGAGATGGGACACTGTATGCACTGCCGCCCTTAAACATATATTCAGCAGCATATTCTCCTCCTGTTGCTGCGGCAGATGGATTTATAGCAGTTGAGAATAGGGGAATAGAGACATTCTCTCTGCCTATCGATCCACCTGTAGCGATTAATTCATTACCTCTGAAAAATAGATTGGCCTTAGACTCTTCTATCCTTTTAAGGAGTGGCTCTAACCCGCCTGTAGCAAACCCCCTATTCTTTAAGAAATCTGTTGCAGATGCAGCTGTTGGGAGTTGCTCTGATCTAACCCTCAGTGTAGCACCTGTGTACATCCCTATGTGTGTAGGCCTAGACTCTATCTTCTCGACTAGCTTAAGTTCACGAGCAGTCAATTCTGTGGGCCTAAGAGAATTCTTCCATCCCTCTATCACTCCAAGATCAGATTTAGTACTTATCGCACGGCCGCCGCCTTTGCTACCGCCGAATACAATGTCCTCAAATGTTTCAGCCCCTGATGCAAATACTCTTGTCCTTGCAGATAGCTTCTCCTCATATTCACGTAAGGCAGGATTGAATGAGCTGCCCTTGAATACGGTCCTCTCAAATTTTTTCGCTCGAGATATCCAAGCTTCCTCAGTCACGTTGTTGCCTAGCAGATCTTTATGTTTATGGTATATATTCGCTTCGATTAATTGCCGTAACGCCAGTCTTGTATCTACTGGCCTAGCTTGTCCTTTTCTGCTGCCACTTGTGTACTCACCTGGGTGTAACGTTTTACTTAGTCGCTTTTTCCAATAGTCACCCAAGTTTTCCGGCATTAGCTCTTCTAGATGAACTGTTCTACCGACCTGTCCGGAAATTGGGCGCAATGGGGATGCGCCTTTGAATGGTTCCGCTAGTTGTAGCTTAAAATCGCTGCGACTTCCACTCTCAAGAGCGAGCTCCACCCCTAGCACACTTCGCGCCTGCTTGGCCAGTTCACCACCGTATCTGTCCCTTCGCTTCGGTACGATCCGCTCACGGTGGAATTTTCTGGTGAGGAGGGCGTCCCTCTCAAGGGCTCGTATAGGTCGATACATCTTCTCTTGAACAAGACTTTTTCGCGCTGTCCTGTCAGCCTTACTTTTCTCCACTGCTTGGTCAAGTCGACTTTTGTGGCCTAAAAAGTCAGCTAGTTTAGATCTTCCACCCGTCTCCTTAAGTAACCTACGTAACTGATCAGAAACATTTTCATCTGGTCTTGCCATTTTATTGACTCCTCAAAATATCTGTAGCTACTGCAAAGAAATTCTCTAGACTGCTTCTAGAAGACATATCATAGTTAACAATATTCTCTAATCCTTGACCAAGACTTTCATCAATATCATAATCCGTAATACCGGACAGCATCAGCTCAGCTTCTAGTTGCTGTCTGGCTGCCCCATTTAGCCCTGATCTATTGTAAAAATTAAACACACTTAAATCTGGTGAAGGAAATTCTGTCCTTAATTTGGCTGCAACATTCCCAAAAACACCAGATCTATGTAAATCACTACCTACAGATCCCCAAACAGAATCCATAGTTTTGACCCGAACAGCGTCCATCGCTACATCTGGATGGAACCCTGCCCATGTGGGATCTGGCATGCCGTGGCTTGCAAAATACTCTGCAGCTCTGGCATCAGGAGATTTTCTTATATTACTGTAATCAAATGCATTGTCTCCTTGCTTGGCCCAAGCAGCCTGATACACAGGCTTTACATATTCAGGCACGTACTCTAGTATTTGTCTTCGCTTACCAGAAGAAGCGTCCATCGAGCTCATGAAAAGCTGCTTCTCTCTGGTAGGTAAAGCGATTAACGCACTTCTCATAAACTGCTTTGCGCCTAATGAATAATCTAATGAGGCTACAGTCCTTCCCTTTAAGTCCATAAAGTGACTAGCCAGATCTTGCAGTCCTTCGCCTTGGGCCTTTTTCTCCAGCCGTCGCATTTTTATATATTCTAAGCTATCAAAATACTCATCCATTCTTCTTCTCTCGGTGACATATCCAGGGACGTAGCCACCAGTAAGCTTACCGGTACTTATCCCTCTCATAGCTGAGGAAGCCCCGAAATACATCGCTCCAGCAGTAGACATAACTACTTTCGCGATGGGATTTGCACCGATAAGAGTACCAGTTATAAAGCCGCCCATAGTTGCTGTAAATGGGTCCGTGGCTTTTAGCTGCTCTGATATTGGTCTAATCATAGTGGTATATGGTTTGGCCCAATCGTACTCGTCCGTATCATATACTTCTCTTTTTAAATATCCCTCAAGCTCATCTCTTACCGGGAGCATCTTATTCGCAAGCATAGGACCTAAGATTGGAACAGTTATACCAATTCTGGACACTATATCGTGACTAAATACCTCCCATGCAGAACCAATAGCCTGCTCGGGTAAGGTATAATAGGTTCTTATGCCTTCTTGATTCTTTTCATTCTCCGCTTGCTCGACTAGGCTAGTCAGCTGTGGATCAATGGAATTAAACTTTCTAGAAAAGGTTTGGTATCTCTCCAGCCTTTGCTTAACTCCTTCATGAGTTTTTGCAATCTTATCTGTCCAATACTCATCTACTGTTCCAGACTTGAGTAGCGAGTCTACAAGTATTTTATAATGCTTATAGGACTCAGAATGTGGTGCTACGTCTGCCAGTACCATTAATCTGTCGACTGCATCATAGACTCCCGGAGAGCCACTATGGAGCCTAAACGCAATCTCTCTAGCAGCGCCCGGGAGTCTTAATTCCCCATGGGGCATCTTTGAATATGGGTCACCCGTGCTAAAGTCTATATGATAATTTGTGTCCCCTGGGAAAACCCCCATAGCCGTATTACCGGTAAAGCTAGATCTAGATCCTGGCAACCATGATGGCATAGTATTGGGAATAGTGTTAGTCGCTTGTCTCTGAGCTTTGAGATAGTCTACCATCACAAATCTACGAAGAAGCTCGGTATGGCCCATCATGCCACCGACACTCTCATCATAGAATGATCTAGTAATAGAATTCATAAACCCAGGATCAGCTAACTGAGGGCTAGTCGGCGTAGTAGCTTTAAATGGCATATCCCATAAAGCAAACTTATAGATACCAGTCATTTCGCTCATATGGGCTAGCCCAGTAGATAGCATGGGCTTCTTTACTGCTGACCCAAGTTCTGATCTTGCTGGATATGGGTTCATGCCCATCTCTAGAACAGATTCGCCCGGCGTTTGATATGATCTTAATCCAGGAGAGTTACCCCCAGGTACGCCCATAGTTCCTATAGTCCTATTCGCTAACTCTTCTATACCGAACGCAGTAGGATATGGTCTATCGAATCTATGTTTTTGTGCTAAAAACTCAGCTCCTTGAGGATCAAACATCGATCCTATTATAGGAGTATGTTCTATAAGAGAACCTACAAATGGCAGGTTTGTAATTGGACTAAGAACATTACCAACTAACTCAGGTATTCTGAACAAGTTACTTGGAGTTGGTAGAAAACTTACGTTTCTAAAATATTCTGCTTGTGACCCATATAGTGTGTCAGTGTACTTATACTCGGATCGCATTCTCGCGAACATGCCAGGAGCGAAGTAGTTTATCCTGCCTCCACCGAATGGCTGCTTACCTAGCATCCAGTATCTACCTGATCTAATAGGAACTTGTTGCTCACCAGATAGTATATCTATGGTCTCTTTTGGAGTTTCTGTTAGCCCGGGGAATGGCATTTCTCCAACGAAAGCTGAAACACCTGCAGCTATAAGTAAATTTCCTTTTGTTGGAGCTGTCTTTAGGGCAATAATGAATGGAGCTATTGTTCTAACAAAATCTGAAGCCGAGCTTTCTACAGAGCCCGGCATCAAATCTTCCATATATCTCGCGGCAGGAGATGCTCCCGTAAATTCCCTTAGGAATTGTGCTGATATCTTAGCTGTGCCGTACGCATCCATTAGCAGATTGGATGCCTTATACCCACCAGTAGGAACTCCTGTTAGATAATCAGCATACTTGACACCCTCTAGGGCGAGCGCACCTCCTGCTGCCATCCCAAATATTTTTGCTGTGTTGCCTGCAAAACCGTATCTTCCGGGAGTAGGTCTGAACCCTATTCCCATAGTTGCTCCGATAAGATCGTTAAGTCTAGTTGTCATAAAGTTAGCAGTGTCTAAAAGCCTGCCACCTAAATCTGACTTATATGCAAATGACTCCATCGGGAGCCATGTCTTATCTCCAACTTCGCCGGTTTTAACATCTACTATATTGCTTTTTACTTTTTCCTGAGGTGTTGCTTTGCGTAAACCAAAGTCTGATTCTTTTACTCCTTCTACGCCCTTTATGACACGCTCCGTTTGACCTGTCTTAGGATCTGTTAGCAGATGACCTGTCGTAGGATCTGTTCGCAGATATTGAACCTTTGACTCATCGCCTACCGCAGCAAGGATATCTCTTCTAATCTTAGCAAAGAAGTTACCTGCATCTCTGGTATCTGGTCCGGATTCCTTTTGTATTCTTTGTGCAGATCTACCCACTATGTCTAATTCTGATGAATCGACCTTAGAAGTTCCGGTCCTTTTCGCTATCTCTTCTATTACTTCGTCTAATTCAGTAGTTTGTTTTAGGGTAGGAGTTCCTTGAGTTCTTCTCTTGATGAGATCAACTGTCGAGCTTTTAAGAATAGATTCTTGTGTAGCGAATCTTCTGCCGATGCCTATATCCTCCATGATGGCATCAACAAGCTGCATCATGGGATTATTAGATTTAGCTCTTATCTGTGCTGGAGTCAGCTTAGATTGACTAGCAAGTTGACCTCTACTAGCTATAACAGCTTCGCCTATTTTATCCCTACCTCTAGTACGCCATCCAGAAGCCATGTGCTCTAAACGAAGGGCTTCATCTGGTCTTTCTTTAGGGACAACTCTAAATAAATCTTCTCCTATAACTAGTCTTCTGGTTCTAACATTAGCTTTATCGGGTGCTCTAACAAGACCAGAGGCTTCACCTTTACCGAATAAATGCTTAACTGGTGAAGCAAAGATATCCGTAAATTTTAGATTAACAAATGGCAGCTGTATCTCACCTATAGTCCGTTCTAGTAAACCGCCTAGATGCTTCCCGCTTAATATCCTAGTGTCTATTATTTCTCCGGTTTTCTTATTAAGAAATATCCTTTCATCTAATCGCTGTTTAGTATCTAATAGACCTAGGTCTCTCGACCTCTTTAGACCTTCTATCTGCTTCTCACCGAATAAATCGACTATCTGTTTATTCTGAATACTATCTGTGGACATCGATATAATTTTGTCTACAGTTAAATCTTCGATGCCCTCAGCAGAATTGAATTGTCTGGAATATCTATCTCTGAGGCTTTCTCGCATCTGATTCGCAATATGTTTTGCACTATCACTTAGAGTCTTCTCGGGTCCCGTGCCTATCCATAGGCTTCCATCTGTATCCAGCTTATGTAAAGTGTCTAGATTAGTATCTAGATCTTCGAATATTTTAAGGTGAGATATAAGCGGCGTATCATTAGCTGTGGCTTTGAGAGCTTCGGCTTGCTTACTGGTATATTTACCACTCACCTCTCCTACTGCAGCAGCATATTGTGAGTAGCCTTTTGTTATAGCTCTTTCGGTCTTATTGAGCATATTGGTAAGCTTGCCAGCCACCTCCATGCCTAGATTCCCTAAGGGTCGTCTAGCGAATAGGCTCGCTGCAGCTGCTATTAATGTGAACTTTGCTACCTTGTCGCTAAAGGCATAGTTCTCTCTTAATATTCTTTCTTCATCGAATAGAGGTTCATCATCTCTCGACGCGGCAATTCTGTCTCTAAGTTTGTTTGGATCCTGAATAAGCTTCCTGTGAAAGCTATAATCTCTTGGGAGATCAGATCTATTTCTTTCTGATGGCATTGCCTACTCCGTAGATTCTGCTGAGTTCCAACCTTCAGGTGGCTGTGGTACACGATAGGAGCCCGGCATCATCTTTCCTGGAATTCCCCTGTTCATCTGTTTCTTCTGCTTTCTTACTTCTTTCGCGACTTCCTTTTGAGCATACTCTTCATCTAGAAACATTCTTAGATCTATTGGTTGCTCTAACGAAGTCTCTGCAATAGCAAAGAGTCTAGTCAATTCGGACAGTGTCATATCCTCTAACTCACATGGTTTAACGGCATGAAAATGCCTGGTTATTACAGTCATCATCACTGAGTCCAAGGAGTTAATTGCTATTCTGGCATCGTTGAAATACTCTGCTATCTCTTCATTAGAGCTAAATCCCGATATATCTATTATACATTTACTAAGCATCTCAAAACACATACATGGTAGATTATAAAGTGGGTTTTTATCTATATCAATCCAGTTAAACTCTGGCCAGATTATGCAGGATTGGAGTATCTGCTCTGTAGGGTCGCATTCTAAATTGATGTCTTGCTGTAGGAATAAAAACTCCTGGCGAGTCATAGGTCTAATCAATATGTTAGACACCTTAGACTCACCAGGCTGACCAGAGAGATCAATTAGGAAGATTTCTTTATAGGTTCTCCTTAACCCGGGTATTTCTTTTTTAAGTCGTGGATCAAGAAACACATCTTAAACCTTAATTGGAGTAGGCGCACTTTGATATCCCGAGATTGCGAGAATAGAATCATGTAGTGTAGTAGCTACACCTGAAGCTCTATTCCTTATATCATCTAATTCTAGTGCAGGATGAATAGTACCCTGGGAAGCAATAGCTTCTTCACTCATCATGTTGAGCGTAGCTCTTACTCCTTCAGGATTAGCCGAGTCTGCTGAAGCATCTACTTCCTTAGCCATAGCTTCGGCCTGCGTCTGAACTAGATTACGGTACTCTCGACGATTCAAGCTCCTAATGATAAACCACTCATCGGCGCAATTGACAACATTGACATTGCTAAACTGCTTTTTAGAAGCCTGTATAATCGAGATAAATTTTTCATCCCACTCAAGCTCCTTGGCTTGTTGCCAAGTAATATCTAAGCCTGGAATCTTCTCGTCCATATTTTTGAGCTTGGGTTCAGCCTTACTCTTTTTCTCTGCTACAGTTTCCAACGTTTCTCCTTAATCTAAGAGGTTACCTTACTACTAACTGCTTCATCCGCCAAAGGACTATTAGACATTCTACGTGCTGAAACCTGCTTTTCAAGTACTTCTTTGGCAAAAAAGCTATAGATTTCATAAATAGGAGATCCAGAAGAAGATACGTCTCCACCACCAGTGGCAGAAGCAGATATCACTTGAGATTGGCCGACTATATATGCATCTTTAATAGTAGTTTCTATATGCTCTTCCATCATTATATCGCCATATGCTACAAGTATATCAAATGTACGTTTTTGCTTATAGGCTTCTGTCGCTTCATTAGATGGGTATGAGCCATAATGTCCTTTGTGCCACTCCTTAAGTACATCGTTGTGGCCATATTTGGCTAACCACGATCTGTGCGTAGTAGTTGTTCCTAAGCTATTATCCCCATAATCTTTGGCAGCTACTTGAGCTAGCCATTTTACTCTTCCTATTCCATCTAAGGACAAGAACTCTTGCATCTCATTAACTTCTTCTCTGTCGTCTATCGGATTTTGATTACGAGTAAACTCAGATATAGCTGTAGCTAAATATCCAGGATATTTATAATTTATAACTAACCTTCCTGTAACTATCTTTCTACCATTGCTAACTGCAGAGAAAGTATCATCAGCCCAACCGTATAGAGGAGTCTTAGAATCCCTTGCATCCCAATCGACTCTGAACGCATCAGATAGCCTATATCCACCGATGTATATACCAACGTTACAGGGAGTATAATACCGTTTACCTACATCCGCCATCTCTCGCCTCTCTCGTCATCTAATGCTGTATGCCAAAAGAATAGTTATCCGTCCACCAGTCAGATCGAATACCTCCGGGCTGCCAGTTCTTAGCATAATTGGATCGATGTCCACGATTGGACAGAATATTGTCAGTAACGAGCTCACCTAGATCAGCACCAGCCTCACTGGCTAGTGCATGCATCTTCATTACATGGTTTCTGAGTATCTTCTTATCGCTTTCCCAGCTTGAGGCCGATAGCGGAAAATATTGCTCAGCTACGTATGTATAAGTAGACTCTGTATATATATCATCTATAGAGAACGTGGTGCCGAAATTAGTCAGTGTGATGTTTGTAAGCAATGCGCTCGACATACCTCCAAGCTCGTTAGAGGCCTGAAGGACCATGCTGAACTTTGGCATTTGGTCAACGAATAGCGTTGGTTCTTTCATTGGCTCTCCATCTGTATAAGATTTAGATAGCATATTAATAAATGCGTCTCTGAGGCCAGACGTGAATACCATTGATCCAGCTATAGTCCTAGACCCACGAGCATAAGCGACCGGATTCGTTTCTCCTAATCGCCTCACTGGCATGACGCTTCTTGCAGAAGAAACCGTCAGGGTCTGTATTTTTTCCTCAATTTCTGAATACCCTGGATCAATTGTAGTTTCATTATAAACAGTTGGAATAGTTATTAAACATAATATATCAGATCCAGCATAAGATATTGCTTGTCTCTGAACAACTGGATTTGTTCCCTTTGCGGCTATGTTAGATGCAGTTGCAGCTAATCGCTTTACGCGTAAAGCCTCATCCGCTTTAATCTTTATATCTTGAGAAATTGCATATCTTTTTATAAGAGCTTCAATGCCGTCTGGAAGGGGTGTACTTAAAGACATAGTTAAAATTAGGGAGAGGTCGGATTAACCAACCTCTCCCCCACCTCTCAGTTCTAAAGCTTAGTTAACCAGTAGGAGTCTTTGAATTATCGACTGCTTTATCGAACCTGAGATTTGCTTGTGCGAACCAAGGCTCGACCTCTGTTGCGACGAACGTGCAGCTTTCATCTGTAGTGATATCGTCGATAGACATTCCGCTACCTGCATTCATTATCTCAACATTCTTAATCTGCATTCTGCACACATGTCCGTACTCGTTAGCAGCAGATATAGTAATGTTAAATGGTGGCAATTGGTCATGATATGTCGCGCCAACAGACTCTAAATCTAGGAAGTTTCTTAGGGCAACCACGTCATTGGGGTTATCTGCTGATTTGGTTCCTAATTCTGCATCCATTAAATTAGTTTTACCTACACGATCCATAGCACCCATCTGCGACCTGGTTAACTCAGTCTTCTTCATTATGACCCTAGATTCACCAGTTGTATCTTGTCGAGAGATGTCTAGCAGGGCTGATCTATCAAAGACAAGAAAGATTAGTGATCCTGCGATCCCTCGTTTGCCCCTAGAGAAGGAGCGCGGGTTTGCGGATCCCATCGTATAAAGCGGCGCTTTCTCCCTTGTAACTGTGTAAGAGACTCCTTGAACCTCTCCTACTGTCACATTTCCGAACGTAACAATCATGTCAACACCGCTAAATGAGTTATACGTTTGTGTTACTGCTGATCCTGGCATTATCCTATCCCCTCTCCCTTAGCTAAAGATATCGTAGTATTAATCGTAACCAATTCAAAGGCAGGTACCATACTCAAGTCAATTGTCACTTCTCCTAGAACCTGCTGATCTGGAGTAGATGATATCGCGAAGTCGTAAGACTTTATTGCACCTCTCTTTAGTGCTCTCTGAAGATTTGTATCTATCGCACCTTCTAGCGCTGCGAGGAACGGTCCACTAATTGGTTTACCGATAAACGCTTCACCGGCATCTCTTACTATTTCGCCCATAGCCTGAGTCGTTCTCATCGTAGTCACTCTAGTATAATCGGATCTCGAGTTGATTCCAGCATTAAATGCTCCAGTTATCCCAGAAGTAATTACATAGCCAGCTGCTTTTTGAAGCAGCGCTACTATTCTGTGTTGGAGTAATGTCTTGGCTTGAGCTCCACTAATGGTCCTAGTCTGCCCGAGACCAGCAAGAGGCCTATTCGTTACACCTATGTGGGGTTGAACTGCAGTAAGCATTCCAGCGTATGAAGCCGCACCATTGCTGTTTACATAGGAAACCGTACCAGCGCTTTTTCCTACAGCAAACTTCTTCGCCTCAGTGCCGAACGCTCTGGCTAGTCCTCCGACTACACTAACGTATGCACCGGCGTCAATAGCGTTACCATCGCCGTCGATAGCAATAGTAGTATCAGTATTATTCGGCTGCATTTTGCTGATATAGTCTGTGTGAGGGGTAGATGCATCAAGGGGGTTTAGAATTGATCCATGGAGATACTTATTCCAGGTAGAGGAAGTGAATGGTGCACCAGCATAGCTCTCAGCAACACCACTGTATGTAGCAAGGTCTCCAGTCTCATGTGTAAGATACTTCACATATTCATCGACAAGAGTAAGACTAGGTGTCATGAACCAAGCGCCTGTGACTGTATCGAACGCATCAACCTTGACAGCTGCGCCATCTTTCCATCCAAGTTGTTTGGCTACCTGTCCTAGGGGAGTAGTACCAATAACTCCAAATGCGCTATTGCTTTCTTTTGTTAACTGATAGCAAAACTCTCCGAGTTGAGCAACAAAGCTCTTATCTGTGCCAAGTAAATCTCCACCAAGAGTCACTGCATCACCAGTGAAACATCCGTCCGCATATGCTCCTGCGACATACACGATATCTACTTCATGATGCTGGAGCTTACTGTAAGTAGTTGCGAGCGTAGCATATAGATCTGTGGCGTAAGTGCCACTAACAGACCCACTGAATGGTGTGGCGGTACTGGTATCGGTTACTACTACTTCGATATTAGTAGCCCCGGCGCCTATCGCCTCTTCTACCGCAAGAGTGAGTTCAGATGGCGAACCATCATCATTCCTTAAATTACGCATAGCCACACCGATATTATCTATCAGTAATGGCTCGTTCAATGGGATTAATCCGCCAGTATCTTTAAAACCACCAATAATAGTTAACTTGGGTCCAGGATTAGGCGGAGCAATCCTGAGTCCAAAATCATTGATAGTAACATTGACAGTTGGTAGACTGTCACTATTCGTAATTCCACTTACCATTTTTTCTTACCTCCATTAACCTGTATCTGTAAATCTCTGGTCTATTACGCTGTAGTCTCCATGCAAGTAATTTCCACTTGCGTCATGAAATGCATCAAAAATTGTTGCAAACCTATCTCCGAATGGCCCCATCACACTACCTGCTGCTTCTGGACTTTGGCCAGTAGGAGGACTAACTGCACTGTCGCTCCAAGCTACTCTGCTCGACAAATTTATAGAAGTTACATTATGAATGACTTCTACTGTGTGTTCTTCAGTTCTAAAATACCACTCTACGGTGTATCCTACTATGTCGTCTCGCCACACCTTAACTTTTTGGTCCGCTCGTCTCTGCCAATACAGTAGCTCTTGGACACCATTCTTTTTCAGAACCCAAGCATACTTATATAAGAAATCGTTAAACCAAGCTATTAGCTTTTCGGCACCAAAATGAGTGCTACTGTAACAAGTAAATCTTAATATATTATCGTACCATTGTCCACGTACCTGGATCGAGTAGTTTTGTGGGTCGTCAGGATGCTTATAGATTTCTCTAATTCTAGGCTTAATTTCTTTCATCATGTCAAATGGTCTCTTGCCTACAGTCCCAGGCTCTTGCCGCATGAGCTCTACCGATATCGTTGGAGTAAACGGCTCAGCCTGAGAGACCCCTATGTCTCCCGAGCTATCTGACATGTCTGTGCCAGGCGTGTCTGGGTAAGCATGTAAGAACTTTACAAGTTTAGCAGTTTCCGCCCCTATCCCATCTGGGTTGATAAACTCTAGCTTATCACTACCCTTTGGCCCAGTAATCCCTGTCTCGAGAAGGACTGCTCCATAGAACCTATTGTCTGGCGTTTTGGGTACATATTTAACTGTGTATATTTCTGATGTATTTATATTTCGTAGCTTATCCCCAAATTTAGGCTCTACTATCATGAATGGGAATACAATTAAAAATGGATTTTTCTTAGAAACAGTAAAATACATCTGATATTTAGGCAGCAATTTACCTATCATATCATATATATCTTGCACATTTGCAGATCTGTCAGCCATAGACCTAGGCGGTCTAAGGAAGTCTTCTTTCTCAGTAATACCAAGTATTATATTTCTTGCTATAGGGGAAGTATTAAAATACTGTAGTGTTAGTTCGTCAAAATCCTCAAGGATAGGATCGCCGGACTTATCATTTCTAATTGACATTCCACACACTCTCTTCACATAAACACCTGTAGTATATTATTTTACCATTAATTCCACGCTGCTCACTCACATCCTGTATGTCGTAGTACTTAGTTATCTTGAAGGGCTTTATCGGCTCCAATGTAGCTTCGTCTATAGCTAACTCTACTATCCAATCTAGTTCCCTTGGGTTCATGCTATACCTGAGATAAAAGATATATTTGGGTACAGTTATTAATCCTATTGGAGTCCCTAGTTCATCAGATCCACCTGATATTCCTACAGGGCTCTTCCTGGCCTTAGTAATGTGATCTGTATATGTATGTCCAGACGTGGTCGTATCTGGTGCAGCAGTCAAGCCTTCACCAGTAGGACTGTCTACATTGGGAGAGTTAGGGCTAAGCAGCACTTTTCTAAGCGCGATCCAGTACCCATTCTCTTTTACAAACTTCTCAAACTCTAATCTCATTTGAGTCATGATTATCCATCTCCCCATAGATTATCGCTAGCATGCGTACCACCTATTTTATCAGACGCTGGCCTAGATATCTGTGTGTCGGTCGCCGATATCCTGGGATCTTTGTCGGATATAGCACCTTGGGATACACTGTCTTTTAGTGCAGGAACCAGCCTAACCGTTACGTCCAGACTTGAACTGATAACAGAATCCAGGAAGATACGAGCGCTTTCAGCAAAGTCCAGAGAGATTGCTGCGCTGGATAGCGCACTAGACACTACATTGCCAACAATGGGAACTATCAGTCTGGCAGAAGTAACTCCTTCCGAAGAAACCGATCCAGATAAGAGTATAACTTTCTCTGCCCCAGCTATGATTATAGTTTCCCCAGAAATCTGTCCAGATAGATCACTACTGAGCGATAGAGAAGCTGAAGTTACACTAGAGCCTACAGTCTCTGCAGATAGAACCTTGTCTCCTGCTATAGACATGCTTGAAGAAACAGTACATTCTCCAACAGCAGTTCCGGAAACACTTGATACAGTAGAAATAGTAGCAGTGCTAATTGCACTTCCCGTTGCAGCTGCAGATACACCGTGGACCAGGAGTGTATCGGCCTCAGCTATAGCCTGACTTGATACAGCTGATTCTAATCCTACACCTAACTGCTGTTCTGAAGTAGCCACTGACTCACTTGAGATAGATCCGGAAACATAAGTCGCTACGCTAGTAGAACTAGTAGAAACAGATACTAACGCTACCAACAGATACTGCAGTACCTCTGATAGACCCTACACTTTCAGAAGTAGGTAATGCTGCTGAAACTACTGCCAAACCTGAAGAAGATGCACTCAAGTCAGCGACGAGGTTGAGCACACCTGTAACAACGCTAGTCGAAGTAACAGTCGCAGTGAGAGCCGTATCCACGAGTGTGGCACTTATCGCAGTTCCCTCTGTGACTATGGAGCCCCTCAGATCGGTGACCACGCTAAGAGTACTAGCGGTAACGCTGGTAGAACTAACAGCTGAGACAAGAGTTGTGTCCACTAGTGTGGCGCTTACTGTGGTTCCCTCTGTAATTATGGAACCTCTAAGGTCGGTGACTACACTTACACTACTGCTAGAACTAGCAGAGCCGATAGTGCTGGCAACGACGAAAGCATCTGCTGTTACAGCAGAAGTAGCAACTGTCAGTCCCGTGATATCAGAAACTACAACATAATCTACAACTGTAGCCAGCTGAGTAACTGTAGTTCCTATGGCGGACCCAGAAAACTCTGCTACTCCTGCTTCTGTTAGTGCTGCTGAAATATCACATATTCCTACAGATTCAGCTATACAGCTGTAATCCATAGTTAGCGTAGATATAGCAACAGTTACGCCTACAGATGCTCCAACAGAAGAGTAGGAGGCAATAGTGCTACAGGTAGCAGTAGCTTCTCCAGAAGCAGTAGCAGATAGATCGGTAACTACACTAAGAGCGCCGGTAGTAACAGCGGTAGAGGTTGTAGTTGCAGTAAGAGCTGTGACCACGCTGAGTGCACTAGCGGTAACGCTGGTAGAACTAACAGCTGAGACAAGAGTTGTGTCCACTAGTGTGGCGCTCGCTGTGGTGCCCTCTGTGATTATGGAGCCTCTGAGGTCGGTAACCACGCTGAGTGCGCTGGTAACAACAGAGGTGGAGGATGTGGTTGCAACGAGGTCAGTAACCACGCTGAGTGCGCTGGTAACAACAGAGGTGGAGGATGTGGTTGCAACAACATACGTTATAACTTCTATCGCAGAAGATATACTCACAGATCCGACAGTAGATCCAGTAAGTTGCCTGTCCATAGCTTTAGTGAAGTTAGATGAAATTATTGTCCTACTGATAAGCTCAGCTGCTAGATCAGTAACAACGCTAATGCTACTTTCAGTAACAGAGGTAGAGCTAATAGATGCAATAAGATCAGTGACCACCAACGTGGCACTTACCGTGGTTCCCTCAGTTACGATGGAGCCCCTGAGGTCGGTGACTACGCTGAGCGCACTAGTGACAACAGAGGTAGAAGTTGTGGTTGCGACAAGAGTTGTGTCCACCAGTGTGGCACTTACTGTGGTTCCCTCTGTGACTATGGAGCCCCTCAGATCGGTGACCACACTGAGTGCACTAGTAGTAACGCTGGTGGAGGATGTGGTTGCAACGAGGTCAGTGACCACGCTGAGTGCACTGGTGGTGATGCTGGTGGAGGTAGTGGTTGCGATAAGGTCGGTAACCACGCTAAGAGTGCTGGTCGTAACGCTCGTGGAGGTCGTGGTTGCAACAAGGTCGGTAACTACACTGAGTGCGCTGGTGGTAACACCTGTAGTAGAGATTGAAGCAGCGAGATCGGTGATAACCGAGATACTACTCTCTGTAACCGCCGGCAAAGAAATTGAAGATCTTAGATCTGTAACAACAGATATATTGCTTGCAGTAATACCTTCAGCGACTATGGAAGCAGCTAGCTGTCTGGCTACCTGAACATCGCTGGAAGCAACCGCATCTGACTGAATCGCCCCTATTACATCTGTAGCTACTCCAGCATTACTAGATACAACACTATCGGAAACTACCGATCCTCTTACATCTGTAACAACACTAATGACTCCCTGGCTGTCAGCTACACCAATGATAGTACCTGTAGCAAGATGGTCGACACCAGCAGGAGCAGAGACTGCCTTCTGGAACTGTATAGCTAATGGGCCTACGTTCCAATTGCCATTCTTACCTTCTGCAGTAACTCTGAATTGATAAGTTCTACCCTCTACCGCTTGGTCTATGCCTATAGACCAAGCGCCCTCGGAATGAGTATTTCTGATCTGTGCAGCTACATCTTGAGTTCCATCTGCATCAGTGTCAAATTGTCTAAGCCCTGCTACATAAGCGCCACCACCTCCAGCTGCTGTAGTAGCCCTATTGCCATCACTAACTGTGCCTGCGTCTGTAAGTGCATCTACATTAACTAGATGTATTTCATCGCCAGCAGTTGCATCGACTGTTACGTAAGTGCCACCATCAGCGTTACGCCATTGAAGCCTATGATTACCATTACCAGGACGTAATCTTTCCCCTTCGTCTTGTATATGTGTAAATAGGATAAAATCATCTGAGCCAGTATATATAAAAGTGGCTTGAGTATCTGTAGAACCTGGGCCAACACCTTGCGGAGATATAGAATTACTTGCCGTAAAACCAGTAGCTAGTACTGTACCTATCTCGCTGGCCACTTAACTCCCCTTAGTCTAGAGTAACTCCAATAAAAATATTCCCAGTCTCAGATCCAACATAGTGGCTTGGTCCCTGATTAGTAGATAGGTAGTAACTCACACTAGGTAAATTATTAGCCGGGTCTACCTCATATAACGGATCATTTTCAACTAGATAGTAATTCGAGAAAACTACATCTTGACCTGAGTTACATATAAAAGTTCCACTCAATGAGAGATAGAAGTCTGAGCCATCCTCAGTGTCCTCATTTATAGTTGCTAATCCGGGTAAAAGATAAGTTTTACCGTTATAGTAGTCTGTTACTGCTATTCTTAAACCATCAGCCTGAAGTTGGTTAAGGTCTCCATTCACATCTAACTGCGAATTTATACTTCTCTCATTAGTAAATAACTTTTCTCTATACACAGTATTCCCATTACCATCCACACCAAATGGTCTACCGTAGAAATCATATATAGTTGATTGGCCGACTATACTCGCACTGACTGTATGATCTATTGGGCCTGAGGGGTCCTGGCTTGTTATATCATATGGGTAGCCTAAATCTCGGCTCGCTAGACTACAATAGTTACGATGAAATGCTGCACTATATGATCCCGCATCTATATATTCGCTGCCTCTACTTATACCAGTGTTATTAAGCCTAAAACAATGAGCAAGAGCTGTTTGAGGTACACCACCAGGAGACCCACCAAATGCCTCGTTTTTGCCAGCCTCTAACTGAGCATAAGTACGAACAGAATCCATGCCTGATTTCCAGAATCTATGCTCGCAGTGTCCTCCAGCTATACTTTTTGTGGTCCGGGTAGCAGAGCTAGAGTGTTGTTGAGTACCAAGGAAGATGGAGGTCTTGCTATCAGCGAGAGGAGTACCATTAAGATCTTGCACATCCCAAAATAATAAGAGTGGTCCAACTTCTGGATCAGTATCACCATGATACATCCTGAAATAGCGTTCATTTCCTGGAGCGTTATACGTCTCCTGTGGTCCCCAAAATCCATTAGTGATATTATCTGGTGTTACTCCTGCAGCATCAGTTCCATCAGAGTTTTTACCTAATCTGCCAAGAAGCCATTCCCACTGCGTATTACCGCTATTCCATCTAAGGATCCAATGATACCACTCATCATCAAAGATCCAATCTGTAGGAAACAGTGCAGATTCTAATGTAATCTCTCCTGATGAAGTGTCAGAATCGTTACTGCTACGAACATAATAAAATTTATTTTTTAGGGAAAGCTTATTGCTCTTAACTTTAACTCTAACCTGCAGGCTCTTTTTAGCAGTACCACCTGTTCCTTTTATTCTTATATCTGCTAAGAATGAAGCCTGCCCCTGATTAAGATGAGAAAGATAGAAAAACATTTCTACACATGTAATACCTTCTTTATCAACCCACATAGCCTCTACTTCAGTGCTATTTAGCGGGAAAAATCCCTGAGCGACATGATCATGATTGAATATGCCGACATATGAATTCGCACCTTGGTCAACAGCCGTATGGTCTACATCTCCAAGATGGTATGGGGTGTATACTCCGGTGCCTGGCATTATGAGAACCTATCCGTATCGATATTAGTTCTTCTGCTATTCTTACGTATATTGATAGTTGTTCCATTCCCATAGGGATTAGATGCTAATGCAGAAGTAGAGTTAGATGCCGATGCTACACTGTTCGCATTAGCCCAGAATTCGCATACTATCGTTACTGCCCCAGTGATAGTGCATCCGGCGGTAAAATCCAATCTCATTCTAGTCATAGTCGCCAGAACTCCCTGAATTGTTTGATCTTTAAGCGGGAAAATATTTATTCCCCCATCTAGTCCTATCTTAACCACATCATCTACACCGAGGAGATAGGTATCATTCCATGTGACGCCGGTCATTATATCTTCATCGTCACCTAGATCCTCTCCAGTAGGACTGAAATCATTTGCATGTTCGACATATCCGTTAATGTCAAATTTGCCGTCTGCTGTTGGTGTATCTATCGGGTTATATATTCTGTAAAACGCATCCTCATAAAAGTCTACGGGATGGGCAGAAAAATAACCTGTATATGGCAAATCAATACCACTGAATAGAGTAAGATTTTCACTACTCACAGGTACTTCAGAAGACATATATGCGCCATTATTCCTGGGCATACCTATATGAGAGTTAGGAGTTCCCATGACAGAAATAGAAGTTAATACTCTTCTGGCCATAGTACTCTCCTATAATATGTAGAATGCTTGCCCACTAAGAGAAGCAGTATGTATCTGGCTTATTGTTAGCGTATTTGCTGCTCCTGTATCGTAGGCTTCTATGAAAGCAATTCTTCCATCTAGATTTCCGCCATGAAATAGGACTGTTCTATCGACCCATGTACTATTCGTAGAACCTAGATCACTACATATCACAGTAGTTAAAGAGCCTGCGGCAGTCGTAGTAAAACTCTTTGCAAGAGTTGGGAAGTCCATATCCATTTGGTGCTGGGCGCTGGCGTGACCATAGGTTTCTATAGCTATATGGCTATCCATAAATACTTTTGTGGCGGTAGCATCTTCTATTTTTAGATCTATATGAGCACCCGACATTTCAGCAGCGGTCAGACTTAACTTATACACTCCGACAAAACTATTGTGCCATTTAGTAGGCTGATTAGTTGTATCAGCTGGAGCTCCACCGTTTATTGCTATTAGTGTATCTCCGGACGGCAAACTAGTTACATGATAGAGTTCATCTCCAGCTGTATTATATACAGGAATGAATATATCTGTAGCTACACCATATTTTCTCTGAATAGGATTCATCCTACTCTCCTAACTCTACATCTTGCGCCTTGCCAATCAAAAAAGGATGCCGTGATAGAAGACCATTCTTCATCATCTCTATCCACTGATCCTGAACCACTATGCGACCCTTTGCCGGAAGTGATCTTATACCCAGCCCACAGGGAACATGCATTTCCTACTGTAGTCAACTGAGTATACCCACTTGGAGTAGTCCAGTCAGGGTTATTTGTGTGACAGGCGGCCATTACTATTAGCTTTCCAGAAAGCTCAGGAGAGATAGATGAAAAAGTGATCGTCTCACCTGAACCACTTCCGCTATTTGAGTTAGACTTATCCGCCACTAATTTAGACCTAGTTCCAGAAAACTCCGACACAAATACATTATATCTTTCTCTGTCGCCAAAACTAACCGTGAATGATGTAGATTCAGTACCATCTGCGACTTTATACCACAGCACAGATCTGGCATCTGACCCATTTGAAACAGTTGTAATCTCTGTCCATGATCCATTCGACTTGCTCGATGGATCATTACTAGAACTTAATCTACCCATTAGTCCTAGAACTAACAGATTGCCTTTAGTAGGAGAAGAGGATAGGCTTACTGTTATAGTTTTTGTTCCGCTGCCTGAAGTGGAACCAGACTGGACATGGGCTATAGTAGCCATCAGTAGGTTAATTCTATATCTATTATTCCCGCCTGATCAGAACTACTTATGACTATATCCATAATTCCCCCAGTGGCAAAATCCAGATCAACAGAATGATCTACTACCGAAGTAGTTATGTCTATCGCGGTGGCGTACATATTCACCTTATTCTTCTGCATCATTATCGTGGAGTCTGTACCCCCAACTCTGGACACTCTGATACTGCTAATGGATATACCATCAAGTACCGAAGTAACCACCGACGCTGGTAAAGAAAGCGGCGGATCAGTTACTGGATCATTCGACCCAGTAGGATCCGCCACAAAGGTCATTATTGCCACGATTAACCTAAACTAGTTGTTACTGCTCTTCTATTGTCAAGTTACCAGCTGTTATTCTAACTGAATCCCCAACTGCTACGCTCTTTTCAGTGTCAAAAACACCGTAATAATATATCTCTCCAGTATGAGTAGCATTAGTTTCCATGCCTGTTGCAGTGCTAATAGTAAATCCAGTTACAGTACCCCAATCACTAGACACAGATGTACCAAAGTTAATTTCAGTTCCAGCCGAACTCATTACACCAGTGACAGCAGCAGCCATATTAGCTGTACTCAAAAGCTGTCTTGAATACCCCACGCCGGCAGCAACCTCATGGTTCTTCAATGTTACAGCATTGAGATCACTAAAAGTAGGATTACCAGTGATTAAACCTATATATAGCGGTCTATCTAGGGCACCTCCATTTCTGAATAAATGCTCCAGAATTAGATTTTCAAAATGATCAGTTTTTGCGCCAACAGTTGCCATTACTTAGACTCCTTTTTTGCTTCTTTGCCGAAGTCTGCTAAGCCTTGGCCTCCGAGGTAAGCAATTGTAAGATACAATGTATCTTTCATAGCTTCTTCCGATAAACCAAAAAGCTTGCCTGTTACGATAAGGATCGCGGCCAATACAAAGGCCTGCGATTTCTTAGATTCTGCTCCACTAAACGGAAGCAACGAAGTTAAAAATTTCATAGATTAGTCCCCTTCAAAGAGATCTCGAGCTCTTCTTTTCTTTTTCTAGTATACCAGCCTGCTAAAATGCCTACCACCCCAACAACTAGAGTACCCCACTGAGCGAGAAATGGTGCAGCCAGTGGGGCTATTTTTTCAGCACTTGCCAGTTCTCCGGTTTCGACTACTACAGCGTCTGTTCCCTCGCCAACGATATCTAGCGGCCTAACAAATGCATCTGCTTCAAGTTCCGATGCTGGCTGGCCAAAAATTGCACAACCGGATATTGCTAAACATAACAAAGAGATACTAACTATTTTCATTCTTCCTCCTCGTAAGGCTCGTACTGTGGATAAATCCAATGTATCCAATGGTTCATTATCACTCTAGGATTATTGCACCCTATTAAGCAGATTATACTTAATCCTAGTATAGATAGAAACATCATTACTGAGACTTTCTTACTTCCAGAGAAGATAACTTTCTGCCTAATTCATTGAGCGAAACTCTCATGTTGTCTATTTCTTTCTGTATATTCTTTATATCACCCTTTAGTAACAACTCCAAGGCCTCAGGATGCCCATCATTTACATGATTTTGAAATCTTTCTTCAAGTTTTTGTAAATCATTTAACATAATTTCCTGGTTAATCCTTATTGGAGCAATCTGTCTCTGTAGACTTAACTCCTGCTGGTTAAGCAGCCCCCACATACCTCCGATTAAAGCTATTACGGCAGCCAGGCTACCGAAAGCTCTGGCCCCTGATTCTCCATTATTAGCCACGCTCCTACTCCGTATCTATAATACCGGGTATTAAGCTGTTTCTTTCTCTGGCGGTATTCGCTGCCGGTATTGGGTCAGATACATAGAGGTTCCTTTGTGGATTAAACAGGAAGGGTCCCCTGACCTGTCTAGATCCACGTTTGACTACCGACCCTACATCTCTCGTGGCGGATCTTGGCCTGTTCATATAGCCGACCAGGGCCGCCATAGCGGTGTTCATTCTTGTTTGTAGCGCCTGCTCTTTCTGAGTAGATATAGCTGCACCAGCAGGGAAGTATGATATTCTAAAATCACCCAGTTCTTTACTGGTTCCGGCGGCTAGATCCTTGGTCCCTCTTATATCATGAAGTATATCCATTGCAGTCTTGCATTTTATGTATTCGCGGAATGGTCTATTCTTGGAGAATTTAGTTATATTTATATTTGCGCCTAAGTTCTCATATACATCTATTGTATTAGCCCATGACCTGAGTCCTATATAATCATCCAGGTATGTATTGGGAATCATCGTTCCCAGTTCATTCTTAACTGCTCTGATTCCAACTAGATTCGGATAGGGCTCAGTATGGAACGTAATCTTTTGCGCAGATCCTAGGGTATTGCCACCCGTATCTGCTACGGCTGCAGCGATATGTACCTCAACGGTCATATTATTAGGCCAGTCTCTAGCAGCATCTGGCGTAATAGTTATTACCTTACCTGCTGTACCTAGAGTGCCTATCGATAGATCTGAATAGTTGCCACCGGTATTATTAGCATAGAATACACTACCGGTTGCCAGGAGGTGTTCTTCATCCAGAAAAGCATACTGTACCACCTGTACATTATCATTAGTTACAGTAGTTGCATCAATCGCAGCTGAAAAAGTCAGCTTTATCGTGTCCGTAGTGATGTCGACGCCAAAGGCATGATTGGTAGGAAGACTAGACGCCAATGTGAGAGAAGTCGAAGTTAAGTTAACATCTCCTGGAAGATTAAGGTCTCCACCAAGTGTAATCTCCTCTGCGGTTCTAGCAACAGAGGTTGTATCTAACTGGCTTCCTGTTTGAAAGGAAAGGACGCTAGTCGTGACTAGACTATGGCTAGTGTCGGATTTTATAGCCCCAGTAGAAAGAGCCAGATCGCTTCCTATTAAAGTCAGCCTATATATGGAGTTAGATATAAGTAAGGTATATGGAACTATTGTTATTTTAGTGCCGGAAACACTAAGAGTAGCATCAACAACAGTATCCAGAGCCACAGATCTAAGTACCACTGTAGCCCCGGACACTGAAGTAGCATCTAAGCTAGTGTTAAAAGTTACCTCTAATTTTTGATTGAGGTATACGTTGGTAGCACCATCTGCAGGGGTAGACGCGGAAAAGACTGGTGCTGCCACAACATACCCCTAAATTAGATCTTTATTTTTTGGTGATGTTTCGGCTCCAACACGCATTCCTACATCTGCTGTCTTATGCCCAACATCTATTGTTCTTTTACCAACGATTGAATCTATTATTTTTCCAGGGCCAGGTATATTATTCAATGCGTATTCTAAGTATTCTATGAATCTCGCTCTAGCCTGGCTGTTTTTTTCGTACTCAAGTAGTTCATCTAGTACCACTCTTGCACCATAGTCTTTGGCTATTTTGCCAGAAACGACCGGAACTATATGAGGATGCAGCTCTTTGATGTTCTTAGAAGATTTTATCTTCTCCTTGAGATCATCAATAAGGCCTACTGGCTTGTCTACAAACGGAATGTGGATTTTAGACTGAACCAAGAATCCCATATCTATGGACTTTTGAATTATCTCTCTATCTGCCTTGGAGACCTCTGCAGTAACTTTAGCAGTAGGACTGTCTGCAGTTAAAACAAAATTGTCAACCGCATAAAACTGCCTGGTCTTCATGTTTAATGAGACATAGGTATTAGTTTTAATTGGCTTCAATCCTATCGGAGACTCTGCCTCATCTGAGATCTTTATTACCATTTTACCTACTTAAATCTAAGCCCGGGGGCGAGGAAGCCCCCGGGCTAATCAGCTCAACTTAACAAACAATCCTAGCTAGGACTGTAAGCACTACCGCCATAAACTGAAGTACTCACTTCACCAGTACCAAATTGAAGCACTGGAGTCGATTCAGGATCTATCGACTTATCAATGACTATGCCTTTAGCAGTCCTAATGGCTTGGCCATTATTGATGTTTTCGACAGCATAACGTTCGCGCAATTTGATCTTGCGAATATCACGTGCCGGATCATCAAACTCCTCAGTAACAACATCTTCGTCTACTACGAGAACGCCGATCTCATTGGTATCGACCATCCAGAACTCAGTTTTATTGTTAGTAGCGTCGTAGGGGACAAAAGGACTAACAATGATGTTGAGTGAAGCAGGGAATCCTGCTGGGAGCCTTGACGCAGTAGTAGCAATAGCAGAAGGATCAGTTAACTTAGTTTCCTGATTTAATCCTCCAACACGGAATTCTCCGCCTGAACCAGGGCTACCAGCATAGTTTTGGAACATTTCGCCGTTGTTGGCAAATCCAAATGCACGCAATTGGGGATTAAGTGCGAAGGTGAGCCATCCGAATGGATGCATGATGATTGCATTTGGTACATAACCATCATCGACCATACTGGCATACATACGGAAGATATCTTCGATGGTAATCGTACCATTCCTAGCGCCATCAATACCGCGACCAAGACTAGTAACAGTGCCAGCTGCAGGCGCAGTAGCATTATCGATATAACCAACACCAGCAGTAGTAATCATGTTGGCAACTTTTTGCTCCTTATGACGGATCAGAGCACGGCCTGCTGCACGCAGATGCATACTCATTACATCAAACAAGGAGTACCTAAGCATCTCATCAGTGAACTTGACGGCAACACCCGACTTTCCGATGGTCGCAGTCACTTGACCTGCGAATTCCATCGTCTGTTCTGGGTATTCCCCACCCTCTGGGATATCAGCAGCAGCGAATGCGCCCATAGCCGGGAAGGTTAAACTAGTTCCAACCTGAAAATTAATCCTCTGAAGCAGGGGAGTAAGAGCAATTGTTGGTTCAATCGCATCCCTAACAATCTGAGAAACAACTTTTGGTATGAGCATTGGCTGCTCAAACGCAAACTGCGTATCGTAAAACTCATCCCTCTTGATTTTACCAGCCTCAAAGGAGGACTTACGCTTCTGGTCAGCCTGGATCAAATCATCTAAACTAAACCGATGAGAAGGTGCGCCAGGCAGCACACCATTGTTTTGCCAGATGCTATGCATCCGATCAAACTTATCATCGAACTCACGCTTCTTAGGTTGTTCGTCAGTAAAGCGTTTGAGCGCTTTAATAGCCTGACTATCCAACCCTTCTTCTTCTAGCTTTTCAGCTAAAGCACCGTCTACGGCGTTGGTGATACCATTCTCAGTATCTTCAACAAGGCGAAGAATCGTATTCTTTTGCCCCTCATCGAAGTTCTGCTCAATAGCATCTTCGTCAACGCCAATTAACCTATCTTGACTCATTTTTTCTCCTTAAAGATCCACTTTGATTACAAGAGCAAAGAAATCACCACTACCATCTATAGTAGCATGCTCAAACATTGCAGGAATTCCCTGAGTACCAGAACCACTCAAGCCTAAGCCAGGTACAGTTTGTACTCTTTTAAGAGTGTTAAACTGCTGATCGGCATTCTGATTACTAACAGTTCCCGCACCGATCAAGCTTGCTACGGTGTCGTTAGTAGTACCAGCAATTGTTCCAACGCGGTACTTATCGATGCAACGACCAACAACATAGTTGGCTGAAGCTGCAGCACCATCCCAGGCGACTAATCGACCAGGCGAATTTGCAGCAGTTACGTTTGTCACAGGATTCCAAGTAGCTGCAGCACCACCGTCTCCATCTACTCTTACAAGGTCTCCCGGCTCAATAGCACGTTCTCCAATAGTGACTGCAGGAATCACAACAGAGTAGTTACCCATCAACAGAGAAGGCATCAAGTCACGACTGTAATTCGTGTACTTAGTTTTGAGTAGGTTGGAGTAGACCGGGGCAGTAATTACACCAACTGGTCTTACTCCAGTCACAGTAGCAGCACTTGCGCCGAGCGGCGCATCTGCGCGTGCAGTAGTACTATCTAGATCGTCGGTCCCAAAGTCAACATCGTTCTGAGCATATGTTACTGTGTAAGCACCCCAGCACGCAGGGACAAGACCCCTAGCGGCTTCTTCTGCATTCGGGTATGTGTTATCTACACTTATCGCTGCTGTCGCTGCTCCAGTATTTAACCTACCAACGAATGTTCCAGGAAGCAGGACGATGGGGTCATCATCATGCAACTTGTCTAACATCGCGACAGGGAGAAAGTTCGCAGCCCTGAGGCCTTGAATCGAAGGACGTACACCTTCGTAAAGTTCTTGGTATGGGTGATGAATTTTCCCATAGCCTCTTCCAGTTCGAATAGCCATTTAATTACCTCTTCTAAATTTGATCCATTGGATCAATGTCTGTTTTCTTGATAGTCGATACATTTTCCTCTTTCACAGATTTGGCCACAGGAGGTTTCTCCTCAACCCTATCTTTTATGAAAGATGGTAATCCATTAGACTTGAAACTACTTGCTAGCTCAGGCACTAGATCCTCAATGCTATCTCTAAGGCTTTCAACACTTCTCGCTGCAACATGAGTCACTGCCTCTCCGAAGCTTTGGTGATCGGCTACCGATTTCACCTGCGGCTTATGGAGTTGCATTTGCATAGTGACCAGTTGAGAGGCGAGCTGCTTTTTGAATTCCTCAGTAATGGCAGCATTCTCATCCATTAAGCAATTGTACTCACTTATCTTAGTGTCGTACAACTGCTTTGCCTTCGCCAGTTCTGCTTCAAGTTCTGCAGTTCTAGACTGACTATCTTCTAAAGCCTTTTCCAAGACAACAACTGTCCTATCTAGAGGCTTATCCGTATCATCCGTATTTTTCGCAACATCGGTATCTTTAATCTCGTTCTCTTTCTTGGTACTCATAATATTTTGAGCATCCTTCCCACCTTCAGGATCATTTAATTCTCCTGATTGTTTATCGGTATTGATTTTTGAACTACTTATTAATGAACTGCCGGCCAGCTCCTTAATTACTTCATGTTTTAGCATATTTTTAATGCTGGCAGCCATCTCCTCTATATTGTAGTTGGCGTTTGTGTCGCCTAGACCAAGAGACTTAGGCCAATCTAATTTTTTGCTGCGTGACCCATCTTTATCCATATCGAATCCTTCAGGAACAGCAACCCTTACAGCACGCTTTGCGTTATCTTGCCCATAAGGAATTTCATCTTTATCGTCTGGAGATCTAATCAATTCTGTCACCCTGCCTTCTGAGTCCGCTAGCACTATTGAGCAGACTCCACCAAGAGTATCTGCGGTAACAACTTCTACTGTTTGTTCTTTTGATTCTGGAACTATAGCGCTATCAAAATCTGCGCTTAATATTCCTGCGAGTTCATTGGCGGGGTGGTTCACAAATGAGCATTCCATATATTTCATCTTACCTGTAACAAGATAAGCTCTATATTTTACTCCTTCTAGGTCGTAGACTCTTCCTGGCCTGTGATTACAGACTTCTTCTTCGTCAGTATCACTTAGCCAATCATGGCCACATATGGAGCAATATGCCTTGTTGCTGCTTTGTCCAGTAGAAACAGTTTTATATCGTCCGTCTAGTATCTTTTGTTGTGCATCTTTATCAGAAACAGTTCCGCTTATAACGATATATCCAGATCCCGGCTTTGTACCATGATCTGGATTCTTCCAATCGTTCTTAAATCGATCATCTTCCCATAGCTGTACAAATTTTTGCGAATCTATTCTACCTATCGGTTCAGATTTAGAATCGTGATGCTTCAGGAATGGTTTGTCATAACCAGCTGTGCCTCCATTGTCTTTGGAGACCCAAGAAGATGCGCCTGCTTTTACTCCACTACCGGGATAAACACGATTATTAAGTAAGTAGCCGGAGTGAGTTGCTTTAATAGTTACCCTGAAGCTAGGGGCATTAATAGAAGAATATAAATCTTCTAAAAGATTGTTAGCGTCAGTATATATATCAGATCTTTCTGGCATACCAAAGAGATCGGTAAATCGAACTTCTCTGTTCATTACTCATCTCCCTTGTCGGTATCTATATCTTCATCTATCACACATGTGGTATTTAACCGTATATGTGGACCAGAAACATCTCTTTTGCTTACCGAAGCAATCGGCATAACCACTTCTTTCTCTAGATCAAGTGTTCCATCTTCGTTAATGCTATTATACATAACTCTGATATTCTTCCTACCAGCCTTCTGTAACGTAGTCATGTATCCGTACTTATAAGCAAAGTCCGCGGTTTGGACTGTCATCATATCTAACTCAACTTTTAATGCGTCAAAGATGCTAGACGCCTTAGCCGGGTCTAAGTCAAGTTTTACTTCATTATCTAAATCTATCTTCAACATTATCATAGCCTTACGATTGAGCTTTATCAACGGTATACGTATGTGCTTAGACAAAAATAGACTGATATCGTCCTTAGATACTAGCTTATTGGTATGTATATCTTTGCGTGCTTTCTTTGCTCCGCTCTCTATTTCAGGCAATAAGTACTTTTTTGCATCAGACATCATTGCATCTGTTTTTAATATTAATATTTTCTTTATATCATTAGACTTAGTGACCTTGTTGTACTTACCGTTTCTAGCACTAAGGCCACATATATCCTCACACATTTCTGACCATGAGTAAGAGAACTGATTGAATAGCTCTTTCATCATTAGACTATTCTGAGCAACTGATTTTTTAGTAGTGGCAGTACCATGCTGGTTAGTCGGGCGAGCTTTATTGGTGACGGTGTTGGCGGATCCTTGTGAACTGCCTGGGCCCTGTTCGTTCATTGCACCAATCTCGGCTAATGGCTTAGTATATAACTCGTGGAAAGTATTCTTTCTATCTCCATCAGCATACGGTTCTCGATTGAGATAGTCCGTTCTTAGCTCATCCTCTGTTATAGCATTCTGCATAAATAGCTGAATACCATGGTTCTGATGAGCTCTAGCCTCTTCTCTATCTATGTCTGGGAATCTCAGAGAGACCCGTACGTCGCTGACTAGGTTAAATCCACCCTCTAATAGTATGATATCAACTATCTTGGCGGTGAACATTTCAGAAAATACATTCTGTATTTCTGAACATGCATCGACTAAATTCTTTGTAACCGTCTGCGCAGTAGCCTTATTCGCAGTATCGCCTCTGCCTAGGTCTATTCCAGATAACCTCAGGCCGCCAAGAACCCTACTCTCAAAGTGAGAGAGATAGGGTTCTAAATCTAATACCTGGCCTTCTGTGCCAAGCATGTTTATCTCTACTCTTTCAGAGGTGACTAGCCCACCCTCTGGAGGTAATGCATCTACTTGTGCTCCAATAACATCTACCTCTGAGAGTGTCTGTCCGTCTGGAGATGTTATATATCCAGCTGGCTTATCTTTTGATCCTACCTTGGCATGGAATAGAGGGAATGTATGCTTGTGGGTTACTAGCTCGGCTAGTTCCTCTAGCCTTCTCAAAGCTCTGATGTCTTCAAGCACAGGCACTATATATGGTGTACCAAAGGTAAAGCCAGACTTTCTATCCAAATGGAAGTGTACAACGTCGGAAGCCCTGAACTTTCTAGTTTTCTCAGAGTCCCATATCTTTTGTTTCCACTCTACTGGCCTGCCAAAATCATTCTTTTTTACTGCCATACTAGTAGGATCTGCCGGATACAAGCCAGAAATAGGCTGCATCGTTTTACCAAACATCCTAATAGGAGAGCCACTAGACCTAAGGGGGTCTCTCTTTATCACAAGGATAGCATTGCCGTAGGCAATCAGGTTAGTCAAAAGCTCTCTTACAATAGCAGAGATAGGTTCGCCAGTTATAAGCTCTATTTCTTCAAATCGTTTTTTTACATACGCTATAGCTTCTTTATCTGTACCGTGCAGATGCCATCCTTCTTTCATGGATAGCTCTCTGTGCCTTCTGACAGAAGCAGCAAAGAACGATTCTACATCTAGCGTCTTGCCTATTTCCCCAAGGTTGTACATTGGAGTGATATAGTTGCCGTCTCCCCCTAGACTGGGGTAGCCTCTTGCTGTTAGGCTCGTTTTATAGTAGAGCGTAGATACAGCTTGTCGCGGAGATTCCTTAACAGTAGACTCTACGCTAGAAGGCTTAGTCTTGCGGACAAGCCTAAGATCCTCTTGCTCTGGTTTAGTAGTAGAGAACACTGACGCTATTCTACCGAGAAGACCCATCTGATTCCTTTAACATCTTTTTAATCTCTTCGTCGCTAATTTCCATTTTACAAGTCTTAAGTATGTTCCTTATCACTTCTTCTGATGTTTCTGGCTGATTAAACTTATCAATAGCCGGAATAGTCGTAGTATTGCTCAAACCAAAGAGGCTTGAGCTTTGACTAACTCTTATCGGCTTATTGTCAGAAAAGTACCTTTCTCGTAAATCATCAGGAATATCAATTGTATACTGATTCGACGGTATACTTAACCCACCTACAACCTCATCTATCATATTATCTACAACATCGTCAGACATATTATAGCATTCATCAAGAGACTGTTCTAATATAGAGGATAATATCATGTCCATATGGCTTAGTCCTCTTAGCTGCCATTTCGTCTGTACGGTCTCAATATTTCTCCATACTATGATAGACTGCTGTTTTTCGCTATCTGTCTCATTAGATCCTATTTCACTAACAATATCTTCGACAAAATCTAACATAGATTTAAACATATCATGGAATAATTTGCATTTTACATAAAGATTTTCCATTATAGGTGTATTCATTCGAGAAAACCAAGAATTATTTATCCTTCCTATGACGCCCATCACCATATGCTTTATATGTTTTATATACATAAAATCTGCATTTGCACCAGATAGCTGTGCAACAGTTTTCTTTGCGTACCTGGCGGATAAATTTACAGAGAGTGTTTTTGACGCGGCTCTTAAAACTACCTTAATTAGCTTAATAGTTTTTTTATCTGCGATACCGTGCTTAGCCATTATTCTGAATAAGCAGCATATCTGATCTTTAGTAACTCGATAGGCGCTAGTTTGTGCTACATTGTTTACAAGAACTCTTTGTTCATTCGAATTGAATCTCATGAATTGAGATGTTGTAGCACACATATTTTTAAAATTATTTTTAAAGGCTGCTAGAAACTCATCCTTCAAATGGTCTGATACATAATCTTCATTGCCTGATCGAGGTAACTTGTCTCCAAGATTCAGTCTTATATTAGCTTCATGAGAATATGTAGGATAATACCTATACATATCTACCGATGTATTTCTAGATTGCCTAAGACCAACATAGTTTATCCAGAGATCATACTTTGGATCTAAAGATGGATAGATATATCCAATCACATAATCTAATATTATTTTATAATCATTTTGAGATATTTTCTCTAAGGCTAACTCATCCATTCTACTAAATGTAAATTCTTCTGGGGCAGATGAAGAAACAGAAGATGATGATGAACCACGACCAACATTACGAATTGCCTGAATCAACTCCTTGTTTAGCACATCTATCGCAGAGGCAAAAGCAATAGCAATGACTAATTTCATTGCACCATACGCAGCTCCTTCTGGATGTTCTGATGGTGGAGATATTTTAAGTATCTCTGGCACATTAAATATATCTTGAAATTTATGTATTGCATAATTCAATAAATAGACTGAATCAAACATTAAAAGATCATTATCGGAAATTCCATGAATAATCCTGTGTTTAAATCTCCTAGTAGTAGTAGAGTCTAAACTAGGATTACCTGTCATCGATTCAGAAATAGTTAGAGTGTAATTAAGTTGAACCTGCTCATACTTTTTTACTGCAGTAAGAAATAAATGAAAACTTATTCTTGCGCCATCCGCTTCCGATGGATCTTTTCTTGCTACGGCGGCCCTTACGTCCTGCACGATAGGATCTACAGGGACATGCGTTGCCCTACACTTCTCATCTAATAAGTTAAGCAACTCATTAGATAACATTATATTATCTTTTATATCACTAAATATCTCCTGCACTTCCTTTTCTGCTTCGTCCTCTATATTCGTATTAATTACTGGCGACCCCTTAGGAGGATCTTCAGTAAGACTCCGCTCTCTTTCAAAGGGTTTTGGTTTTTTAGAGAATATACCCATCAGATGTTACCTCGACCAAACCGGTTGCCCCTAGGAGTGTTACCATGATATCTTGTTCTACCTCGAACTGAATCTCCTCTAGAGCGATTAGTGGCCTGTCTCCTAGCGACATACACTCCTATGTCGTTTCCTCCTACTAATGTTTCTTTATCTTCATCTGTCCTTTTCTCTGGCTTTAGATCTTTTTGCATTTTCTTACTGAATTTCTTTGCCTCTTCTAAATCTATTTGACGCTCAGTGATATTACTCAACTCGGGAAATGGTGAGTCGTTATCATGGTCACTGCCTACACCAATAGAATAAGCAATATCCATAACGTGTTCTACCTTTTTTATATCACTAAACTCTAAGATATGACCCATGATACATAGCATCCATGCGGTAAGAGTATGCTCGTAGTCTTGAGAATAAGTAGGTACACCACTTGGACTATACTTAACTATCTTGAATGCTCGCATTTGCTGAACAATACCTATATTTGCGAAGGGTATCTCACTGGGTACGATCCTTGTAGTTGTATCTTCACCTGCAGGCATTAATACCTGCTTCATCTCCATTGTTCGGCATGACGCATCTACCATGAACTGTTTTACTGGTTTCTTGATAGGCATACCGCTGACTGGATCGGTTATCTCTATGTTAGAGTTCATAGTCATGGGCTTGACTCGCTCTTTGTAGTTGGTGTGTTCGTTGGGGTAATCCATATCATATTTCCACATCATCTCAACTTGGACGTGTCCATATCCAGCATCTACATAGATATATGCAGTTTGATTACCCCATACTTTATCAAGCTCCATTATTTTCTTGATAGCTTCTATCTGCTGAAATTCCTGAGTCCGTATTATATGTTTGTCTACTGTTTTATACATGAGTCTACCATCTACATTCATGGCCTCAGTAACAATTATATGTGTGCCTGTAGTCTTACCCCAGTCTACTCCTATAACGTACTTAGATTCTGTATGTGGGATACAATCTTCATAAGTATAGTCAGCCAGGCACGCGTTAACGTCCTCACTTCTAAACACACCTTCAGCTTCGTCACCAAACTCAGCAAGAAACTCTCGTTCGTATCCAGTCTTTGAGTAGTTCTGCTTAAACATATGATCTACTTTTGGAGTCCAACTAGGAGATTCCGCAGATATAAACCAGAACTCTTTAAAGCCTTGGCTCTTGTCACAACACCAGTTATATAGTTTTTTACGTATTCCGGTAGGTGTGGATGAGACAATGAGTTCGCAAGTCGGATGAGAAGCCATTATCGCCATGATTACTTCGATATCGCTGTCATTGATATAATCAACTTCGTCCATGATAATAAAATCTGCGTCCTGACCACGAACCTTATCGGATTTTGCGCCCGAATGTGCACCAGAAGACCAGCCTCGAATAACTCCACCTGAGCTGAATTCAATCATTTGTGGATTAAGGACATTCCTCTTAATCATGCCTGGCATATTTAGTGTGGAGGACCGGCCTATAAAATCACGCATAGTGTCAAAAATCTTTGCGACCTGTGGCTGATACGGGGCGAGTACTAATATCTCAAATTGCCTATCAGTTAATCCACCATTAGTAAATAATTTCCAAAGAGCAAGAACACTCATCGATTCAGTTTTACCCACACGACGTCCTGCACGAATGGCCTTAAACTGAGATGAACATCGCATGACCTCTTTCTGATACCATCTAGCCTCCCAGCCAAATTCAAACTTAGCCCAAGCAACTGGGTCTTGTAGCATTTTATAGTTCTGGAACTCTTCGTCAGATAAGCCTTGATTTTTCATCTTCTTGGCTAGCAGCCGATAGTCGCCTTCACAGGTAGGTATGAATGGTTCGGAAGTAAAACCCTTGCTATGCATATCTTGATAGTAATCTACACACTTTCTGCAGAAATGACAATCTCGACCAAGCATAGGCTTATAGTCGGATCCTTTATAGTCATCCATTGGCCTATATTTTTCACCAAAATCAATGCCTATTTTAATGGGCTTTTCGCCCTCAATCCTAATCTCATTCTTCTTTTTATCAGACATGCATGAACGTCGCTTCATTGCCCATGGCTGATCTTGTATTCATTTGTGAGTTATGGATAGCCGCCATAGCAGTTTGTCTTTGAGTGTGACTAGCTCTTGTTTGAGCAAAGCCTTCACCAAGATCTGAATCTGCAGGTGTTTCTCTATTGCGCCTTTCATAAGAAAATGTGGTCATTCCCTGTATAGCTCCACTTGCAGCAGCAAAACCCATGCTAAATAAATCATTTACTATCCATGCTGAAGACAAGGATCTAAGACCTAGGCCAAAACCCATCCTTGTTGCATCTCCTATAAAACTTGCTGACTGAGATGCAGTTCCAGCCTTATTTACTTCTTTAAGAAATCGTGATTCACTGGAACCAATAAACCATGTACTGGGGCTAAGAAACCGCCTAGGCCTAGTCACAGGGCGATTCGCCCAAGGTTTATTTTTCTGATACATCCCTCCTACGTACATGTCAGACGGTCTCGGTGCATGGACGCGTGGATACGCGTCATGCACCATACTCTCTAAGGCAGATTTCCCAGATCCTTGTACAAAACTGGAGGGCATAACTCCAGGTATCATACCGAGAAGAGGTCTGCCTCCCGTGCCTATACCCTGTCTACCCATAAGTCCGGCGCCAAGACTTTCCATGCTTATCGCTATGGTAAGATCGGCAACTAAGTTTCCTATGCCGAAATTCTCATGATCCGATGCAGTTGATATAAACTGAAATCCATGGGAATCTATTGGTCGATTATATTGCATATTACATGTTCATTCTATGTGAATGCAGTGTTGCATTGTAGCTTATGTTACTGAAACTTCTCCCCTGAGGTCTTGGTCTAGCCGTCTGTGTGTTCCTCAGATTGCCTCTTTTTAACGATGTCATACCAACAGCTGCACCAGCAGCTAATCCAGATATAGTTCCTCCAGCCATTGCTCCACCCATATAAGTCATCGCTGGATCTATTTTTCCCCAGATAGAACCACGACCGACCATAGCTCCGGCCATCATACCAGGTAATTTAAGTACAGGTCCGACTAGACTTTTCATAGTATTAAAATTAGAAGCAGTTTTCATTGCGTATGACTGTTTTATATGGGATTCATGTTTGACTAATCTGCGCTCAGCGAGATTAGCCGACTTAGTAAGACTTTTTTCTGTCTTTAACGCATGTTTAGCAGATTTACCAAGAGACATAACGGATGTTGCATCTCTAGCGGCCCCCACAGTTTGCTCATGCCTGGTAAGCGCTGGACGCAGGTTTTCTATTTGTGGAACACCGTGACTAGGTGGCCTATGAGGTCGAGCACCCCATCCATATTTCATCCTCAGGTTACCGGCCAATTTTTCGCCCCGCCTAAGACGTCCTCTCCATGATTGTCCTCCTTGACCACGTCCAGTTTTAAGTTGAGTCCTAGCACCCGAGGTGGATCTAAGCATTGCCATATCATCGGCACCAGGAGCTGTAGATTTTATGCGATTCCTTATATTATTTACTGCAGCTGCGCCTGCCCCCTTGCTCCCAAATCTTCCACTCGCCAGTATCGCAGTTCTACCAATAGCAGTTACTCCCGTAATACCTGCTGCAGCAGTAACACCAAATTTGCCTACGCCCGCCATGAAATTACCAAAGCCGGACATTCTGTCTCCGAATGTATCTTGGTATCCAGATATGCCCGCGTTAAGGGCAGTCGCCGTAATTCCTATGCCTGCGAGCTTGGTAATTTGATGGCCCATAGTCATACCGGCGGCTGCACCAGCCTGGTAATTCATAACACCAACGACCATCTCCTCGGTTGCACCGGTAAGAGTTTGCCTACGTGCACCTTGGCTCTTGTTAAAAGCATCTATTCTTCCACGAGTTGACTTTCGTGCTGCTGCTGAATTTAAACCAGCACCTCGTATAATCCCACGCTCTTGCTTAAGTGACCCTACTATTTTACGTAGAAGTCTTCCTGCGGCGCCTGCTACTGCCATTTTTAATACCTACCTAGAATGGGCCAAAATTATTACCGGATCTTATCGCATTAACTGCGGCTAATCCTCCATAACCTACACCAAACATCGCTCCAGGGCTTGCTAATGTTTTACCACCAGATCTTAAAGCCGTAGCTGTAATGGCAGCATGTGCACCAAGTGTGGCGCCGGCTTTTACAGTTCTGCTCACAAAGTTATCTTCGCCAAGAACCATGGGAGCTAATCCAAATGCCGCTATTGCTCCAGCACCTATTGTTCTAGTAGATGCTCTAACTGCGTCATTGTCGTCTTTTATAAATTCCCCAAAAGATGTCCGTTTCTTCGGGTCTTCTGATAGTCTAGCTCCTATCTTCTTTCCCTTAAAGAATTCCGATAGACTCATGGCTGGATCGGTACTTGAACCTCGTTTGCTTCCAACCAAATCCTTCATTGCTTTTGCGTTTCCAAATAAATTTGGATTCTTTTGAGCCGTATTAGCTTTGCTTAACTGGACAGGATTAATATCGTCGACCAGATTTAGCAAAAAGTTTCCAAGCTTCACACCACCATACTCATGTATCATTGCAGGTAGTCCCATTTTATCCTCCTATGTCGTTTGTCTCTGTCTGGATCCGTTAGGATGACTGACGCGTGTTCTATATTTTAAAGCATCATTACCATGTAGCGCTGCGTGTTTTCCTTGAGATCTTATTTTAGACTTGCCCTTGAATTGCTGTGTATTAGTAAGGCTCGTGTGGTTTTCTTGCCTATACACACGTGGCTTTATATGTTTTCCATAATCACCTAGCCCCTTTACGGCAGAATAATCTGGTGGAGCCATCATTCCGGATGGTAACCCCATGCCCATCCCTACGGCGTTCTGCTGATATTTATCCTGAGTAGCCCTAGATCGGATGTCTTTCACTGACTGATATACAGAGTAATTCTGTGTAACATGTCCCTGCCGTCGCAGATCAGACATCATGCCTCTTACGGCACTAACATCTTTTGTCAGTCTTTGTATATCTGTATTAATCTTAAAATACTTTATTTTATTTGGATCATTTCTCGCGGCATATCCGATTAACGCGTATGGCTGCTTTAATGCATATGCATAAAAGTTGGCCTGAGACACGTGTGCTTCTTTGGGGGATTTTAGGCGTTGCAGCGCCTCAATGTCTTCAACTGATTTTATTTCTAATGGAACACCAGATTTAAGCACCAAGTCTATGTGCCCCATGACATCCAACTCAGGACTATGTACAACATGCTCATGGGCTTGAGCTATGTCTTTCTTTAGATACTCTGATTCTATTATATTATGTATATTAGTACCCTTCTCAGATGAATTTGTATAGTCATCAAAAGAAGATCTACCTAGCAGTATATCTCTGAGCCGATCTCCTCTATATCCGAGCATAGAGGATCTAATAGTGTTACTACCATATTGCGTACCATATTGTAAGCTAGTCATGGCCTGCGATGAGAAATGATCAACACCAGAACCGAAGGAGTGCAAGAGTGGATCGCCTGAAGGAGAAACACCACTTATCATATTATGTTTAGAGCCTGGATGTTTTATGGCGCCATTTCTATTGCCTATCAGTGTGAGTCCGGCAAGAGTTAACGCAGCAGTGGCAAAGACTCCACCTCTTCCTTTTAGCCCCCTAGGTCTTCCCTCTAGTGCTGGTCGACTACTCGTTGCTGCCTCGACTGCAGTATCTCCTGCATTGCTTATCGTTTGTGGTTCAGGTATAAATTCCCCTATTCTCTCTGAACCTATATTTTGTATCTCTTCAGCAATTATGTACCTATCTATTGCGTTATGTGCGCTTCTTGTCTTGGAGTGCTCAAGAAATTTCCCCATAAGTCGACCGGAGTGCCCCTCTTCTCCACGAGGATTTTTTAGATGCTCATTAAATACTCTTGTATCCACATCCATCATTCTTTTAACGTCGACAGAAGCATCGTGGGCAGACCCCCTAGAGTCGAGCTGCTCTATCTCGAACCCCAGTGCATTTGTCTGATGATTATGTGTTTCAGTATAGTTATCTTTTGCAAAGATAAGGCTCTCTGCTACTCCTCCTTGCGCACCAAGCGAATTCCCCATAACGGTGTCAAACCCAGTTGCCTCGCGAACTCCCATTTCTAGTGTCTCTCTGAGAAGCGAACCCTCTCGTGCAAAACTAAGTTTTCTGGATTGGTCAAATCCCATTATCCCGCCGGTGCCCTCAGTGTGTCTCCATAGTCTATCGAGCATATTTTCTAAGCCATGGAGATGTCTTAGAGGGTTAAGATGCCTTCTAAAAACTTCCATACTGCTAGCACCGGTAGCATGCTCAATCTCACCAACTTCTTTGATCATTTTTGCTGCGGTATTAACTATTAGTCCCTCATCCGACTGCCAATACTTAGCTACTCGCTCAGGTGACATATCTCCGCGACCACGGTTCATTCTTTGGAAGAATATCTCTGCTAGATTTCGATGCGTTGGCTTATTGCCCCCTGCTCCTCGATAACTAGCAACATCGTCAGCAATGGCTCTTATCTGAGTATTGCTTTTTACATAATGGCTTTTAGCTTCAGTTCTATTTTCGCTAAGCTCTTTTAGAACACGATCTGTAATCTGCTCTCTATTGAGTCCACCATGAGTCAATGATTCTTCTACATGCCTGTGGCTTATATTTTGAACATTATATTTCTCATCATTTACTAAGTTCCAAAACTGAATATCTTTTACTTTATCTGCCGCATCAACAGTTCTTATAAGCATATCAGAATGAGTACCATTCGTTCCTACAAATAAAGTCTTAAATATTTCTTTCGCAGATAATAATTTATCTTCTCCTCCAGAAAGATTACCGGGGAACAGAAGCTTTACGTTTTTACCATATGTGTCAACTTGGTCTGCCCACTTTGGTAAGTCATAATTAGTATTCCAGGTTACGATCTCAGCTGTTTTTCCCTGAGCTTTTGCCTCTGAAGCGAAACGCATCATCTTTGTCAGCGACTCTGAAACAAATTTCTCAGATGTGATTAGATTCTCTCTACCATACTTAGCTTCAAATACACTTCTACCGAGTACAGTATTCAGAGTTGATCCTACAAGATTAACTCCGATACCAAAACTGCCTCCTGTAGGATTGGCTAATCTATTCGCTGTAATATTCTTTAATACAGATGGATTTCTTACTACGAACTTTCCTTGAGGTCCGTCTACTCCGCTCATCGCCTTTTTGGCTATTTCATCCTCAGGACTAAGATTATCGCTAGTCATAATTCGATCTATATCGATATGTTCTATACTCCCTTTCTTGTCTTTATACTCAAAGAGTAGCTCTGCTTCTTTTGGCGTTATTCCCTTAGGAATATCAAGCTCCATATGTTTATGAAACGCTTGACCGGTTCTTATCTCTTCTTCAGTTCCACCATAAAACTGTGTAATCTGAACAGGCGCAGTCATTTTATGCGTAGGCATACCCCCATATCTAGATATGCCACCGCCCCTAGAAAGTTCAGTAACCTTCTTGCCTTTTACAATTTTATCTTTATGCTCAAGGCCTATATCAGTCGCTTCAACATCAAGATAAAATCTATGATTACCTGCCGATGAATTCCGTGGTACTGATCTTGTTGAGTCTGGTGGTAGCGGTAATTCCGGAAATGCAGGTGTAGATCGGTGGCCCCCGATTATGTCTATTCCTGCCCCACCTATTCTCTGCTCACTTAATCCCAGCTGCCTTTTCCCTGAACTATTTACTGTAGTATGAGGTCTTCCTTCTGTATAATCCCCTACTACTTGATTAGCTGCCTGAGATTTTTGTCGACTACCAACAGTCACTGTATTTCTATTTTTAAGTTCTTTCATTTGCTCTTGAGTAGCCCGTGTTCCTCCAAGCTCTCTCTCGATTAGACGAGAGTCCCAAGAGGAATTTGATTCGGATTTTTTTATACGAGCAACTGTTCCAAGCTTTTCCTTTCCAGTAAGATTTATATCTACTGATCCCTTTGAACGAATCGGCTTGAAATTTTTATACGCGTCGTCAATGATTCCTACGACATTGCCAGGCACCGCATCTAGTTTCCTCCCACCTGTGGCGCCACCCATTATCAGTTCTGAGAATAAATCGCCCTGTCCTTTGCCTACTGTAAGTCGATGCTCTTTAAGATTATCTGTAGTTACTTTCTCAAGAGCAATGTCTCTATCAGTCCATAATTTTAGATCATATCCTGCATCACGCAATACTTGTAACTTTTTAGTCAGCGGCTCATTTACTTTAAGCTTACTGTATTTAGGGTCAGATTGCATTTTCTCTAGATATTTTTCTGGATCCTTTCGATAAAGCTTATCTCCAGTATCATCGAAAAGAGTGCTATCTATATCTACCAATATAGTGCCACGACTGCGGGGAGGTGGATTTATCGTGTCTGCTACTGTGCCACGCTGAGTCGAGGTTGATGCAGGTGTCTTGGGTCTCGCTTTCCCCTGCTTCACTCGTTCCAGCGTTTCCTTTTCGGTCTTGATACTCTCTATGTATTTTTTAGACTCTTGTGCAGTTTCAGCCCGCTCGAACATTAGTTCTTCTGGAGCTATATTAGCTTCATGTCTCATCTGGGCATGAAACCGTTTCTTTTGGACTTTCTTATCTTTTGCGGAGGTAGTCTTATCGTAATGCTCGCCGGGCTCGAAGAGAGTCAATTTTGGTTTGCTTTTTCCCTCAAGTTCAAGCCGCACCTGCTTCTGCCACTTCTCCGTCTTTTTTCTCTCGGCTAGATGTTCTAGGGCTGCATCCGAATGTGGTAGCAGCCGTTCTCGTGCTGCTTCTTCTGGGGATAAAGATAGTCGTCTTCGGTACTCTGCTTCTCGCCTTGCAGTTGCAGCTTGTCGTGCTTCCAGCTGCTGCTGCTGCAGCTCGGGCCCCCTCAGCTCTTTCGCTGCAGCCTGTCTCGCTGGCTCCTGTTTTACTGCAGCTCGCTCGGCTATAACTTTCTCCACTGCTGCCTTAGGTTTTATTCCCGCCGCTTCATCTGCAAGGCGCAGCATCTCTGCTTTAGTTATCTCGCCGGCATCTTTTCTTGCACGAAGTTCGTGAGATATAGACCTTGTTCCAGGTATTATATCTCCCGGTTTCCATGGTGGTAATTCCGGAATTGGCATTATTCACCAAACACTTCTGGCGCAATGGTCTTAGAATCGTTATGCATCTCAATCTCTGTAGCTGTAATATTGCCGTCAGAATCTTGAGAAGCCATCCGTATCTTCTTGGCCTTTTCCATGAGGTTAGCTGCGACTTTTGAAGGATCAGCATATCCTTTGGAAGCTGCATCTGCTTTGGACTTCCTTGTAGTGAGGAGCTCACGCATAAGCCTTAGTTTTGTTTTAACCAGTTTTTCGTAGAATTCGGCGGCCTTGGAACTCTCATTACTATAGAAAGGCTGGCCTGCTGGGCTATACCCGCTTATAACTCTTCGTTCTATCTTTGGATCCATGGCAAGTTGCATGGCGGCTCTCGCCTCTAACGTCATCTGGAATACTATCTGGTCTACTAGCATTCTGTCATATGCAGAAGAAGGATCTTCTGGATTTATGCCTGCCGCCTCGCTGAACTGATCTGTCCACTGTCTTATCTGGTAGGACTCTACAGGACAATCACCTCCAAATGGACGATCTATCTTATTGCGTACCAAAGGGCATTTCTCAAAGTAGGGGCACTGCTCATCTCTACATACCATGGGGCCTGCCATGGGAGCAAAGCCAAACTTAACAGATTCTGTATATCTGGCAAGATTTCCTCTTTGGACTTCTGTGAGAGCAGTTTCTTCCTTGCCAGTCAGGCTATTGTCATTTATTACTACTTCAGGTAAGTTCTCGGCGTTTTCAGGAACAGTAACCCCAGGACCGAAGAGCTCGTTTGAATTCATCTTTGTTCACTCTCATCTCGTTGCCAAAAATCAACCTGAGGCAGGTTCTAGCGTGCATGCAATTCTTACCCCTAGCTGCGGCTACACTTAGATATGTTTTGGTTAACTCCGGTTGATTACTATAGATGTATTGCATTGCTTCATCTTTGCCGTCCACCAACTTTGCAAATCTTTTAGGTATATATTCTACACTATTAGACACTAATCTACTCCGTTAAAAAATAGAGCCCCACTGCTATTACACAATGGGGCTCCAAAAGTGAGGATATGTGACATGCTATGTTAGCTCGCACCGGTCTCCGGTGCATGCCCATGTCTTGGCGCCCTCGGTAGTATCTTCAGTTTCGTACATACTGAGATAACGATAATCTATCTCTGGTAAGTTTGCAAGCATTTTATTATATTCTTCTTCAGTGCACTCTTCGTATGGCGCTTGCTCATACTTACCACCATCATATGGTAAGAATGATACACCATTTATTATGTCCCAGTTTTTATATACCCAATTGCCTACTTCGAACCACTCATTATCTTTTACATAAACAGTGCAAGACGCATTATGCTCACACCAGTTCTCTTGTATCTTCTTGTATTGCTCCAGCTGCTCCATGGCAGTCATGTCTCCTCGTAGGACAGAACCATCAGGAGATTTTACAGGGAAGGATACAACCCAGGTGATAACATCGTCTGCAGACCAGCTTTTTCCTTCCTTATATATAGCGCATGCTTCTGCGTCACCACCCTCAGCTCTCGCCCAGTCTTCTTTCCTTTGACCAGTTTCAGGAGACATGGGGACCTTTTGATCCTGTAGCATCCTGAATAATGGGTCAGTAGCAGATATACGATATCTGCGTCTATAGTAGCTTGCATACCTCGTGTGAATACCAGAAGAAGAGTCGACTAATTGGGATACGGTTCCGGAAGGTTTTACACAAGTTATAGCAGCAGGCATACTCACGCCCAGTAGTTCAGACGCATGTTTGGCTATTTTAATTGCTTTCCTTTTCATTGCGCGCAGCGCGTCGGCGCTTAATAGTGTTTTGTTATCCATGATGCCTGTCAACGAGACTCCAAGAAGTCGTTCCTCCTCACAGTTCTCTTTCCACTTATCGTTTAAATACGGGAAATCGGTGAAGCAGGACTGTATCACACCTATCCATACGGCGGTCTCTACCTTTTTAAACAGGGTATCCAGGTCATCCTCGGCTCGTACCACGACCTCGGACAGATTACAGAACTCCTGGTGGCGTAAGCTTATCTCTGCACACGGGTTAGTCCCTGAAATCAAGTAGCCTTGTCTGCGTTTTGGAGATCTTGTCCTAACAGATTGAACATTAAATATACCCCGTTCCCCCGTCCCAGAGGATGCCAATGTACTCCACTCCTTGAGGAAGTCAGTAGCACTGGGCTTCTCTAGATACACAGCACTGTTATTAGCCATTGCACGTCTCAGTGGAAAGGGCCACACCTTAGCACTAGCCATTTCTTTGTCAGATAAGTCAGATAAACTAATTTGACTCGATCTCCGTACACCTCCCACAACAACAATCTCTGCTATCTGGTTCAGTATGTCATGACACTCCAGAGAGGTCAGTTTACGCCCCTGCGCATTTTGGAATACCTCACGCATGAATGCATGAAGCTGTACGAGGGGTTCGGGTCCAGAGGACCTACCACCCATTGTATAGAGACGAGATCCTTTAGGTCTTATGTTTGTATAGTCCATGTCGACGTCGTGTCCTTCATAGAGGGAGTCGACGAGAAGTTTAACGGATTTAGTCCATCCGCCGCGAGAGTCCTTAATTGTATGTTGTTTTGTATATGCACCGTCGCGGAAGGTGCCTACCACTGGGAGCTTTTCTATATGTTTAGATTCAACAGAGAAGCCATACCCTGTACCACACATTAGTATGTATAGTGCTTCTGAGAAGGCTATTGGGTCATCAATGACCTGGAAGGAGCAGTTATACATGCAGGTATTGTCTTTTTCCGCCGCGGGGCCTGCAGCCCAGAGCGATCTCATCGATGGCATCACCTCGAACCCCAGTATAGATGAATGAATCTTTTCGTAAGTCTTAAGCGGAACCCTGTCCCCCATGTGTTTACGTATGAAATTTACGTACCTGTCTGTGGTCTCACTCCATGTTTCCCTACGGTTTTCCTCGTCTCTCCACCTCGAGTATGTACGCATATATACGAATTCCGCCGCGTCGTTCGAGAAGCCTGTGTCTAGTCCATCCTGAGTAAGCATACTTCATGCCCTTGTCTATCTGGGGTATCCAGAAAATTAGTGTGAACGATCCATCGTAGTACATCTCTGAGGGTATTGCAAATGGGTAAAACGCTATTCAGGAGATGTTTTTTCTGTGAAAAATTTTAAGGAGTTTACCCCCCAGGGTTTATGTCTGAAAAATATTATTTAGGCATTCATATTGGGCCTTAAAAATATGAATTCGGCTCGCTGTATAGTTTTATTATATGAGCTTTAGGGTGTCTTGGCGATTCATGCCCACCCCCCCCGCTCATTCCTCGAAGCAATCCGCAGCATTGCATTGAGGATTTTTCTAATTCGCTGCATTGATTGAAAGGAGTTGCCATGAACGTGTATCTGGCAACGATACTTGCATGTGTTGGGATGTTGAACTTAATAACCTCATACTTCTTTGGACAATCTGGCCTCACGTATGGTCTGGTGGACCAAGGGGTGCTTATGCTTGGCGCGTACTTGGGGTGGGAGATCGACCCCTGGATTGCTAAGCACTTCAAGGCTGCTAGGCCTGGGTTGGGTGTCCTCGTGGGGGCGTTAGTAGGTAACACTGTGAGCGACTGCTTGGGTGCATTGTCTGACCCAAATGTACGATTGATGGTGCTGGGTATCACCAACGGATGCCTTATCCCATTGTTCTTCGTGCCTCTCATCGAAAAGATGAAGGCACGGAAGGAGGCGAGAGCGGAGAGAGTGAGGGGTACCTCGTCCATCACAGATGGAGAATCACTAGCGGCGGGCACCGATGACGAAGGCTACTGGTAGTCTCAATCAAGCCTAATGGGGCGGCATTACGCCATCCCCTTAGGCTCATAGCCTCTTAACCCTCCTTACCTGTACCCATAGCCCGCCGTTTGCCATAGGGGCGTAAAAACCCTATATGAACAAGCGGCGGGTTTTCGATTAGCAACTTGGGTCAAGCACTACGCCCATGTTGTTTACTAATAGTAGTGTAATCTTTGATGCTCTTGAAAGGAGCCCATCATGTTGATCTATTACGTACTGCAAGACGGAAGCGTCGTCTCCCAGCAGGAAATGGATGAGAACAACAAGAGGAGCTAAGCCTCTTGTTACTGGTGACGTTCGTCGACTGGTTCGTTGACTTGCGGGTGCGTTGACTGGTGCGTTGACTTGTGGGTGCGTTGACTTCGACGTTCGTTGACT
>LWDU01035198.1_pt1 | contig 60467 bp, 56 predicted proteins | sample 727161 | NCBI WGS metagenome assembly LWDU01 (sample SAMN04566230, study PRJNA314399) | hydrothermal vent metagenome | isolation source: deep sea hydrothermal plume seawater | place: Mexico: Gulf of California, Guaymas Basin | collected 2004-07-11
CTTGGCATTCTACCTTCCTGCCACCCCAGAGTTAAAAAATGGACTATTGCTGGCGTACCACTTTCAGCAACATCAGGGTATTGTCTGTAATACCATTTCTCATCGAACTCCCGATGCGTACTTAAATTGAGTCGGGCACCATAGCGAATATAATGCAACAATGGCGGCATTTCAACGTCACTAAAACTGGAATTGATTTGCGATAAGTAGTGCTCAGAATCAAATAACGGGTGAGGGTCATGTCCGTTTTTCCAACCTCTGTACCTATAGTGCAAAAACGGGAATGTTTTTTTCCGACCGACTTGTGATAAATAATACGCCCCATCAAACAACAACCGACGGTAGGATTCGATCGTCTTCCTTCGCAAAGGGGTAAGCGCTTGTAGTCCCCTCACTACAGAATCCTGACTCACAAATGTATCCTGTACACCTGATCAAGTTGCAGCAGAAGAAGTTGATTTTCCTGTTCCAACGACCCTACTTCGTTGTACGCTGAACAATACCTGGTCTCTAACTCATCTTGTGCGGTGAGGAGTTGGAGCGATAAAAGCTCTTTTTCATGGATTAGAGCTTCAACTTTCATTTTCTCTGCATCTTGGGAGGACTTTAAAGACCTTAAGTACCGTAGAGCACCACCTGAGACTTCCTGAGCAATCTGTTGTTCAATGCCCTCTTGATCCTGAAAAGGTGCGCACAGCGCCAATGCTTCTTCAATGACAATTAACGAACTTGTGTCAGAATAAAGTTGGGCCTCATAAGCTAGCAACGACAAGGGGTCGCTATTCTCAAATACCAGACTGATGGATTCCATTGAAGTTTCCAGCATTAAGTATTCGTTCATTATCACCAGAGCTTCCGCAGCTGCAACTTGCACCATGGGCACATAAAGCATGACTGCTGCTCCGTCAAATGTTTGATATTTCTCTGTCAAATTCCGGGTGTTTTGCAGCCAGTTCTCAATGATGGTGCCAGAATTCTCGCCAGACGTCCCCAGCGGCGAAAACAGGAATAACGCTGGTACTTCAACATCAGAATCAAGGTCACTAAATTCAATTTTCTCTTGTTTTCGGCATTGTTGTTTCTCAGGAGTTTATCGAATGTGTTGTTGTCACGATTCCAACGCTACTGCCATACAGGTATAGACATATTTCCTCGCGCTGGCACCCTGCAACTCAAGAAGAACAAGCAACTCACAAATTACCCCATAAGGTTTCTCCATGAACTTTTCGTATAAAAGTGTAGTCATTTTTTGTCGCCCAGACCTCATCGAGGCTGCGATTATACCTGCCATCGACTGCCGGGCCTCCAAGTCTCTCACAAAGATAAAACTCACGTCTAACTATATCATCTGTCGCATTACTAATAACCTGCAACGTTCTGGTGTTCTGCATAATTTAAGTCTCAATTTTTCTCACTAGTTATCGTGGACTGTGAGCCACTACTATTGTTTGAAAAAGCCGCTACTTCATACCCCATTTCTTGAATCCTCTCTCCATAAACCGAACGAAAAATCTCCAAATGCACATCTGTCAGGTGATTACGCCAATCACCAACAGATGCAGAACGGACATGCCTTTGTAGATCACTATTTTTCTTACGCATCCGACTTACTGACGATGCTCTAATCGCTGATCGGATCTTCTCATCCTCTACCGGACGGATCTCGTCTGTAATCCATTTCAACTCTTCGAATGTCCTGGCGTGCAAGTCTTCATAGCGGACGATTCGCTTCCGATTACTAATCAGCCAAGCATAAGCCAGACGAATATGAGCACCAAATCCGTTATCTACTCCACTCAAGTATTCAAGCACATCTGGATGATCTATGGGCTTTTCAAGCAAAACACTCAGTGCATGTGACTTGGGAAACAGATCAGAGAAATTCTGAACATAGTAATACAAAGATACAAAGCTGTCGTATGGGTTGCGGATTGTTGTTATCACCTGAGCACTGATCGAATCAGCAACTTCAAAAAAATGCGCTGAGGGCGAATAATGTTCGTGCATGATCGAATTTTCAGGAAACAATCCTTCCTGAATATAATTCTGCAGAAGATCCGGATCGTCGTCTGACGGGGAAACAATCTGAGCCAGGTCATAAATCTCACCAAGCAAATTTTTGATCCACGTGTTCCCGGATTTAGGGGGGCTCGCAATGATAATTCTCAAACTCTAAATTCCCAGATCAGATACAACTTGCTCAATTTTACATTATCAATCGCCAGTCTGAAATACTGGCAATCAATTTCTGCACAAATCGGGCTCCCCGCCTAATCGGTTGTTAATTCCAACGAAGAATACTTAAAGTCTATCAACTTGACATAGTCTAGGTGTTTATCCAGAAGTAGCTGCGGTAGTTCGTTCAGGTCCAGCAGGATATTGTGTGAACTAACCGATAAATCGTATTCTTTGGAAAAGTATTGCTGAAGTACGAATGTGTTGATCAAACCCTCATCAGGGTCAGCCAAAGTCACTCCGCTTGACAATGCTTTTGTTTTAAACTTGGCCTTATAAAATATATTTTGTCGTGACAAGAGCAAGTAAAACAGCCAGATCCCTTGTTCCTTAAATGTCGAAATAACGCTGCCATGTTTGACCAGTACTTTTTCAGATTGCTCTTTTCTCACAACTACTGCACTCAGGTCACTGATAAAGTTTCTAATACACAGGTCTTCACATGGATTATCTTCAACGGCAGGCCTGCCCGTCACTATTGACCCGAAGTTTTCTACATCTGAATAGCCAAGAACAACCTTGTTTTCTCGCATTCCCTGCAGAACACCTTTCAGCCAACTTTTTTTCGGCTGGCATGAATTGCCAACAAACCAAACAAATTCACCTTTCGACCTCTTTATCGCAGCTAACTTTTCAACACAATCAATTTCGGATTGAACATCCAGAAATACAAGGCGTAGCTTCGCGAACTGATTAATATTTTCTATCTGGAGAACTATTGCTTCATCTTGTCTACAAAGCACGAGCACCTCGTAAACCGGGACCTCTTGATTGGCAATCTGCTTAAGGAGGTGTGGCGACGATATAACATCGGTGGCCGCCACAACCGCAGAGACTCTGGGAACCCAAAAGCCAATTTCCTCCAGTGTACTTTTTGTTAACCACTTGCCAGTCTCTTTTGTTGAAGCTTTTGTGTGTGATAACCTTAGAACCGGAAATTTTGTCCAGCTCACACAAAACAACAATCCCACGCACCCCTTGAGCAGAATATCTTTCGAGCAGGAATTGAATATTATTTTTCCTCTCCCAAAGGAAATACTCTCTAGAGCCTGTTTTTGCTTTTCCACAGCCAAGATTTAGAATCATCAGCTTAATCTTGAATCTCTCAATCTCATCTAAAACTTCCGAGCGAAAATCGCGTCCAGTGTTCTCATCAGTTATCAACAACAGAATCTGTGAATGGTAGGCGGTTTCTACGTTTTTAAGGGCTTCCTTAAACTGCTTGTGGTATTCACCAGACTCTCTAAAAACAGACATCAGGGAAAGATCATTATTCCGATCATTCCAGCTTTCCAAAAATAAAATTGGATCTACAGCCTTGTTTTGAAACAGTAATTGCCGAAGGTCAGACTGGAACCTCCTTAGAAAAACAGCCCAGCCGGGGGAATTTACAGGAAACTGAGGTACCTTAAGGTAAGCATAGTCAACCGATTGAATCACTCCATCTGCCCATTCAACTTCATGACCATCCAGTGATAAAACAAAAATCTCTCCAAGGCCATTTTCCAGACAATACCAACGCCACTCTTCGACATACTCTTCGTAATCGTGTGGTTCAATATTCTCTACGACTATCAGCGGCTTCCCTGCGACAGTCACATACCGTTGATCTTCAAAATATTGCGCAGCTATCCTGATAAATGCCAGTTTCGTATTTACCCCGAAGCTCCGGACAGTATTGGGAATTGAGTCCCTGGTAAAACGGACGCAATACTTCAGCTCGATCTCCGTGTTATTCAAGTGATGACTTACAACCCCATCGAAATCACCCGTAATCGATTGTAAATGTATGTCATAACAGAAACCTGATATTTTCGCGGCAACGGCGAGCTCTGCATGACGCCGGAACAATCCAGGATTCCTCAGATCCCCCCCTATCTCCTTCTCAATGGCCGTATCAAACAAGGCAAGTACTAGAGGCGTTCTCTCAGGACAGTTGGGTTGGGTTTTTTGTTTAGCCCGGGGCTTTTCACGTTGAAGGTCTTTCTTTTTATGTACGGCCTTCTTTTTGGCCTCCTTCCGTTGTTTCTTTCCTGGCGCAACACGCCAGGCTAAAAGCCGATCGGCTGCCTGGCCCGGCAACGTAATGAAAACAGTTCTTATGAACCTAAGCGGAGCACTTAGCTTCCATGAAAAGCTGTTCCGAATCCGATCTACCTCTACCTGATATTCATCCCGTTCCAATTCTGCAGAACGAAGCTTATTCTGTAGAATCTGTACTTCATGTTCTTTTTGGCGAACGGTTTCCTTACTTAGACGTAATTGATCTCCAGCTGATTCCGAACCTTCTTCATAAATTCGTAAGCTGGACAACCGTTTGTAAATACGTCTCAGTTTTTCTTCTGGTTCCATTACCATCTCGGTTAGCGAAAGAAACTGCTTTCTTCATTTAGTCACACCAAGTAGATATAATACCAGACACATGTCATGTGAACTTCAAAATTAGTGATATCAATTCCTTTTTTTTGTACCAGGAGTAAAGACTTTAGAGCTTCGCTGGAGCCCGTAAATCAGCTAACGAAGATCGGTGAGAAATGGCGCTCAACAGGTGATGATCCCTACTTCGCAATCAAAGCAAAGCTGAAGCCGGGTTCCTGGTACGAATTTCAAGTCAAAATAGACCTGGAAGTAGATTTTCAGATCGCAAAATTCTATTTTGACTTCGGCGAAGGCTACCTCGAACAAGATTCAGTGGTACTGCCGTTGAACTCAGGAGAACTTGCAAAGCGCCTGGTTTTCTTCGAACAGTCACCACTTCAGATCAGATTTGATCCTGTTACGAGCGCAGGCGACATCGATCTGAAGCACCTCCGCCTGAGAATAAAAAAAACTGAATCTGCCCGGGAGTCAGTTTTAGAAAAGCTTATTTCACAGCACAAAAAGTTTAAGTCGTTAAACATAGACTCTGCAAAAATAGAGATTAACAGTCGTCTGGAGTCTGCTGCAAATGAATCTGATGCCACCTCCTGGGATACAATCGCCGCTGAATTCTATAATCAGACCTTTCTGGGACGAGGAACTCAGATCGCATCTTATTCGACGTGGATTCGCGAAGTCGAAACTCTCCACTCGAAAAAAATTGCAAACCTGGTCAAGGGAGCCCCCAAAGACTCACCTAAAATATCTGTACTTGTTCCCATATACAAACCCGACCACGACTTACTGAAGAAAATGGTTGAATCCGTTTTGGCACAATCATATCAAAACTGGGAATTGTGCCTGGTCGATGACGCTTCGAATGATAGTGACATTCAGAATATTTTGGAATCCTACTCAGAATCAGACCACAGAATTCATTACAAAATCAGGGCGACTAATGGACATATTTCCCGGGTATCTAACGACGCCCTGGCGCTGGCAAGTGGCGACTTCTGTGCATTGCTGGATCACGACGATACACTCCACACGCATGCCCTAGCTCATGTGGTTAATGCCCTCACTACAAAGCCATTCGCAAAGATAATCTATTCTGATGAAGACAAGATTGATGAACAGGGCGTTCGTATGGACCCCCATTTCAAGTCGGACTGGAACAGGGATCTCCTGTACTCCCACAACTATATTTCACATCTCGGCGTCTACAAGCGATCCCTGATGATGCAAATAGGTGGTTTCAGAGTAGGCTATGAAGGTAGTCAAGATTATGATCTTCTACTGCGCTGCGTCGAGAACTGCAAAAATCATGAAATCGTACACATCCCACATATACTCTACCACTGGCGTGCAATCGAGGGTTCGACCGCAGCTTCAGCGTCCAGTAAAAGCTACACAGAAGACGCAGGTATCAAAGCGTTAGAGGACCATTTTTCAAATACTAAGGTCGATGTTACTGTGTCTCTGGGTCTGTTGCCGAATACTTACAAAGTTAATTGGCAGATACCCAATGGTAAATATCCGCTTGTCTCTCTCCTAATTCCAACAAGGGATGGCGTAGACTTACTTTCTGCTTGCGTCGAGAGCATTCTGCAGAAAACCACCTACCCTAACTTCGAAATTCTCATTCTGGACAACCAATCCCAGAGAGCAGAAACTTTTGCTTTTTTTCGAGAAATATCTAAAAATTCCCGGGTCAGAATAATTAAATACGATTTTCCTTTCAATTTCTCCGGAATCAATAACTATGGTGCAACCTTCGCAAATGGAGAGATACTAGGGTTTATTAACAATGATGTTGAAGTAATAAACCCTGAATGGCTTACAGAACTGGCGACTCACGTCTGTCGGAAAGAAATCGGTTGTGTCGGTGCAAAGTTATACTTTGAAAACGATACCATCCAACATGGCGGGATTATTCTTGGTGTGGGCGGCATCGCGGGTCATTCTCATAAATACTACAACAGAGAGCATCCTGGTTACTTTTCCAGATTAAACCTGGTACAGAATTTATCTGCCGTCACAGCTGCGGTGCAACTCGTAAGAAAGGATGTTTTTCTTCAAGTTGGTGGGTTAAACGAAGCACTATCAGTGGCATTCAACGACGTCGACTTCTGCCTCAAAGTGGACCGTGCAGGATACCGAAATCTCTGGACGCCCTATGCGGAACTCTACCATTACGAATCAATCTCCAGGGGAGAAGACATTTCTGGCGCAAAAAAAATCAGATTCGAAAAAGAAAACGAACTGATGAGAAAGAAATGGGGAGTCAAGTTAAAGAATGACCCTTATTACAATCCGAACCTCACCTTGACTCAGGAGAACTTCACTATTGGTCTGCCCAAAGTCGAGGCATAGGTGAACGACTACTCAGCGTAATATTTTCGTTGAAGAACGGATCCCCCTTGGGGCAAACCCGATCCAGGACAGATCTCAGGTAGGTCTTGTCCTCTTCCGGCAGCCCTTTATGACGCGTCCTTGACTCATAATGAATTAATGAAGTTCCGGGGTCAAAAATATTCCTCAGATCTTTTTCAAATACCCTCAAGCAAAAATCAACGTCACCTGCAACCGTAAATGATTCATCAAATCCTTCTACTAACCCATGAGTTTTTTTACTAAACGCAAGACACGCCCCGGTGTTAGCCAAAACATCGCGGCGGATCATCGGCGAAACAAAAATCTCGGCTGGCCTGTTCGCAGTAGCTTCGCCCATGTATATATGATCAGCGAAACCACCAAACCCGGCAACAACACCGGCATGCTGAATGGTTTTATCGGGATACATCAGCAGAGGACCTACGGTACCAATTCCTTTACTCACAGGCGTAATCACCAATGTGTCATTATTCAACAAAATGATCAGTTCACCTTCTGCCTGGTTGATTCCATCATTGCTCAATCTCGACCAGTTAAACGGATAATCACAACGAATCACTTTTACATCACCTTTTTCCACACTGTGTTCCAACCATGCAAGGGTCTCCGGATCATCGGACCGATTATCCAGTATCAGAATTTCGACATCGAAATGGTAAAGATGACGGAGAATCGAATCTACACAATCTCGCAACAACCCAACCATGTTGCGAGTAGGAATGATGATCGAAACGACCACATTTCCGGAAACTGGTTCATATAGCTCAGGGTAGTGTGAGCTGTCAGTAGTCTTGTTAATCAAATGGGTCATGTTGGCATAATCTCGAAATGCACGCGGTGCCAGTACTGGATGGAGTAAATGCATCAGGACATGGCCTACATGAGCAGGCTTCATGGCGTTTTTAAAACAGGCCATGATTAACTCTTGCCCTGTCAGTATATTCTCGGTTTGACGCAGAACCTTGTACATGAGCTCGCTACGAACAACAATCACTGGCGCATAAGCCGGATCAAACAGCAATTCTGGAGAATATCCGGGTTTGAAATAGGGATCGTATCTCTGGTCGTTAGCTATGTAATCGTGGTCCGAAAAGACAATGTCTGCACCTGTTCGCATCTGTCTCTCCAGGACCCCAAAACATTCCTCAGCGAACTGGCAAAGGGTATCGATTACTACAAAGTGATGACATTTTTTAACTTCATTAGAATTTAGCAGTGTGCCTAGCGCTGCAACGTTACATACTTCAGCATCAAGGTCTTCAGGCAGGTCCATAGTTGCAAATTGCACCCTATTGATTTCGTTGGTGATCAGATACAACTTTTGCAGCGATGATATTTTCTGTAAACCTGTAAGAAATATTTCGAGCAATTTCGTGTCAACTTCTGCCAAAAAAACTATGACTGACATTTTTGCGTCAAACCGGACTGCTGGTCGCCTTTCAACATTCTTAATCCAGTTCCGATAAAGTGAAGGATCCGATCGTCGAATGTATGCCGCCCTGGAGACGAGTTCACCTATCGTAGCTCTGACTCCATTGCTCAATACGGTGGTCACAAACCATCTCGCGAAAGATAAAAACCCACCGTGATCTCGAAGTAACTGAGCTTGTGACTGGAACAGAAACTGCAGAATTTTAAGCTTTCTATTAATGTTAACGCTCCCGCGTGGCTCAGTTACTAGGGGTAATCCGATGTTTGATTACTTCCCAACAACAAAGCTCATTCAGACTTTGAATGAAATGGACTAACGCAATGGTGTTTTTCCTGTTCTCCTCAGGACATCTGCTTGATGGCTGATCGTACATTCTGAATGAATCTATCCCGAAAAGAACAATTGAGAACATCAAATGATTGACCCTGTTTGCACTGTCATCAGACGGCGGACAAAAACGACTGAAAGATGTCAACATTTGTAGAAAAAATTGGCAATATCCAAATCAAATCAGACTTTAGTGACCATATTAAAAAAAACCAAGACGAAGCCAGAGTTTTTACAGTGATGACAAATCATCTAGCCAAATGCTTGCCTAAAAGTGAGACTATACAATTTTATCTTAAGCGACTTCCTTTCAGACAATGGCAAATAAAATTGAAGACGATAAGCATACCAAACAGACACTGCCTCTAATGAAACAAAATCTCTTTGAGTTTTTTCTTTAATCGCCTCGACAATGCAGCTCTTGTACTCACAAAGGGCGGGTTATGAAAAACTGTCGAATCCGGAGTACTTTTCATTGGCGCATAGTACCGACACCCTTCAAAGTAATAATGCGTAACCTGGCTATGGCGCGTCCTGTCTTTGTCTTTCTGCGGAGCACCACCATGCAAGAGATTTCCATGCCAGATAAAGGCTGACCCTTTTGACAGTACACCGTAGCTGGGCTCCAGATTCTGTTCCCTTATTTTCCTCGCGATAAATTTTTCATACCCCGCATAGTTTTCGTATCCGATTCCCACGCCACTTTGTTGCATATTGTATTCTGGCAGTTTATGGCTGCTGGGGTAATAAACGAGGGGCCCATTCGCGCTGTCTACATCTTCCAACGCGACCCATACTCCCGCCAAATATCCACCCGGTTCACTGTTAAAGTGAATGGTGTCTGAATGTGCCCGTTGTTCTGTTCCCACGGGAAAATTCAACGTCTGAAACGGCAACGGTTTTCTGCCAAACAACTGATACAGTACATTCAAAATCTGGCTGTTAGTCGCCAAAAGCCGTACTGGTCTGTGACCGTACCATGCATTTTCAATTCTTGTACCATGACGAAAAAAACCAGGGCTATCGTCTGATTCATAACAGGGACCCAGGGTCTGAACAATTTTGTCCAGGTATCTATCATCAAGGTCCAGCTTGAAACTGATAAACCCGTCCCGCTTAAACTGCTCGATTTGATGTTTCGATAGTCGGTATCTCATGATCCGATACTAACACAATAACATTTCTAACCTTCTGAGCTATAATTCTTCATGGGACTAACAAAAATGAACTCCAAATGATCCAACGCTTTTTTCACGGCATAAGAACAAAATATATCAACCTGGACTACGAATCGCATAGGGGCCCCAATACTACATTCATCCAGAAGCTGGGTTTCTTGTTCTCAAAACACGGCGCAAAAAAAATAGCTCGAGTCACAAGGGATTCATATCAACTTGATCCCAGGTACCCGCTCTGGTTCGCAAAGGAAAATTCGAGAGAGAGACTTAGACAAGTAAGAAAATCCTCACGAATTCTAAAACACAAGCCACTTGTCTCAGTCCTTTTAGTGGTCCCGGATCACATTAAAATTTATGACGTCACCAGCACCTTCAAATCAATTCAATCTCAAATCTACAAGAACTGGGAAGTCTGTATTTCAAACGCCAGTTCCAAACTGCATAACAGACTAACAAGATTGGCAGGGAGAAACGTAAAATACACCTTCACAGACAACGACTATGACTACAATGCGGCGCTTGAACTCGCAACAGGAGACCATGTAGCCACTCTACACGTAGGAGACTTGTTGTCGGAGACCTCACTGTTTGAGATGGTCAGCTACTTCACTCGATTTCACGATGCTGACATGTTGTATTCAGACGACGATCTGATAATAGACAGTAATAAACATGGTAAACCCTTCTTTAAATCTGATTTTTGTGAGGATAGTTTCTTGTCTAGGAACTACCTGGGAAGTTTTCTCAGTTTTCGCAGCCTTGCGCTGCTGAGAGAGCCAGGATTTAATCCCGATTTCGGTCCAGCACAGATTTCGGAACTGTTACTAAGGCTACTTGCTACAAACATTTCCATTCACCATGTGGCAAAAATTCTGTGCCATCGACAGAATCAGGATCAGAAAATAGGGGAGCAACATGAACGGGCGGTCTTAACATATCTAAAGGCTAAAAACGAAACGGCAGAAATTAGCAGCATAGATGGAGGTTATCTTGATATTACCTATCAACTCACTGAGGAACCAAAGATCTCAATCATCATCCCTACCCATGATGCAGCAAATCTTGTCAAAACCTGCCTCGATTCCATTTTTACGCTTTCCACCTACCAGAATATTGAAGTTATCCTCATCAGCAACAATAGCAATACTAGAGAATTCTTTGAGCTTGTGGAAACCTATCGGGTACAGGAACCTGAGAGATTTATATGCATAACTTATGACCACCCATTCAATTTTTCTGCTCTACAGAATATCGGAGCAGAACGCGCCACTGGAAAGTATCTTGTTCTTTTAAACAATGATACCGAAGTGGTCACAGTAAATTGGCTAGAGCTGATGCTCGGCCATGCACAGAGAAGTAGCATCGGGGCAGTGGGTCCAAAACTATTATTTGAAAACGGTACAATCCAGCACTGTGGTGTTCTTATGGGTATGCACGGGCTCGCTAATCACCACTTTGCAGGGCGTCCCCCGGATATAGACGGGTACTATGGCAACGTGCGTGCGGCAACTAATTACTCAGCTGTTACCGCCGCCTGCCTAATGGTCAGCAAGAGAAAGTTTCTCGAAGTCGATGGTTTTGAGGAGTCTCTGGCAGTCGAATTTAACGACGTGGATTTCTGCTTGAAGCTGGCGGAGGCTGGATACAATAACATTTATCTTCCGAGCGTCAGCTTGTATCACTATGAGTCAATGTCCCGCGGTGACATTAACAGCAACAACGAAGATTCAGCTCGATCACTTCGTGAAAGAGCCTACATCGAGGACAAGTGGCTACACGTTATAAGAAATGATCCTTGTTACAATATCAACCTGTCAGTCTGGAAACCCTACGAGGGGCTTCGCATGGACGACGAAGAAATTTCACAGATTGTACAAAACGAAATTAGGGAACAACGTACTAACCCTCTCGTAGAGGGCCGTCTGACTTCGACTGGCCAGGATTGACCTTGGCACAATACACGGACCCGAAAAAAAAGCCCGCCAAAAGGCGGGCTATAAAAAATTTACTTTCCAGGGCACCTCTAACAACGCCCCGAAAAACACTAGTCAATAACAATCTTCCCAGCGTTTTTCTCAATTGTCGTCATGCCAATACCACGCACGGCTGACAACTCCTCGGCAGAATAAAAAAGACCGTTGGCTTCACGATACGAAACTATCGCGTTGGCTCGACTGATACCGATCCCGTCCAGCATGGACGCGAGTGTCTCGGCGTCAGCCTGGTTGATGTTTACGGTAGTTTTAACGGTTTCTGTCTGATCCACGCCTTCTCCTGCGTTGTCCGCAAGCACAACATTGCCATAGCAGATGAGAAGGAAGGTGAAAAACGATATGAACAGGTTTCTTGCTTTCATAAAATTACTCCTAAATTGGTGGTTTTCGATGTAACTGGTTGCAGTAAATGCAAGATCCAAATTAGCATCGCTACCCTCGGTAAAAAGTAGGAGATGTAGTAACGTCGAGCGAGATAACAGCGAATGATTTTGTCAGCGATTGGGGGGTATGGAGTGTAGGGTTTTGTGTAGGACACTACACTCGGGGTTAATCACTCCCCTTCCAGGCCAAATATCGGTTGGACCGTGCCCCATTCCTTGCAACTGGGGCAGTGCCAGCGCATTTTCTTGCCATCAAAGCCGCAATTCTGGCATCGATAAGCGGGTTTGTTCGCCACGAGTGCTTCGGCAAAGCTGCGGAGTATCGACAGGTTTTGCTTTGATACGCCGTGAGCGTTGTCAATGTGCAGGTCTATCAACTGGGTCAAGCCGCGAATTGTCGGATTCTTCTTCAGATGGTTGGCGATAAATTTGGCCACGGCTTCATCGCCATCTTCATCTCGAATATGCGTTGCGAGCATCAAGACAATCGATATCGATGGCGTGGTTTCCAGGCAATCAAACAGGTACTGCCTGAAGTCTGCGAGTGATCCGACTCCCTGCTGATAGGCCGCAAGCAGGGGTTCCAGAGATTCAGGAACATAGACCGGATCCTGGTCCTTGATTCGCTGCAGTGCTCTGATCGCTTCAACATACTGTTTTTCGGCCAGCTCCAGCTTTCCCAATACAAGGCTCATGCGGGCATTGTTGGCATCATGGCCTATGCCGTCGCTGATCGCCTCACGAGCCTCGTCTGTGTGACCGAGTTTAAGCAGATCTTCTGCAATCTCACAACAATAGTGTGAAATGGATCGCTCGTACTTTTCGGTGTCTTCACCTATGGCGAGTAATTCTCCAATTTCGACCGCGCGGTACCACTCTTTCTCCTGCTCATAAATTTCCAGCATGAGTTTCAGCCCTTCACGGCGAACATGACCTTCTTCCTGGGAGAGTTTCAGCAACAAGTCTTCTGCCCTGTCCAGCAAGCCCGCCAGCAGGTAATCCCTGGCCAGTTCAAGCTGCACGTTAAGCATGACGTCTTTTTCGAGTTTGGCGTTGGTGAGTATGTTCTCATGGACAATAACGGCCTTTTCCAACTCACCACGTCGGCGCAACAAACTACCCAGGGCCAGATGAGTTTCCAGGGTGTCACTGTTAACTTCCAGGTCTTCAATAAACGGCGCCACGGCCCGGTCAGGTTCTTCGTTCAGCAGGTAATTCAAACCCTGATAATAGTTCGGACCGAGTGTATCCGAGCTTTTCGTGCGCTCACGGCGACCCATCCACCAGCCAATGCCAAGGGCTGCTACGAGTGCTATGTATGAAAGCCAATTTTCCAACGTAACAATTCTCTTGCTTTATTGCTCACTTATTTGATTTAGTGGCAAGTAGGCACAAAAAGGTTTAAATTTCTGTCCCGGTTTCTAACTCCAGGCCTGTTTCTGATCCTGTTGGTCGCTTGATCTCCTTCTCTGCCCTCACCTTATCCAGTGTTTGGTTGGTTTTCTTCACCTGCGAGTTCGCTTTTCTTGCTACCAGTCGCAAAGCAGAATTTGACCAGATATTCAGCAGTGAAGTAAAAACAACGCCAGCCACAAAAGATGCAAGCACCCACCATGAAATCGGCCATTGTGGTGTCGAGTACTCCAGGAATGTCAGAGCCACCTCTTCACTGTTGTCCGCGGCCAACAGCAAAGCCACAAAAAACAAAATAACAGCGACCACCCAGAATATAAGACTTTTAAAAAACTTCACTATTGATCCAGCTTACCTGTGTAACATAACAACCTGTGTAACCGCTATCATACTCCGCATAAAAAAACGGTGCACCCGAGAGTGACACAGTTCGTCATAGGCAATTGAAATTACATGTGGAGTGTCTAATAAAAATCAGAAATCGTGTCCGGTACGGAGGACTGATGATTCTTTTTTAACGATTCATCTCCAGTTCAACACTCATTCCAAGGTTGACCCGATCTTTGAGTTCTTTACCTGGTTTGAAGTGGGGGACGAATTTACTGGCAAGTTCGACCCTTTCACCTGTTTTAGGGTTACGACCAGACCGGGCTTCTCGATAATGAAGAGAAAAGCTGCCAAAACCACGAATTTCTATTCGATCGCCTTCCGCCAACGCATCCGTCATATGATCCAGGACCATTTTGACTGCCAGCTCTACATCCTTGACAGATAGCTGGGTTTGTACCGCTGCAATTCTCTCAATAAGTTCCGATTTGGTCATACCCACTGTCACGCCTCTACTCGGCGTCGGATCCTCCTTGATCCATTTGTTGTTTAATCAGGTCACCCAGCGTGGTTGGGTTAACTTCCACCTCACGCTCACGATGTTCCTTCACTGCCAGTTCTTCATCCGCGATATCCTTCGCTTTGATAGAAACGCCCAACATGCGGTTCTTTCGGTCAATGCTGATAATTTTCACTTCAATGTCATCACCGACACTCATGGCATTACGCGCGTCTTCAACACGATCCATGCTGATTTCAGAGGCTTTCAAGATGCCATCAACCTCTTCCGCCATCTCAAGAATAGCCTGCTTGGCTTCGACTTCTTTCACCTTGCCGGTCACAATCGTGCCGCGCTCATTCAAAGCAACATAGTTCGAGAAAGGATCCTCTTCCAATTGCTTCAACCCGAGCGAAATCCTCTCTCGTTCTGCATCGATTGACAGAATAACGGTCTCAATTTCATCACCTTTGGTGAATCGTCGAACCGCCTGTTCACCGGGTTCGTTCCAGGAGATATCTGATAAGTGAACCAAGCCATCGATGTTGCCGTCAAGACCGATAAAGATGCCGAAATCAGTGATTGATTTGATGTATCCCTTAATGCGATCGTTCTTGTTGTGCAGCACAGCGAACTCTTCCCAGGGGTTACCCTGACACTGTTTGATGCCCAGGCTGATGCGACGACGCTCTTCATCGATATCCAGCACCATCACCTCAACTTCGTCGCCAACCTGCACAACTTTGCTGGGATGAATATTACGATTGGTCCAATCCATTTCAGAAACGTGTACCAGGCCTTCAACGCCTTCTTCCAGCTCTGCAAAGCAACCATAGTCCGTCAAGTTAGTGACCCGCGCATTGGTGCGGGTGCCTTCTGGATAGCGTTTGGTGATAGCAACCCATGGATCTTCTCCCAGTTGCTTTAGTCCCAGGGAAACCCGATTTCTTTCACGATCAAACTTCAGGACTTTGACGTCTATCTCGTCACCAACGGCGACAATTTCGCTGGGATGCTTGATGCGCTTCCAGGCCATATCTGTAATATGTAACAGACCGTCAACACCACCAAGATCAACGAACGCACCATAGTCTGTCAGGTTCTTGACGATACCTTTCACACTCTGGCCTTCTTGCAGGCTTTCCAGCAGTGCTTCTCGCTCTGCGCTGTTCTCTTCCTCAAGCACGGATCGACGGGAAACAACCACATTGTTTCGCTTTTGATCCAGCTTGATCACCTTAAATTCTAATTCTTTACCTTCCAGGTGCTCGGTTTCACGCAAGGGTCGAACATCGACCAGGGATCCCGGCAGGAATGCCCTGACATCACGAATTTCTACCGTGAATCCACCTTTGACACGACCTGAAATGGTCCCTTTGATGACTTCCTGACCTTCATAAACTTTTTCGAGCATCATCCAGCTTTCAGCACGTTTGGCCTTTTCCCTGGATAAGCGGGTTTCACCGAAACCGTCATCGACGGCATCCATGGAAACCTGAACCTCGTCGCCAATCGCAACCTCGAGTTCACCGGCCTCATTGTAAAATTGTGCGCGCGGAATCACGCCTTCAGACTTCAGGCCAGCATGAACAGTGACCCACTCATTATCTATATCTACCACTGTGCCGGAGATAATGGATCCGGACTTCATATCGATGGTTTTTAGGCTTTCTTCAAATAGCTCTGCAAAGCTCTCCATTGTTTCGCTCATAGTTTTTCGTTTCCCGAGTACTTCGACTCTCAACCGCCTTACTTTCATAGAAAGTGTTCAAATCTGAACAACCAATGCCAGCGGGTCTGGTAAATGTTTGGAGATCACCGTGATCATTGGTTGTTTCCACGGCTCACTCCACTGAAGTTATCTTTTCCCGGACTTTCAAAAGTACACGCTCAAACATTTCATCAATGCTGATTTCAGTACTGTCGATTATCAAGGCATCAGCGGCTGGTTTGAGCGGGGCTACCTTACGATTCATGTCCCGCTCATCTCTTTGCTGTATGCTCAGAAAAAGGTCGTGCAGACTAACATCAATCTCTTTATCTTTCAACTGCTTATAGCGCCTTTCAGCCCTTTCCCTGGCACTGGCGGTTAGATAGATTTTTACATCGGCATCCGTGAACACCACCGTACCCATATCCCGGCCATCGGCCACCAGTCCGGGCGCCCGCCGAAAGCCTCGCTGCAGGTCTTTTATCGCCTCCCTGACAGTCGCCAGTGGCGCTACCCTCGACGCATCGGATCCGGCTTCATCGGTACGAATTTGCAGGGTCACATCTTCATTTTCGAGCAATATTCGCAGCGGCTCCTGGGGGTCATCGGTGGCGACAAATTCTACCTTCAAATCGCGTGCAAGCCTTGCCAATGCTGGCTCCGCACTAAATGACACATCCTTTTCTCTGGCCGATAAACCGATCAACCGATACAGCGCACCACTGTCAAGAATATGAAACCCGGTAACCTTCGCTAGCCGGTGAGTAATGACACCTTTCCCGGAACCACTGGGTCCGTCGATAGTTATAACCGGTATATTCGAGGTGTCGATCACGCGTTAATTTTCTCCTGGGCTTTTCTACAGACTCATTCGTCGAATATGTTCGCTATTCAATGGGCTATTCACTATTTATTGCACTATTAATTGCGCTATTTACTACGCTCTTCAAGAATTCGGCCGAAATGATCTCGCGCTGCTTTTGCACGATATAACCGCTGAAGCACCTCTTCAGATTCATCCCGCTCAATCAAATCGCGTAATTCATCGAGTTCAGTCATATAACGATCGAGAATATCAAGCAGGGGTTTGCGATTGGATCGAAAGATATCCCGCCACATACGGGGGTCCGAGGCAGCTATGCGGGTAAAATCCCGCAATCCGCCCGCGGCATAGTCGAATATCTCCAGGCTGTCACCCTGGGAAGACAATGTCTCGACAAGCGCATAGGCCAGCAGGTGCGGCAGATGACTCGTTTGCGCCAGCACCAGATCGTGATGCGATGCCTGCATTCTGCTGACGCTGGCGCCGAAACCCTGCCACATTTCTGTCACCCGTGTTACCGCGGCTGCCGAAGTTCCCTCATCCGGCGTCAGAATCACCTGGTGGGCTTTGAATAAGTCCGCGTCCGCATTAGCCACTCCATGATTTTCTGATCCGGCAATGGGATGACCCGGGACATAGTTGTGCGGCAGGCGACCATGAAATTTTTCTACCGCCTCCAGAATGGGGCTTTTTACGCTGCCAACATCAGTAATAATCACCCCAGTGTCAAAGCAGGTCGAAATCGCCTTAAAAACCTCCATCATGGCCAGCACTGGCACCGCGACAATAATCAGCTCGGCATTTTCGAAGACTGAATTAATCGTCGATACACCTTTATCAATGACGTTCAGCTCCAGCCCCAATTGAAGATTTGAAGGGTCCGCATCAAAGGCAACGACGTAACATCCCTGCTGGCGCAGGGCGCTGGCAACAGATCCACCAATCAATCCAAGACCAATAACTGCGACTGAGGAAAACTTGCTGCTCAAAGACAAGGTTTTACTGTTCATGGAGAAGTCTTTGCAGTTCTTAGAGAAGTCTTGCTGCTCATAGAGAAGACAATACCCGCTTCAGGCTCTCGATGAATCGTTCATTTTCTGCAGCGGTTCCCACGGTTACCCGCAGATGATCAGGCATGCCGTATACCCCTATGGGCCTGACGATAACGCCCTGGTGAAGCAACGCATCATAGATGGGTATCGCGTCACGGGCGAAATCGATGGTCAGGAAATTACCAACGGAGGGAATGTAGGTTAGTCCCATCTCATCGCATGCGGAGGTCAATAGTGCCATGCCTTCTCTGTTGACCTGTACTGAACGATTGACATGTCCCTGATCATCCAGTGCAATCTCTGCCGCTGCCAGCGACATTGAATTTACATTAAAGGGCTGCCGCACACGATTCATCAAATCCGCAATGTCAGGGTGAGACACCGCATACCCAATTCGCAGCGACGCCAGGCCATATGCTTTAGAGAATGTCCGGGTCACAACCAGGTTGGGGAACTGTTTAAACAACTCAATACCATTGGGATAGGTTTCTTCTTCAACATATTCGAAATAGGCCTCATCCAGAACCACCAGGACGTCCTCTCGAACCTGGTTCATAAAATCAACGAGCGACGATTTATTAACCCAGGTGCCGGTGGGATTATTCGGATTGGCAATAAATACCATCCTGGTCCTGGCGCTAATGCAATTTAATGTGGCCTCCAGGTTCTGCCCATAGTTCCGCGCGGGCACTACCTTAAGTTCTGCACCAATTGCCTTTGTGGCCAGCGGGTAAACCACAAACGAGTGCTGAGAAACAATGGCCTCATTGCCCGGGTGCAAAAAGACCCTGGCGAGCAATTCCAGTACATCATTTGAGCCATTGCCGATCGTTAAGTTACCGGTATCAACCCCAAGAAAGCCTGCCAGCTTCTCCTTAAGCAGAAAAGCACTGCCGTCTGGATACCTCGCCAGCTCCGGCATCACCTTCTGCAAACCCTCGATCACAGCTGGACTTGGGCCAAGTGGATTTTCGTTGCTGGCCAGTTTGATAACATGGGTCAGACCTAATTCGCGCTCCAGTTCTTCAACGGGTTTGCCCGGTTGGTATGGCTGCAGCCCTTGAATACCCGGGCTTGCCAGCGAATTAAAATCATACGCCATAGTACGTCCCTTCTAACAAGCCTTCCAACACACCCACTCCCACCTTTATTGTCGCGCCCTTATTATCGCGCCTTTTGTCGCAAGCAATGAGGGCATCAATTTGTGATCGCTCTTGGATAACTGCCCAGCAACTTCACCTCCAGCGAATCACCGTCGATTTCACCCAGGACTTTTCGAATAACTTCATCCTCTTTATGTCCCTCAAAATCAATAAAGAACACATAGGACCACATGCCAGTTCTCGATGGTCTTGTTTCAATGGAAGTCAGTGAGACGTTGTATCGATGGAAAGGTTCCAACAACTTGTACAAGGCGCCGGGTTGATTGTGGGTCGACACCATAATCGAAGTCTTGTCGTTCCCACTTGGACCAATCTCTTCGCGCCCAACGACGATAAAACGCGTGGTGTTGTCGGACTGATCTTCAATCTTCTTTGACAAAATCCTCAATCCATAGGTTTCTGCCGCTATTTCTCCTGCGATCGCGGCAGCATCTTTCTCGTTCAGTACTTTCCTCGCAGCCTCTCCATTGCTGGTTGCCGCGATACGGGGCGTATTGGGAAAGTGACCATCCAGCCATCGTCGACATTGTGCCAGACCCTGCTCGTGAGCATAGATTCGTTGGATATCATTTTCATTGGCGTCTGGTGAAATCATCAGATGATGATGAATGCGTAACTCAACTTCGCCGCAAATTCGCAATGGCGAGTTCAAAAAATTATCCAGTGTGTGACTAATTACCCCTTCCGTTGAGTTTTCGACCGGCACCACACCGTAGTTGCAATTTTCTGATGCGACTTCCCGAAAGATGTCATCACCGGTCACCATAGGTATGCAAAGCGCGGCATGGCCAAACTGCCCCAGGTAAGCGACCTTGAGCGGTTCTTCGAGCGCGAGGCAGGCGGACATTATCTGCCGGTAAACTTCGACAACCTTTTCGTTACTCAGGGGTCCGGGATTCTGCCGTGCAATATTTCGCAATACCTGTGCTTCGCGTTCCGGGCGATAGTAAACGGGGTCTGTATCACCGGCGCTCTGTTGCTTAACTTCTGCCACTTGCAGGGCGCACTTCGCCCGCTCGTTGATGAGTTTAAGTATCCGGTCGTCCAGGTGGTCTATTCGCTGTCGTAACCCTTTGAGCTGGCCATCTACACTGATCTTATCCTGAGAATGATTTTCAGAGCTTTCTTTGTCAGGCATTTTGTTTCCAGATCTTTTTTGCACAGATCTCGTTTTTAAGAGACATTGCGTTTATAAAACATTGCAGGTCCGTTTCTTTGGAATCTCTGAGCACTTATTAATCAGGGCTTCCCTGGTTTTCCGATTCGTCGTCTTCATGCCTGACCACGGCACTGGAATCAGACTGGGGCCCGGACTCCGTTTCAATCTGACCTTCCAGCACATCGTCCGGTTCTTCAACCCTGGCAAGACCGACCAGGTGCTCGTCTTCACCCACGTTGATCAACTTAACACCCTGCGTGTTTCGACCTTGCATGGAAACTTCATCGCCCCGGGTACGGACCAACGTCCCCTGATCGCTGATCAGGATAACTTCATCGCCTTCAAACATCTGAATTGCACCCACAATCGCGCCGTTTCGATTGCTCAGTTTCATGCCAATCACACCCTGACCGCCACGACCAATAACGCTGTAATCGTCCAAACGACTTCGTTTGCCGTAACCTTTCTCGCTGGCAATCAGAATCTCACCATCCGGGTCAGGAATAATCAGTGAAATTACTCTTTCAGCGTGCTTTAGTTTAATTCCTCGTACCCCGCGTGCGGTCCTGCCCATGGCACGTACATTCGATTCCTTAAACCGTATAACCTTTCCACCGCTACCAAACAGCATGACGTCCGACCCCCCATCTGTAATTGCGGCGCCAATGAGGGTATTGCCTTCTTCAAGTTCAATCGCAATCAGGCCTGTGGACCGTTGCCGGGAAAAATCCATCAATGGCGTTTTCTTTACAGTGCCATTGGTTGTTGCCATAAAAACAAACTGCGCCTCAACATACTCATGGACCGGTAACATGGCCGTAATTCGTTCGTTTTCGTCCAGCGGCAGGATGTTAATCATCGGACGACCACGAGCGGCTCGACTGGCAACCGGGATCTGGAATACCCGTAGCCAGTACACTTTACCCTGGTTGGTAAAGCAGAGAATGGTGTCATGGGTATTGGCCACCATCAGGCGCTCAATAAAATCTTCTTCCTTTACCGCACTTGCGGATCTACCCCTGCCACCCCGACGCTGTGCCTGGTAGTCAACAATAGGTTGGGTCTTGGCATAACCGGCGTTAGACAATGTCACCACCATATCCTGTTCGCTGATCAGGTCCTCCGTGGTGAGATCTTCCTGGGTGCCGACAATTTCGGTTAGCCGCTCATCACCATATTCGTCCCTGACGGCCGTTAATTCTTCGGTAATAATTTCCATCAATCGTTCAGGCTTCTCCAGAATTTCCAACAACTCGGAGATGGTCTCGATGATTTCTTCATATTCTTTGATTAACCGGTCCTGCTCCAATCCGGTCAATCGGTTAAGACGCATTTCCAGGATCGCCTGGGCTTGCTCAGGTGAAAGGTGATATTGCCCATCGTCTTTAAACCCATATTGCGCCTCGAGGTCATCGGGCCGGGCTGCATCAGGGCCTGCTTTTTCAAGCATCTTCGCTACATTTTCTGAGCGCCAGGGAGTTTCAATCAGTCTAACCCGGGCTTCCTGCGCATTGGCGGAACTTTTGATGAGTTCGATAATCGCATCAATATTCGACAAGGCAACTGCGAGACCTTCTAACACATGGCCCCTGACCCTGGCACGGCGCAACAAAAATACCGTTCTTCGCGTCACCACCTCACGTCGATGCAACACAAAGGCTTCGAGGATCTGCTTCAGCGTCAGTATTTTGGGTTCACCATCGACCAATGCCACCATGTTGATACCAAAAACACTCTGCAACTGAGTTTGCGCATAGAGGTTGTTCAGTACCACCTCGCCCATCTCACCACGCCGCAATTCGATCACGATACGGGTGTCGGTGGACGATTCATCTCTCAGGTCCGTAATGCCTTCAATTTTTTTATCCTTGACCAGTTCAGCAATGCGCTCCATGAGTCGGGCACGATTAAGCTGATAAGGAATTTCCTTAATGATGATCGTGTCTCGATTGGTCTTTTCGTCTGTCTCGATCTCGCACCGCGCCCGAATCTGAATGCGTCCACGACCGGTCCGATACGCCAGTACGATACCGGCACGTCCGTTAATAATTGCCCCGGTTGGAAAGTCCGGGCCAGTAACAATCTCCATCAATCCATCGACATCCAATTCCGGATTTTCAATCAATGCAAGGCAGGCATTGACGACTTCGGTCAAATTGTGCGGTGGAATATTTGTTGCCATGCCGACAGCGATGCCACTTGACCCGTTAACCAGTAATGTAGGTACTCGTGAAGGCAAAACCTCCGGCATTTGCAGGGTGCCGTCATAGTTGTCAACGAAATCAACGGTTTCTTTATCGAGATCCTCCAGCAACTCCTGGGCAATTTTTTCCATGCGGATTTCTGTATACCGCATGGCAGCGGCTCCATCGCCATCCATTGACCCAAAATTACCCTGGCCATCTACCAGTGGGTAGCGCATGGAGAAAGACTGGGCCATTCTGACAATCGTATCGTAAGCGGCAGTATCGCCATGGGGGTGATACTTACCAATGACATCGCCAACGACCCTGGCCGACTTCACATAGGCACGATTGTAGGCATTGTTGAGTTCACTCATCGCAAACAACACACGACGATGCACGGGTTTAAGCCCGTCCCGTACATCCGGCAAGGCACGACCGACGATGACACTCATCGCGTAGTCCAAATAGGACTGCTTAAGTTCGTCCTCGATATTAACGGTGGTTATATCAGATTCAAAATCAGACATTGATTAGCGGTACTTACAACTAGAGGCTTGAGAAAAGACCCATCAAAGAATCTACATTCACTTATATTTAGACATGCCTTTATCACCTAAAAAACACGCCGCACAATCAGGCAATTGTAACATGAGACATGATGTAAACGCGAAATTGGATATAATGCAGGGATGACAGATATCAGCCCCGGTTTTTTAATAAATCCCTCCTGGATAGTACCTGTAATTCCAACAGGGATTGTGCTTACAGATCACTGCATTGTGGTCCAGGGAGAGAGGATTATCGCCCTGTTGCCGGGAAAAGAAGCCAGGCAACAATACCCAGCCTGGCCTTGCCATGATCTTCCAGGACATATTCTCACCCCAGGGTTGATTAACACGCACGGGCATGCAGCGATGACGCTGCTACGTGGCTACGCTGATGATCTCGATTTGATGGACTGGCTGAACAATTATATCTGGCCGGTAGAGGGAGAGTTTGTCGATTACGATTTTGTCTACGATGGCAGCAGTCTCGCCGTGGCTGAAATGATCAGCACGGGCACCACCTGTGCCGCTGACACCTACTTTTTTCCGACTGCGGTGGCCAGTGCGTTTACCGACAACAAGTTCCGCGGTCAGGTTTGTATGCCGGTCATCCAGTTCTCCAACGCATGGGCGAACGGTGAGCAGGAGCATATTCACAAGGGCCTCGCCTTCCACGATGACCACAAGAATAATCATCTGATCAATACCGCATTCGCACCCCATGCACCCTACACAGTCACGGACAAGGGCTTTGAGCAAATTGGCGTCTACGCTGATGAATTACAGATACCCATTCATTTGCATCTGCATGAAACCGAAGATGAAGTAAACACGGCGGTTGGTGAAACTGGCAGGCGACCCATTCAAAGAATGTCGGAACTTGGTCTGCTGTCCCCCGCATTGCAGGCGGTTCATATGACCCAAATGACCAATGAGGAAATTGACCTCATCTTTAAAACCGGCGTTCATGTAATCCATTGTCCAGACTCAAACCTCAAACTAGCCAGCGGATTCTGCCCGGTCACTAAACTGATGGCAAAAGGGGTAAACCTTGGGGTTGGTACAGATGGTGCGGCAAGTAACAACAACCTCGATATGTTGACCGAGATTCGCAGCGGCGCGCTGCTTGCCAAAGGTGTATCGGGTTCAGCGTTAAGCGTAACGGCAGAACAGGCATTGGCGATGGGTACCATCAACGGTGCAAGATTGCTGGGGCTCGATCAGGATATCGGTAGCATCGAAGTTGGAAAACTCGCCGACCTATAATTTTCAACCTGTTCACAACCCGATGTCACAGCTCATTTACTCAGCAACCGGGCATCAGGTTTCGCAAGTCTGGATCAATGGTGAACACCTTTTAAAAGACAACATACTCACGCAAATAGATCTGACCGGGCTGATGTCCAACGTCAGGCAATGGCAGGAAAAATTACACTCGTGAACGAAGCTGACAACCAGGGCAATGTTAATCAGAGCAATGTCGATCAGAACAGGGTCGATCAAAGCACTGTCGCTCAAAGTAATGTCGATCAAAGCGAGGTCGCCAAATTTGATGACCTTGCCAGAAAATGGTGGGACCTGAACAGTGAATTCAAGCCCCTCCACGATATCAATCCGCTGCGTATGGACTACATCACATCGAAGGTTCTACTGCAGGGCAAGCGCGTTCTCGATGTGGGTTGCGGCGGCGGTATCCTGTCAGAATCCCTGGCCATTGCAGGTGCCGATGTCACGGGCATTGATATGGCAGAAAAGCCCTTGCAGGTCGCAAAGCTGCACAGACACGAATCCAATCTGTCCATCAACTATCAGCTAACCACGATAGAGGCGCATGCAAGCAGCCACGCCGCACAATACGATATCATCACCTGCCTTGAGATGATGGAACATGTCCCGGACCCGGCTTCCGTTATCGCTGCCTGCCAGACCTTGCTAAAACCGGATGGACATCTCTTTCTCTCTACCATCAACCGCAGCCCCAAAGCCTACTTGCTGGCTGTTATCGGCGCCGAGTCATGACTACGAAAAGTTCATCAAGCCTTCAGAGCTCGCACACTGGTTGCGACGGGAAGGTTTCATTCTGCGGGATCTATCGGGCATGAGTTATAACCCGCTGACAAAAAAGTATTCACTCTCAAAAGATACTGATGTGAATTACCTGGTTTATGCAAGGTTAGTGTAGTGTCCTGTATAGATGGCACTTTAAGTGGCCCTCAAATTTGTCACAGCAAGGCGTGTTTCGCAGGCAATGTAGGTACCTTGTCAAGAAATACAACGCGGCTGTGGCGAATTTGAGGGCCACCCTTCGGGCAAGCCGCTAAATGGCCAGCGCTCGACTTATGCCCAATAGGTCTTCGCAAGTGCGCCTACCATCTGACCATTTAGCGACTTGCTTAAAGTGCCATCTATACAGGACACTACACTAGGACAACCAATGAGCTACCATCCCCAGCCCCGGTTTCTTGACAATAAGACCATCCTCGTCACGGGTGCAGGAGATGGCATTGGCAAAACTGCAGCCATCGAATACGCCAGATTCGGCGCCACCGTTGTATTGTTAGGCCGGACAGTGAGCAAACTGGAACAGGTCTATGACGAAATCAAGGCATTGAATCTCGCCGAACCTGGCATTGCACCAATGGACCTGGCCACAGCGAGCATGGATGATATGCAGGAACTGGCGAATGTAATTCTTGATAATTACGGCAAACTCGATGGGCTTGTGCACAACGCCGCCATTCTGGGTGACCGTGTGCCGTTCGAACACTATGACATGAATACCTGGTTGAGAGTTATGCAGATTAATTTTAATGCTGCATGTCTTTTGACCCGAATCCTGTTACCAGCAATCCAGCAAGCACCTGAGGCGACAGTTATTTTCACCAGCACCGGTGTCGGGAAAATTCCCCGGGCGTATTGGGGAGCTTATTCAGTATCTAAATATGCGCTTGAGGGTTTCGCCATGTTGTTAGCTGACGAACTTGAGAACACATCAAAAATAAGCGTAAACATCCTGAACCCCGGTGCCACCCGAACTGATATGCGACGGGCCGCCTACCCTAACGAGAACCCCGCAGAATTGAAATCTGCAGAAGAGTTAATGCCGCTGTACCTGTATCTGATGAGCCAGGACAGCCAGGAAAATGGTGAAACATTCACCATGGACTGGTTTCGTACGGGAACCTCAAATTGATTTAACGGGATCGCCTTCTTGATTGATGTCCTCGAGATGCAGGGTCTCTTGAAGCAAGACGGCTTAAACCTGCCATTTCGTACAGCGCCCGGATGTCTTTTGCTTTTAGGTCTGTAAACCGGCCCGCTTTAACCGACGATGGAACAAAGAAGCTGCCATAACGAACCCTTTTCAGTCGACTCACCGTCAAACCCTGGGATTCCCACAGGCGTCTCACTTCCCGATTGCGACCTTCCATAATCACCACATAAAACCACTGGTTGGCGCTACCGGACTCGTCTTCGTCCTGATTTTCTCCTCGCCCCCTTTGTATGTCCGTGAACCGAGCGACGCCATCTTCCAGGAACACACCTTGCAGCATATTCTGGCGTTGTTCCTTGCTGACGTCCCCAAGGACTCGAACGGCATACTCACGCTCAATATTCGTCGATGGATGCATCAGTTTGTTGGCCAGTTCGCCATCGGTTGTGAACAACAATAAACCACTGGTTGAAAAATCCAGACGACCGATAGAAATCCAGCGCTGCTTCTTCAGTTTAGGCAGGCGATCAAATACGGACTTCCTGCCTTCGGGGTCATTGCGAGAACAAATTTCATTACTGGGTTTGTTGTAGAGCAGGTATCGATGTGAAACTCTCGTCTGTTTGATGGGTTTCCCATCAAGGAAGATTCTGTCTTCTAATTCGACCCGATCACCAAGTTTGGCAGTTTTACCATTGACGTTCACGCGCCCGGCTTCAATCCATTTTTCCAGACCACGTCGACTACCCAACCCAAGATTGGCCAGAACTTTCTGCAGTTTCTCAGACATCAGGGCTTATCGGGTCATCAGGGGTGGTCAGCTTCTCATCCGCGCCACCCGTTTCGTCCACTGCAGCCTGATGCGTCGGGGTGGCAGCTGCAATATCCGGTACCTTAATGCTGTTCGACTCCTCCGTAGAACTTTCATCATCCTGTTCGAGAGCCTCATCGTCGATCTCGCCAGATTCCTCCACCTTGAACAGATTCTTGATATTTTGCTGAATCGTGTTCACCCGGTCTGTGACTTCCTGCAGCGTTGCATCGTCCGCTTCGGTTTGGTCATGTTCATCGTCACTGACAAGATCGAGGGTCCGGGGCTGGATAAGATCCTCCGCGCCCAGATCAAGTTCTTCATTCATCTTGTCGAGATCTTTGATTTCAGACAAGGTGGGTAGTTCGTCCAGGCTCGACAGGTCGAAATAGTCCAGAAAAGTTCTCGTCGTGGCATAGATCGCCGGGCGACCCGGTACATCACGGTGACCAACGATTCGGATCCACTCGCGCTCCAGCAAACTACGCATAATATTGGTGCTGACAGAAACACCGCGGATTTCCTCAATATCGCCCCGGGTGATAGGTTGCTTATAGGCGATCAATGCCAGGGTTTCCAGAAATGCACGGGTGTACCTTGGTGGCTTTTCCTGCCATAGCCGGTCAACCCAACTGCCGAATTCACTGCGAACCTGAAATCGATATCCGCTGGCGACCTTTTTGAGTTCGAATCCTCTGCCATCACAATCATCACTAATCTGGGCAAGCACCTCCTTCACATCGGCGCGGCTCGGTTGTTCACCATCGAATAACTGAATCAGTATATCAATACTCAAGGGCTTATCTGCTGCAAGGATCGCGCCTTCAAGAATTTGTTTTAATGCTGGTATTTCACTCATGGATAACAATCTTTAGAATTCTGATAATTCGGTTACGGCTTCACTGGATGAACGTGCCTTGACATGGATCGGCGCAAAGGGTTCTGTCTGGACAATTTCAAGCAGTTGCTCCTTAATTAACTCCATCAGGGCGAGGAAGGTGACGATGACACCTGAGCGACCTTCTTCAATAACGAACAAAGCAATGAAGGGGACAAACTGGTCACCTGCCTGCTGGACCTGGTCCAGTATGCTCGACATGCGTTCACGGGTAGAAAGGGGTTCCAGTTCCACTTTATGACTGGAGTAGGTGTCCGCCCGCTTCAGTACTTTTGACAACACCAGTAACATCTCCTGTAGCTGTACATCAGGGAACGGCTTTTCTTTTTCGATGGATGGCGCGTCCGCGGAGGCGACCCAGTAGTCACGATGCATTCTATGCAGACCATCAATATCCATAGCGGCTTGCTTGAATCGTTCGTACTCCTGCAATCGGCGAATCAACTCAGCCCTTGGATCGTCTTCGTCGTCCTCTTCTTCTGTTTGCCGGGGTAAAAGCATGCGGGATTTTATTTCTGCAAGCACTGCAGCCATCACCAGGTATTCTGCTGCCAGTTCCAGCTGAATGTCCTTCATAAAATCTATGTAGTTCATGTACTGCTTGGTGATTTCTGCAACCTTGATATTCAGGATATCGAGGTTCTGGCGTTTAATCAGGTACAGCAACAGATCCAACGGACCTTCAAAAGCCTCCAGGATGACCTCAAGTGCATCAGGAGGTATGTACAGGTCCAGGGGCAATTGAGACATTGGACGACCTTCAATGACCGCAAATGGCATTTCTGCCTGACGAGCACCTTCCGCAAACTGGCGTTCGCCAACAGATTTTTCTTGGCTCTCGCTATGGCTCTTATTATCGTCGTCGTGTTCCACTAGCGGTAATTTAACCCCATGGCCTGACGCACATCTTCGAGTGTCGCTTTTGCGATAATTCGCGCCTTCTCATTCCCCTCTGCGATGATAGACTTCACCAGGTCAGGGTTATCCTCGTATTGCCTGGCTCGTTCATGCATGGGCTGTTGCTCTTCAAGAATTGAGTCAATCAATGGTTTTTTACAATCGACGCAACCTATCGCGGCTGTCTTGCAGCCGTTGACGATCCATTCCCTGGTGTCATCGGCAGTGTAGATATCGTGCAGTTTAAATACAGGACACTTTTCAGGGTCTCCCGGGTCCGTTCTCCTGACCCGGGCGGGATCGGTCTTCATGGTCAACACCTTCTTCTCAACCGATTCAGGTTCTTCCCTTAATGCAATCGTGTTGCCGTAGGATTTAGACATCTTATTACCATCCAGGCCCGGCATAACCGAAGCATCTGTCAACAATGCCTGGGGTTCAGGCAAAATGATTTTACCCCCGCCTTCCAGATAGCCGAACAATCGATCCCGATCCCCAAGGGAAATGTTCTGTTGTTCCTGTAACATGGCCTGGGCTTTTTCGAGGGATTCCTGCTTACCCTTCTCCAGGAAATCCTTGCGCATCTGGCGATACATTTTGGAGTTTTTACGACCCAGTTTCTTAATCGCGTCCTCCGCAATATCAGCAAAACCCGAATCCCGACCGTAGATGTGGTTAAATCGCCGGGCAATTTCACGGGTTATTTCGACGTGGGGTACCTGGTCCGCCCCAACCGGTACATGACCTGCCTTGTAGATGAGAATGTCGGCACTTTGCAACACCGGATAACCCAAAAAACCATAGGTCGACAGATCTCTTTCATTCAGTTTCGCCTGTTGATCTTTGTAGCTCGGCACCCGCTCCAACCAGCCCAAAGGGGTGATCATCGACATTAATAAATGCAGTTCTGCATGTTCTGGTACTCTGGACTGAATAAAAAGAGTGGCGGAACCCGGATTAACACCCGCGGCTAACCAGTCGATGACCATTGACCAGACATTGTCTTCAATTATCTCGGGTTCATTATAATGCGTCGTCAGTGCATGCCAGTCAGCGACGAAAAACATACAGTCGAATTCATGCTGGAGCTGAATCCAGTTCTTCAGGACTCCATGATAGTGACCCAAATGTAATTGTCCCGTCGGCCGCATGCCGGACAGGACACGTTTTTGTGCTTCGAGCAAACTCAAGATATCACCTGATAAGTATTGTAAGTATTTTTAGTGCTAACAGTGGGCAAATGTTATATGGAAGGCAATTTTGTCGTCATTATATATGAAGGGCAGCTTGCAACCAATCAAGCTGTTTTGCCTTTCCTACGCGGCACCGAATAATTCAAGGTCACCACGACCCTCTCGAACAACAAGGGGAACGGCCTCCTCAAGATTGACAACGCTGGTGACTTCCAGGCCACAGAAACCGCCGTCAACTACCAGGTCAACCTGATGCTCCAATAATTCCCGTATTTCCACCGGATCCGTCAGCGGGTACTCCTCCCCGGGTAATATCAGGGTTGTACTCATAATCGGTTCAGCCAGCTCGTCAAGCAGGGCCCGGCAGATATTGTTATCAGGTACCCGCAAGCCAATGGTTTTGCGTTTGGGATGCACCAGTCGTCGTGGAACTTCCCGGGTAGCCTGCAAAAGAAAGGTATAGGGACCCGGCGTTGCGGACTTTAACAGCCGATAAGCACTATTATTGACCTTTGCGTAGATACCCAGGTCTGACAAATCCCGGCAGATAAGGCTCAGATTGTGATCGTCGGATAATCTTCGTATATGGCGAATGCGTTCCAATGCCCCCTTATCACCGATATGGCATCCCAGGGCATAGGAAGAATCAGTGGGGTACACAACAACACCACCCTTGCGGATGATATCTACCGCCTGCCGAATCAATCGACTCTGTGGATTATCAGGGTGAATGCGAAAAAACTGGCTCATAATTGGCCCGGTCCAAGAAAGCGGGCATTCTATCAGGCTCTTGGCGAAGTTTCCTTTGATCGCAAGGCCAGGTGGAAATTGTCGGTCGTCCGCCACAGAAACACATTGCAAATCCAACCGTGCCGCAGGTCCGTTTTTTCAGGACCGAACTAATTGAACCTGGATTTTGGCGTGTGACGCCCTGTACTGCTAACATGAGCCTGTAATCAGCACTCTTTCAACACAAGTTTGCAACACAAGTTTGCAACACAAGGTTTCAACACAAGCCCATGAAACAGTTTGTAGAATTCATCCCTGTTGCCATTTTTGTCGCCGTCTACTTCGGGGCCGGTAGGGACATATTTATCAGCACTGCGGCGCTGATGGCCGCAATGTTGCTGCAAGTGATGTTTGAATTCGCGACGACCAAAACCGTCGCGAAGCGGACCTTGTACATCTTTGGGATCGTTATCGTTCTTGGCAGCCTGACCCTGGTATTCCGCAACGAGGCATTTATTCTATGGAAACCGACCATCGTTAACTGGGTATTTTGTCTTGGCCTGCTGGCGAATCAGCTGCTCGGTAAAGACAATATCCTGAAGAAAATTCTCGGCGAACAGTTAAATCTCCCGGACCAGGTCTGGAAGACGCTCACACTTGGCTGGAGCGCCGGTTTTTTTCTGGCTGGTGCGTTGAACCTTGTCGTTGCCCATTATTTCAGCCTTGATTTTTGGGTCAGCTACAAACTCATCGGTGGATTCGGGCTTACCCTCTCCTACATTATAGTTACGGTGATTTATCTATCCACAGGGGGATTTCTTGAGGATTCGGATTCCAGCTCCGATTCTGTCGACATTAATAACCCAAACTAACAGCCCACATTGGCTTTTCCCCAAGCCCTCATTAATATTAAGGAACTTCATGCTCTACGCGATTATTTCCCAGGACATCGAGAACAGCCTCTCGCTGCGAATGCAGACTCGACCCGATCATGTTGATCGATTGGAAGCCCTGAAACGGCAAGGTCGACTCATTCTCGCTGGCCCGCATCCCAATATTGATAATGACGATCCCGGGGAAGCTGGATTTAGCGGCAGCCTGGTCGTTGCCGAGTTTAATTCCCTGTCTGATGCCGAGGAATGGGCAAATACTGACCCCTACAAAACCGCCGGTGTCTACGCCTCTGTAACAGTCAAACCCTTCAAACTGGTGCTGCCGTGAGCCGTTTTTATAAAACAGCCCTGAGCCGGCCGCGCTTATAAAACAGCCCTGAGCCGCGCTTATAAAACAGCCCTGAGCCGCGCTTATAAAACAGCCCTGAGCCGCGTTTATAAAACAGCATTTCTTTTGGCTTGTGTTTTTAGTCCGGTAAGTTCGTTTGCTGCAGAACCCTCTCTGCCGGACAAGGTCTATGTACGTGACACGTTGTATGTGCCTTTGAGGGGAGGTCAATCCAATGAGTATCGAATACTACACCAGGGTATTCGCAGTGGCACAAGTCTGGAACGATTGGAAATCAACAAAGAATCAGGGTTTAGCCGGGTGCGGTTGAGTGACGGGAAGGAGGGCTGGATGCAAAGCCAATATCTGGTGATTGAACCCATTGCCCGGGATCAGTTAATAGTTATCAGTGAAAAACACTCCCAACTGGAGTCCAAGTACCAGCAAGTGCTGCTTCGCATACAGGAGCAGGACGAACTCCAGGATTCGTCAACCGCTCAAATCCAGGACCTGGATTCTGAGAACAGACAGCTGAGGGAAGACCTGATAGAAATTAAACAACTAGCCGCAGACACGATTGCTATCAATGACATGAACCAGCAATTACAGGCGGAGCGAGACCAGCTCCAGCAGGAGATTGACGATCTTGCCACGAGTGTTGGTGAATTCAAGGACTCATCTGACCAGGATTGGTTCTTACGCGGCGCAGGCACAATTCTGCTGGGCTTGTTCATCGGATTTCTGGCTTCGCGTGGGTTTTACAACAGCCGTCGCAGTGAATGGAGTTAACAGAATAAATCCATGGCCACAAAACTCAGCGTCAACCTGAACAAGATCGCTCTACTGCGCAACTCGCGAGATACCGTGATCCCCAGTGTTGTGGAGGCTGCCAGGACTGTGATTGCCGCAGGCGCACAGGGCATCACAGTACACCCACGACCAGATATGCGTCATATTCGCCCGGATGACGTCCGGGATCTGGCAGAGTTACTGGCACGGCAGGCGTATCGTGAAATCGAGTTCAACATCGAGGGCAATCCTTATGCTGAAGCAGAGGCCAATGGGTATCCGGGCTTTTTACAGCTCGTCGAAGAGACAAAGCCAGACCAGGCAACGCTTGTACCTGATGATCCAAATCAACTGACATCTGATCATGGCTGGGATCTTAGTGGTGAATCCAACAATCTGAAAGTGATCGTTGATCAATTACATGAACAGAAAATTCGCGTCAGCCTGTTTATGGATCCCGAGGCCGAGCAGATCAGGCGCTGTGCCTACCTGGGCGCTGATCGGCTTGAGTTTTTTACCGGGCCCTACGCCGATGCCTACCCAAACCACGGCGACACGCTGCTGCCATTTATCGAGACAGCCCAAATTGCAGGTGAACTTGGTCTCGGAATTAATGCCGGGCATGACCTGAACCTCGACAATCTGGCAACGTTTTGCAGCCAGGTCCCGAATGTAGCAGAGGTTTCAATCGGCCATGGGATTATCACCGATGCCTTGTGGATGGGGCTTTCAACCACTGTGCAAAAATACTGCGCCATTCTGAATGAGATTCAATAACTCGCAACTCTTTCATTCTATGCGTATTATCCACTCACATTTTATTTACCTGTAGTACAAGCATCATGAATCCAATTGTCAAAAAATCGGTTATCAGCCTCGTCATCGCCGTGATCACCTTCCTTATTCTTCGTGGGATTGAATCATCCAGTTTTCAAATACCCTCCACAGGCCAGGATTTTGCCGCGTTAGGCGTCATTTTTCTGGCTATCCTGAGCGGCTCCCTGCTCTCAGGTGGTTCGTCTGCCCGCTCATCTTCTGTTTCAATGTCCGGCGCAGCATCCTCAGATGACGTCGAAACGGGCACAGTGAAGTGGTTCAATGTAAAAAAGGGATATGGTTTTATCACCCGGGATAAGGGTGATGATGTTTTTGTTCATTACCGAAATATTCTGGGTAATGGTCGGCGTGCCGTATCTGAGGGACAAAGAGTCCAGTTCATCGTTATCGATGGTGACAAGGGTCTTCAGGCCGATGAGGTTGAGACGGTATAGCCAGGACTTCTCACCATCGGCCAATGTTTTTCAATAGAGCCAAAATAAATGCACCAGATTATTTTTTTGGGCGCGGCTGACAGCATCGAGACCATGCCGATCGACGAAAACCCATCGGAATCCTATCCATGTATGTCCAGTCAGCAATTCCATCGAGAAGCACGAGCACAGTTATACGCTCTGGTAACGGGCGAATTTGTCGATGAAGCAGGCCAATTGGAATATCTTGATCGAATCCTCTCGGACGAAGGCCCCTATATTTACCAGTTGGATATGATCCTCAAGGAATCCCTGGCACGATTGGATGAAGACCAGGTGGAGAACCTGGCCCAAATCTGGGCGGAATGTAAAGAAATCGAAATCATGGATCTTGTTGCCACTGACCTGCACGACTTCATGTTTCAGTTGATCCACTTTTGCCAGATAGCATGCAATGACGATCTCGGCGTCTATATCTATTCAGATGACTAGTAAAAGACGGATTGTATATACAACTGATCAGGGCCGCGTTTGTCCTGTTTGCTCTCACGCCATCAAACACTGCGTCTGTCGATCAGGGACTTCTGCATCCTCTGCTGATGGCACGGTGCGACTGCAAAGACAAGTTAAGGGCCGGGCAGGCAAACCCGTTGTTATTATCTCAGGGCTTAACCTTGCTCCTGATGAACTAAAGAAACTTGCCAGAAAACTCAAATCAAAGTGCGGAGTTGGCGGCAGTATCGAGAACAGCAATATTCTTATCCAGGGCGACAAAAGGGATGTTATCAAGCCAGAACTGGAATCACTGGGTTACACCGTGAAACTGAGCGGAGGGTAAATGAATGCACCATGGGCTAACTAACCTTGATTGGGTTAAAACCAACACTGGAATCCGCTACGAGTACGGTATGGCTTTATCTGGACTCGTAACGCACATCCTTGTGCACTCAAGTTTTGCATCCCTGACTCGGCGTCCCGACTAGGCGTCCCCCACCAAACAGTCCTGATAAAGCCATACCGCACTCTTCGCTGCCACTAGCAGGTTTCTTACGACAACAGGGGCCTGAAACAACACCAAAGGACCGCAGATCAAAATTAACTGAAGAAGTCAGGCAGCTTCAACCTGGTAATCCGGAAATAGAATCACTGCAGGGTGGACCTTCAGCGCCCTGGCCAATACCAACGCACGATCTCGTCCAATATTTTTAGCGTTGGTTTCCATACTACACAGTCACAACTTCCAGGCAGAGCATAGTCGTGTATTATCACGAGCCACACCCGTGAAAAAGCAGAGAATAAATGAATACACTCATCTCTGTCGAAGAACTGATTTCTCTCGACAATCCAAAAGTCTTTGACTGTCGCCACGCATTGTCTGATGAAAACTATGGTCGATCTGCCTATGAACATGCCCATATTCCCGGCGCCGTTTTTGTGGATCTCGATAAGGATCTCAGTAGTGAGGTTGTCCCCGGAAAAACCGGTCGACATCCTCTCCCGCTCGCTGAGGAATTTGAAGCATCGCTGCAACAGTGGGGCCTGGAAAACGATCAGCAGGTCGTTGCGTACGACGATGCCAATGGTGCCTTCGCTGCCAGATTGTGGTGGATGTTGCGCTGGGCTGGTCATGCTAATGTCGCCGTCCTCGATGGGGGATTCAACGCATGGCGGGATTCTGGGCAGGTGGTTACAGATGGAGTTACGGAACAGCAAATATCCGCATTTACATCGAAACCGGCACTTACCTGTGATATTCAGGCTGACGAGCTACCGCTCTATGCCGGGCTCATCACTGATGCGCGGGACCTGGCGAGATTTAATGGCGAATCGGAGCCCATCGACCCAATCGCGGGCCATATCCCCAATGCCAGATGCCTGCCATTCACCAGTAACCTGACCAGATCGCAGCACTTCAAATCTGTTGCTGAACTACAGCAACAGTTTGAGGATTTCGGGGTACCCGGGGACAGTTCAACGGTTTGCTACTGCGGCTCCGGCGTCACCGCTGCCCATAACATACTCGCACTGGTGCATGCGGGCTATCCGGAACCTACCTTGTATCCAGGGTCCTGGAGTGAGTGGATTACTGACCCGAACCGGCCCGTAGCCACCCTTTAGTAGGAGAAAGAGAGCAATGTTAGCTCGAGAGCAGCCAGGATATTTCCTGCCCTGGGCGGAGGTCACCTGGCTGGAAAACCACACACCCTACTCGCCACGTTTTGACGATATCTACTGGAGCCGTAACGACAATAACAACGCCGGGCTGGAGGAAAAAAACCAGGTCTTCATCAGGGCGAATCAACTCGGGCAACGTTTTCGTCAATTGCAGTCGGGAGATGACTTCACCATATTAGAAACCGGATTCGGTTTTGGGCTGAATTTCATCCTCGCAGCCAACCTCTGGCAATCCATTTCAAACTGTCGGTCTGCGACCCTGCACTATGTTGCGTTTGAACAATATCCAGTGGATCCAGCGGACCTGGCCAGACTCAATTCACGAATCGACCAGGGTATCCTCAAGCAACTTATCGAGAAATATCCGCTGCCGGTTCCTGGCGAGCACCAGCTCTGGATCAGCGACGATATTTGTCTGACACTCATTTTCGGAGAGCTCAATCGTTCACTCGCTGGCTTTAACGCCCAGGTAGATGCTTGTTTTCTTGACGGCTTCAGCCCTTCCCGAAACGAGTCAATGTGGACCGACAATGTCTTCGAGACAATCGTTAAGTTATCAAGGCCGGGGGCTTCCCTGTCCAGCTACAGTGTTGCCGGTGGCGTCCGGCGTGGTTTGTCCAGGTCTGGTTTCGTCACCGAAAAAGTCCCGGGGTTCGGATCCAAGGCCGAAATGTTGCAAGCCTTCAAGCCAGGTATCTGGCAGGCAAGAAACAACCAGCCCGGTAAAGTCTGTATTGTCGGTGCAGGGCTTGCGGGGCTTCACTGCGCAATGGCATTGCAAAGAAGAAACATACCATTCGCGCTATTCGAAGCGTCAGAAAATCCGATGGGGTCGGTGGCTAACATTGACCAGATCTCGGTCTGCCCGCAGCTTTCCTCGGAACCACAAACGTCGAGTCTGCTTTCCCTTCGCGCTTTTGACTACCTTACAAAACATGTCGATTATCACCAATCCGGCCGAATCCAACTGCTAAGGAACGATGAGGATACTCACAAAGCTGAGCAACTCTCGCGGCTATGTCCGCGCAATCTCCTGAAAATAATTTCAGCCGCTACGGCAAGTAAACTGGCTGGCGTCGATTTAGAGCATCGGGGTTTATTTTTTCCAACTGCAGGCTGGATTGATTCAAGCCGGGTTTACAGTAAATTCAATGACGACTTGCTTAATCAACAGCCCAATCAGCAAATCAGCCCGAGGGTTCGCTTCAACTGTAACATTACTACCTTCAAAAAAGATGGCCCGGACTGGGTACTGTTTCATAATGACCTTGAAATAGACCGCGCAGAAGTCCTTATTCTTGCCACAGGCAGCGCAGATCGCGAATACCTTGCACCCCTTCACCTTCAGTCGGTTCGAGGCCAAAGCTTGAAACTGTCATCAAAGACCCATGCCTCAAACCTTATCATATCCGGGTCTGTTTCCCTGTTCCCACAGCACAATGATATCAGCACCGTTTCTGCAACCTTTTCACGGCAGAACCTGCAACTCGATGTTTCAGATCAAGACACAGATACATTGCTCGATAGTCTCAACGAGTTTGTGCACTTTGAACCGGTGAGCTATGAGGCTGCTGTGGGTCTTAGAAGTACTACCCGGGATAGATTGCCTGTGGTCGGCCCGGTGCCGGATTGGCAGGCGCTCGACGAACACTGCCGGCGACCGGAAAGAGACAGACATCGATTTCGGTTCGAAACATTTCAACCCGGATTGTATTGTGCAGTGGGCTTTGGATCACACGGCGCGACCCTTGCGCCTTTATGCGCCGAATATCTGGTTCGCGGTATCAAACAGGAGCCTGGAATCAGCTTGCCAGAACTCTCCGCCTCTCGCTTCGCATTGCGCGATGCCGGTGTCAGACCTCGTTAAACACCCTCACGTTGACGACACCTTCAATGCCTTCAATATCCCTCACCAGATCTTCAGTGGGTTTGGTTTCAATATCAATCAGGTTATAAGCAATATTGTCCCGACTCTTGTTCAGCATATCGATGACATTAATGTTTCTGTCTGCAAGGATGGACAAGACGCTGCCGAGAATCCGGGGAACATTCCGGTTTGCCAGGGCGATACGATAACCGTTTGTTCGCTCCAGGCTGACAGCTGGAAAATTAACCGAGTTCCTGATGTTGCCATGCTCAAGAAAATCAATAACCTGGTCTGCCACCATCATGGCGCAATTTTCCTCTGCCTCCTCGGTACTCGCGCCCAGATGGGGTGTTGAGATAACCCCTGGCTTACCAATCAACGCAGGTGTCGGGAAATCAGAGATGTATTGGCTCAGCTTGCCAGAATCCAGGGCGTCCCCAATATCACTTGTATTGACGATCTCTTCCCTTGAAAAGTTCAGCAATACGGCACCATCCTTGAAGTTGACTACAGTTTCAGCGTCAATAAGACCTAATGTAGATTCCAATGCCGGTACGTGCAGCGTAACCACATCAGATCGCGCAAAAAGTGACTGCATGTTTTCCATCTTCTGCACCTGGCTCGATAATCTCCAGGCTGCCTCGACCGACAGGGCAGGGTCAAACCCCAGCACCTCCATGTCCATCTGCAGTGCCATTTCTGCAACCATTGAACCGATTGCACCAAGGCCCAACACCCCAAGGGTCTTACCTTTCAATTCTGATCCCTTGTACTGTTTCTTACTGGCTTCGACCAGCTTGTTGAGTTCAGCTTTATCGCTGTGATTCGTCAGGGTATTTACATAGTCTATCCCCTGAATAATACCCCGGCGGGAGAGCAACAGACCGGCCATGACCAGTTCCTTCACGGCATTTGCATTTGCGCCAGGCGTGTTAAACACAACAACTCCCTTCTCGGTATAGTCCTCGACTGGAATATTGTTCACCCCTGCCCCGGCGCGACCTACCGCCACAAGGGAGGGTGTCGCATCTTCCGGTTGCATCTTGTGGCTGCGGAGCAATATGGCCTCAGGATCCTTGATATCGCCTAGTTCATACTTCTCTGCTGGAAACTTGTTCAGCCCCTTGTCGGAAATATTGTTTAGTATTTGAATCTTGTACATAAACTCTCTGCCCAATCACGTGCTACAGATCGTGGTAGCGTAAAAAAGTCGCCAAGTTTACACGAAGCCAGCCGATGTGGCTGAAAATCTTTCTGATTTATTTTAGTCTAACGTCGTGTTCTTTAGAGATGGCACAGTAATTGGCTATTCCGCCAGGGTCATCCCGGGTCATCGTGAAAAACTATGGCTAGATTAGACAGCTTAAAAATATTTGTAGAAGTGGTGCTTACCCGCAACTTCACCAGTGCCAGCTGGATGATTACTTTGAAAACACTGATATCGACAGTGGGTTTTGGCCCCAGATTCAACGCGGCCGACTTGCTCATGTCCTGCCATCAGTATCAGCGGAGGTCCATCCCGTGCAACTGGTTTTTCCGAATAAGCGCTATGTATCCAGTAACACCGACAGTTTTCGTTCGTTTCTACTACAGTACTTTCGTCGCTAGACCGATAGCGATACAGCAGTACTGTTATGCGTTGACAACCGAATCGGAAATTTCTTCGTACACCAGAGGCTTCGCCATCTCTTCCCAGTTAATCGCGCCGTCGGAAGGCAGGTCCTGCAGATCCAGCACGCCTAACGCTTCCCACATTGGCTTGACGTTATCCGTCAGTAACCCGACCCGTTTCAGGTTAGGCATTATCCTGCCAAACAATTGAGTGCGGAACTCCTGGCTGGCACGATCAAGATTACTGCTGCGCAGGTGTTCTTTCACCTCATCTTTGTTCCAACCGTATTTTTCATAGAATCGAGTCTGGTTACCACGTGACCCACCCATACCTGTGGCAGCCTGAAACGCAAACAGTGCCCGCTCCTCACGTTCTTCGTTTGATAACCGCTTGACGAATTCTTCGAGGTAGTTAATACCGAATGTCACGTGCCGGGCTTCATCACGAATGACAAAATGCAAGCCCTTTTTATGCACCGGGACGCTGCTTTGCATTTTTGCCGTGTTGAATGCCGCCAATGCCAGACCTTCAATAACGATCTGCATACCTATGAATTTCAGGTCCCAGCGCTCGTCGGTAAGTACCTTGTCCAACAGGCTTTTCAGGCCCGCGCCAACAGGATACATAACACCGACCTGTTTCTGGATATATTTATTGAAGAACTCGACGTGCCTTGCCTCATCAAATGTCTGGGACGCCGCGTACAGCTTCGCTTCATAGGATGGAGCACAGCAGGCCAGCTGGGCTGCTACCAGCAATGCACCCTGTTCACCGTGCAACATCCCGCTTGCAGACAAGCCTGCTCTGTGCCACGAAAACTCAACCTTTTGCTCATGGTTCAGATCGTCGTAGGGCCTAAAACCAACGTAGGGATTGTATTTTTCGTCCGAGGGGAACTCGTCTTTAGAGATCGTGCCGTTTTCCCAATCCAGATCGACATCCACGTTCCAGTTGAGTTCCTTGCCGAGATTGTAGATTTTCTTGATGCGGCTGTCCGGAATTGAATAATCCCAGTTGTATGTACTGACCAGCGGCGTTTTGAAGATTTCTGTGATTTCTTCTACTGCGTTCTGATCAATAGTGCTCTGGGTATCAAAATAGCGGATTTCCTGTGGTTGTTCTTCAACTTCTCTGTACTTCTTCATTCCTGCACCTGTGCTTTGTAATGTCTCTATTCTAATGCTTTTGTAGCAAAGCCGAATAGTGCCTTAAAAATCAATACATTTGTGAATTAATATCATGAGTCAAAGCAGGATAGTATTCAGCATTACCACCAATACCATTAAAACCAACAAAACAGCCCTGTTAGATTTCATCAGCGTGTCCTCTGCGCCATACGGCGGCTGTCACAAAACCTACCCCGATAACGAGGGCAACCACAACTTCAAGTGAATAGAGATCTCCGGTAATACCATGATCGGTCGTGTATCTTGCCAAAATATGAGTGCTCATAAATTCCCACAACGAATCGTCCCGGGAAAAGATTTTTTCCATCAACAGGAAGAAAAAAGGCACGCCCACAACCCATGCCAGGGGTGCCGACTTCGCCCAGGAAGATACCAGCAACAACCAACCCGTAAATGGCAGACACCAGATCGAGGAAAAGAGAATGTAACCTATCATGTCAATCCACCTTGGAATCAGGTGCGCCGGTGCCCACAAGGTATCCCAGATATCAATAGGTTGGCCAAGGGCAACCATTGACGATATCAACAGCATCGACACATTACTCAACACGATAAACAGCAGGTAAACAACAGGTATCACCAGTAAACCAGTCAGCAGTTTGGAAACAACAGTCATCCAGTCGGATATGGGTAGCGATTTCCAGAACAGAACACTGCGATCTTTTCTATCCTGATACAAACAATCCAACAGGTAGAAAAACATCACAAACCACAAGGTGCTCACTAAAATAGTGCTTGAGCCAAAATACAGGTCATTGAGAACGCGCTCACGATGACCAAAAGAACTGTCTGCGAGACCGACCAGCCTGGCACCAAATAGATCAAGAAGTGAGCCGGAGCTTTCAGTTTCGGTGTGAATTCGAACATTTTCATGGTTGTTTATGGTCACCATCACCATGCCAGTCTGCATCAGCGCCGATCCCAGAATCAATACAGCGACTGAAACTGCAGTCACTACGGCGGGCAGATACAGAAATGTTGTTCGATGTTCCCAGTACTCTCTTTTTATCAACATGGGTAGCTGTTTTAGCGCCAGCGTATTCATCTTTTTTATCCTCGCTGCATCTTGGCGACAAAGAGATCCGCCACACTGGGAACATGCAATTCGCCCAGAGGGCGAAGTAAATCTACATCCACATGTTCAAAGATCATGCGCTTCTTACCCAGCAGTTCTCTGCTGCTTATAGGGCACAGGTCGTTTGCCTGCTCAACGCACTCGGGTACCACCAAAACCTCCCGGTATTGATCCGCCAGATCATCCATGGCGCTATCCAGTACAATCCGCCCCCTGTCTATGAACAACAGGTGAGTCAGCAGGCTCTCAATCTCTTCAACCTGGTGAGTACTGATGATGATGCTGGTTTCATGGTCAAAATAGTCGTTCAACAATCGATCATAAAATTCTTTGCGATACAGGATATCCAGACCAATCGTCGGTTCGTCCAAAACAAGAAGCTCAACATCGATCGCCATCACAAGGGCAAGGTGTAATTGGGTGACCATGCCCTTGGATAATTGCTTAACCTTGCTGCCTTTCCTGATGTCAGTTGTCGCAAGGAGTTCGATGGCCCTGTCTCGATTAAAACGAGGGTGAATCGCTTCGAGAAAATCAACGGCATCTGCTACTTTCAACCATTTTGGCAGGACGCCGACGTCGGAGATAAAACACACCCGTTGCATAAGCTCCTGGCGATTTTTCCTCGGGTCGGATCCCAGTACTTCCAGTTCGCCTTCAAAATCCGTCAAACCAAGCAGTGCTTTTAACGTTGTCGTTTTACCAGCACCGTTGGGGCCGATAAGCCCAACAATAGAACCCGGGGGAATATTGAAACTGATGCCGTCAAGGGCGCGGAAGTCTCCAAAGGACTTGGTAATCCCTTCCGCTCGGACAATGCTCGCCGCATTTTGTTCGCTCATTGGCCAGCACTCCTTTGAGCTAGTAACGCCTTGGTGGAAAGACCCAATCTAGTGATTTTTTCGCAGATCAGCGGCCATTCCTGATCGAGAAATTTACTCCGCTCCTCTTCCGTCAACCGATTAGCAGCCCCTTGCTTAACAAACATACCCAATCCCCGGCGTCTTTCCACCAGTTCATCATCTACTAAAATCTGCAGTGCTTTCGATACTGTAATGGGGTTAATCCGATGTTCGCTGGCCAGCGTTCTGACGGAAGGCAGGGCATCACCGTCAAGAAAAATACCTTCAAGTATCGACTCCACGATTCGATCATGGAGTTGTCTGTATATCGGGTCCTTATCATTCCAGCTGATTTGCATGGGGGCCTGTTTATCGACTATACCTTTCTAGTGTTGTACATAACTATAACACCAATACTCTTAATTTCAAGCGTTGACTCTCAATTTTGAAACTAACGCGCAGTCTGGTCCAGTAAATCGGTGATCAGGGCCACGCTATCCTTCACGTGGAATCTCCTGAGTGCTGTTACTTGCGTATCCCTGGTCTTCTCCAATCGACCCAGTGTGGAGAGCAGGTTATCGGGGTTAAGTGCCTCTTCCTGAATGACCAGACTCATACCTTCAGCCTCAAACAGGGAGGCATTCTTAATCTGGTCACCGCGACTCGAACGAAGGGAGAGAGGCACCAGGATATGGGGTGTTCTGGTGAGCAGCAGTTCGTAGATCGAATTGGCACCCGCTCTTGAGATCACAACATGGGCCGCGGTGAGAACGTCGCCAAACTCTTGGTGCAGATACTCTTTTTGTTGGTACTCTTTTTGTTGGTACTCTTTTTGTTGGTACTCTTTTTGTTGATGGGGCTGATTCCCATTGTCTTCACCAGTGACAACATTGCCTTCTCCCACCACATGAATCACCTGGTAGTTCTTGACCAGCTCAGGGATCGATTCACGAATACAGTCGTTTATCACTCTTGCACCCAGGCTTCCGCCGAAAATCAGCAGCACTGGCTTCGAATCTGTAAACCCGAGAAACGATCGGCCTGCGACTGCATTGCCGGATAACAAGGACTCACGCACAGGGGAACCGGTCACTTTTACCTTATGGCGGCTTTTTTTCGGTATGAACTGCCGGGTCTGCTCAAAGTTGACACAGACATAACGGCAGAACGGAAAACAGAGTTTGTTAGCCAGACCAGGCGTAAGATCAGATTCATGGCATATTACCGGGACCCGGCAAAGCCAGGCGCCAACAACCAGTGGCACGGCAACAAAACCACCCTTGGAAAAAACGATATTGGGTCGATATTTTAGACACAGGAAGATACTTTGCAGCGTTCCCCAGATAATTTTCAGAGGATCAAGAAAATTATTCCAGTCGAAGTAACGCCGTAATTTGCCAGTGGATATGCTGTAAAACGGGATTTCCAACTGACTGACCAGGGTTTGCTCAATACCGGCGCTGGACCCGACATAGGCGATGTCCCAGTCTCCCTTCTGCAGATGCTCGATCAGGGCAATATTGGGTGTTACATGACCTGCCGTTCCACCACCGGTGAAGAAAATTCTCCTGGCCACTAGTAGCTCAAAATCTGTTTTACAAACGGGATCGTCACCGTTTTACCCTGCCGCAGGGTTTCCAGTTCCAATCGATAGAGAAGATCGAGCAGCTGTCTCATGTCCCTGCTACTGCGACTGAGAATAAACCTGCCCACCTCTTCCCCCAGGCGAAAGCCCCTAATGTGTGCACGCTGCATCAATGCCTGCAATTTCTGTTCATCAGTAAGGTCGGCAGTTTCTATCGAGGCTGCTGAGATTATGCGGGAATGCAGGTCAGACAACCTGACCGGCAGCGCCGATGCCTGTCGCTCGCTCGCGAGAATAATCCGCTTACCCTGGTCTTTCACTGCATTCATCAGATGAAACAATGCTTCTTCCCAGTCTGCCCGCCCCAGTATTTCATCGATATCATCTATGCAGATCAAGTTCATCGACTCGAGCCCGTCGAGGACATCAACCTTGTGACCTCGCAACCCGGCTAGATAAATGGAAGCCTCGTAGCGATGGCAGCAGGACTGAAGTAAATGACTCCGACCCGTACCCGGGTATCCCCAGACGTGAATCCAGTCAAACGGACCGGTGAATTTCTGCTGTAGCTCATTCCCGGCAGCACCGATGTAATTATCGAACGTCGCGTCGTCTCGAAGGGTAACGTCCAGGGTAAGCTGCCTACTCACTCGTTCGTCTTGTTCGCTGAGCCGTTTTCTGGCGAGTCCGCAGAAAGGCTGACTTCCTCCACCCCGCTGTAAAACTCACTTTTCTTGTATCGATCATGCATAAAGCGCATAAAAACCATCACCACGGCCGCGACTGGTAACGCCAGCAGGATTCCGGTAAACCCAAACAACTGCCCACCCGCTAATATCGCAAAAATAACTGCGACAGGATGCAGGCCAATTCGGTCACCCACTAGCAAAGGCGTCAGTACCATACCCTCGAGCGCCTGCCCGACACCAAAAATGATCACCACGTAAATCAGGACGAAAGAATCCTGAAACTGAACAATGGCAGCGAACGTCGCTGCTGTGATTCCGACAAAGAAGCCCAGGTATGGAACGATGCTGGCGAGGCCAGCAAGCATACCTATTAACAGGGCCAGATCCAGACCAAGCATCATCAAGCCAGTTGAATATATGCAACCCAGAACGAACATCACCAACATCTGCCCTCTCAGAAATGCACTCAGTACCTCATCACACTCCTTAACCAGTCCAACAACCGTCTCTTCAACATCACGTGCCAGCATTTCCCGCAGGTAGCCCACTAAAACATCCCAGTCTCGCATCAGATAAAAACTCACAACGGGAATAAGCGCAATGTTCGCCAGGCTCAGTGCGATCGAGTATCCGGATGATGTGAGCTGGAGGATCAGCTTCTGCGCGACACCCCCAACCTTGGTCCAGTTTTCTGTGAGCTGGGATTTTAACCTCGTCATGTTCAGATCAAATGGATCTATCCCGAAATGTTCGATCAGAAATGGGCTGGTCGTCTGTTGCAACCACTGAATAAACTCCGGCACACTCTTTACCAGGGACCCCACCTCCGCTATTAACATTGGCAGCAGTAGCACCAATCCGATGACGACAATGATCAGCAGCAAAACAAAAACCACCAATACACCGCCTGTTCTGCCCAGCTTACTCTGAAGACGATCCACCAGAGGATCACCCAGGTAGGCGATTGCCATTCCCACCAGAAACGGCGTCAGTATTGGCTGCAATAAATAAATCATGAAGAAAAGGAAAGCAATCGAGGCAAGCGCCAGACCTCTCTCCACAGGCCTTAGGGATCCCATATTTTTGATTTCCTGCCCTTGGTTTTTTGTAACAGGTTGTTGACTATTGTAACCATTGATACTGGAGTTTTGTCATTTGATCAGTCGTCCCTAACAGCAACATTTTATTATCCAGCTCGATTATCTCGATCAATTGCCGAGTCTGCCCCTCAGTGCTGAGCTGGAACAGTACTTGTGAATCCCGCACTTCGACCAGGTAGCTGTCGAGTACTGGTGCTAGCGATTGCAGGTATTTTGACACCGCCGCATAATCCGCGAGGTTATCAACCCGGTCGATCCTGATCTCGACGGTTCCCCTGGAAGAATCAATGGCATAACGCCGGGCGAGTGAATCCGCCAGTGAATTAACGATCTCAGCCACCAGATCATCGGCATTATATGCAATGTTACTATAGCTGGACCATTGATTATCAATACGGTAATTCCAATTCGCGGTCCATTGGCCTGTATCTGATTTCCGGACCCGGCCAGTGAGTACACAATCCGGTTTGTATCGACTGGATGCGGTGTCGATTCTACCGAGAAACGAACCCCACACTTCCGCGGTAGAAAGCTGCGCCTCATCTTCAAGATCCAACAAAGGAAACAACAAGGGCAAACCGCGTTGTTCAGCGCTCACTTCCACTGCACTAAGCACTTCACTGGAATCAGATTCAGAAATCAACCTTCGACCCTGTTCGTCGCTGACTGCCAGCCACAGCAGCACGCTCGGTCGATTGCTGCCCCAAACAGGATAGTCGGCATCACGCAACAGCTTTCCGATTGCACTGGGTTCAAAGCGAAGCCTGAGAATTCTCGCAGGAACCTGCTGACCTCCGATCTGAAATTCACGGTCACTGGCCTGATAACTATATTGGTAGTAGTAGTCTGAAGGATTCCGCAGTGCGTTGGTAACCAATCGATTATCCTGCACGTCCTGGGTTCCCGAGACCCGGATTAACACCTGTAACAACGCTGCCTGGGCACCGGATTTCAACTGCGCATCGTCCTGGCTCATGACATAAACTTCTGCCATGTAGAGATCTTCCACCGTCAGGGACAAGCCCCTGTTAGGCGTAACCAACATGATGGTGACCAACAAAAATACGACGTTTTTAATACCCGGATATCCTTTTAGAGAACCTCTGATTAAGGTTGGCATGCCGCACCACTATTTCCGCCATGGCGGGGTCAGGGCGGAATTCCAAAAAGTTGATATCGTACAGCATATTAACATCTATCTACTTAATCAGAGGTTCCTTAGTTATCTTATCGACTCGAATCGAATCCACACGGCAACATAATTTGAATTTAATGGAGATTTGCTCGTCCAACCTGTCATAAACTGCCAAACGATTGCAAATCGGCCAACCACAAACGGAACCCTATTGTATGACAGCCATGAGCCTGTCTCTTGTAACAGCCTTGAGCTCGTCTCTCACAACAGCCTTGAGAGTGCCTGTAACAACAGCCTGGGGCCAGTTTGTTAGAGCAAAAGTGCAGATTACCACAAGTCTTGCGGTTTTAGTTTTCGCTGCAACCGCTACCGCCGAACCAACTCCCTATCGCGCCATCTATCGAGCAGATTACAAAGGGATACCCGTCAGTGCGAAAGGAATCCGTGAATTACGCCGTGAAGAAAATGGCACCTATACCTTGTCCTCAACCGCCAGGTCTTTCTTTGGAACAGTATCGGAGTCTTCAATATTCACCTTGCAAGAAGACCTTATGGTCCCCATACAATACACTTATCGTCGCACGGGTTTAGGTAAGAAACGAGATGCCACCCTGAAGTTTGACTGGGACAGCATGAAAGTAGTTAATGATGTCCAGTCAAAACCCTGGGAGATGCAAATTCCGACAGGGACGATGGACAAACTACTGTACCAGATGAAGATGCGCCAGGAACTGGCGTTCGCCCACAATCAGAATCTGCCCTGGCCTGATCTCGCGTACCAGGTTGCTGACAATGGCAAACTCAAACAATATCACTTCGAGGTGGTCGGTGAAGAAGAAACTGATACGCCGGTAGGTGCAATCAAGACGATCAAGGTTACCAGGGTCAAACACAATAAAAATCGTGTGACGACTTTCTGGCTTGCACTGCAGTACGACTTCCTGCTGGTTCGCTTTCAACAACTGGATGACAAGGGCAAGGGCTTCGAACTGCTCCTCAGCGAAGCAGAGTTCGACGGAAGGCCAATCAGGGGAATCGAGACTTCTTTGTAATCTTTGGGCACAGCAACTTGCTAAGCTTTGGGCAATGTCACTCCTTTTTGACCCTGATACTTGCCGCCGCGATCCTTATAGGACGTTTCGCACTCCTCGTCAGATTCAAAGAACAACATCTGGGCTACCCCTTCGTTGGCATACACCTTCGCCGGTAAGGTAGTTGTGTTGGAAAATTCCAGCGTCACATGACCTTCCCATTCCGGCTCCAGCGGTGTGACATTGACGATAATTCCGCAGCGGGCATAGGTGGATTTACCCAGGCAGATGGTCAGCACACTCCTTGGTATCTTGAAATACTCAACCGTTCGGGCCAGGACAAAGGAATTCGGTGGGATGATGCAAATGTCACTGCGTACATCGACGAAACTTTTTTCATCAAAAGCCTTGGGATCAACCGTAGCAGAATGAATGTTGGTAAACACCTTGAATTCATCAGAGCAACGAACATCGTAACCGTAACTTGAGGTGCCATAGGAAATGAGGCGCTGCCCGTCAGATTCCCGAACCTGCTCTGACTCGAACGGCGAAATCATATCCTGTTCTTCAACCATACGACGGATCCAACGATCGGGTTTAATAGACATGCGTTACCTCTGGAAGAAACAAAGCGCTGAATGATACAGGTCGTTCCCTATGGAAGCGATTCCCTAGTCATCCATTACCCTGATTTTGGGTCCGGCGGTCTGCATACTATCGATTGTCTCGTGAATGGACCTGGCTATGTGCCGGAAGATCTGACTCACTTCACCTTCCGGATCAGCAATGACCGGTGGTGTTCCACCATCGGACTGTTCCCGAATCGCAAGTGACAGGGGTAATTTGCCCAGAACCGTCGTATGGTACTCAGCGGCGATATCGTTTCCACCACCAGCACCGAATACCGTTTCTACATGTCCACATTCGCTGCAAACATGCTGGCTCATATTTTCGACGATACCTAACAAAGGCACCTCGACTTTTCGAAACATCTCAATTCCCTTCCGCGCATCCAGCAGAGCAATATCCTGTGGTGTTGTGACAATGACTACCCCGCTCATGGGTACGCTTTGTGACATGGTAAGCTGGATGTCCCCTGTACCCGGCGGCATATCGACAACCAGGTAGTCAACGTTCTGCCAATAGGTCTGGGTAAGTAGCTGCTGCAGGGCACCGCTGGCCATTGGACCTCGCCATACCGCTGGCGTCCGGTCGGACGTCAGGAAGCTCATCGACATCACTTGCAGATTATTCGCCATGATCGGCTGCAAAAATTCATTCGTCGTTTCAGGCCTGGTTCCTTCGGCTACTCCCATCATCAACCCCTGGCTGGGACCATAGATATCAGCGTCGAGCAGGCCTACGGTATGACCTTCCGCAGACAGCGCCAGGGCGAGATTCGCCGATACGGTTGATTTGCCGACACCGCCTTTGCCCGAGGCGACAGCAATCACATGCTTTACGCCAGGTAAGCTGAGTTTTTTATGTGCTGATTGGGGATCTGATTGGGGAGTGATAAGACTTCACCTGGTTATTCACGAGTACACTAGTATAAATCCGCTACCGTCTAAAAACACAAATTCGATTACTTTTGTTGTTTACGAACTGAAATTTTGGATGAAAATCATCGCCCGCATCGGTATATTTACCCACTTCGTAAAATCTGCCAGCAACCCTATGACAAAACGTAACATCCTGGTGACCAGTGCACTACCGAACGCCAATGGCTCAATCCACCTGGGTCATCTGCTTGAACACATACAGACAGATATCTGGGTGAGATTCCAGCGTATGCGTGGCAATCAGTGCATCTATGTCTGTGCCGATGACACCCATGGCACTGCGATCATGTTGAAGGCCGAGGAACTTGGCATAGAACCTGAAACCCTTATCAATGAAATCAAGACCGAGCACGAAGACGATTTCAAACACTTTCTGATTGGTCATGACAACTACTATTCAACTCACTCCGAGGAAAACCGGGCATATAGTGTACTGATATACAACCGACTCAAGGAAGCTGGCCAGATTGTCGAGAAGTCTGTGAACCAGCTATTCGACCCGGAAAGGCAAATGTTTCTCGCCGACCGATTTATCATTGGCACCTGCCCAAAATGTAAAGCTGAAGGTCAATATGGGGACAACTGTGAGGTCTGCGGCGCAACCTACGATGCGACTGACCTTATTGATCCCCGTTCAACAATTTCAGGCGCTGAACCGATACTGAAAGAGTCTCGGCACTTCTTTTTTGCGTTGTCCAATTTTACCCAGTACCTCAAAACCTGGACCCGCAGTGGTACCTTGCAGGACCAGGTGGCCAACAAGCTTGCGGAATGGCTCGATGCGGGACTACAGGACTGGGATATTTCCCGGGATGCACCCTATTTTGGATTCGAAATCCCGGGGGAACCAGGCAAGTTCTTTTATGTCTGGCTGGATGCCCCTATCGGCTATATGGCCAGCTTCAAAAATTACTGTGACAGGAACCATACTGTAGCCTTTGATGACTATTGGGAGAAAGATTCAGATTTCGAGGTCCACCATTTTATAGGTAAGGACATTATTAATTTTCACGCATTGTTCTGGCCCGCCATGCTAAGCAGTTCGAAATTCCGTACCCCAACGAGAATTCACGCCCACGGTTTCATTACAGTTAACGGGCAGAAGATGAGTAAATCCCGAGGTACCTTTATTAACGCAGGGACTTATAGAGCTCATCTGGACCCAGAGTACCTGCGCTACTACTACGCCAGTAAACTCAACAATAATATCGACGATATGGATATTAACCTTGAGGACTTTGTCCAGAAGGTGAACTCGGACCTGGTTGGCAAGGTTGTCAACATCGCCAGTCGCTGTGCGGGATTCATCAAAAAGAAATTTAATGGCAAACTTTCAACCCAGCCCACCACAAACCTTGTGGCCGAGTTCATTGATCAAAAACCCGCCCTGGAGGCTTACTACGAATCAGGAGATTTCAACAAACTGGTTCGCGAAGTGATGGCAATGGCAGACAAGGCAAACCAGTATATTGCCGAACACGAACCCTGGGCGAAAATAAAGCAGGCTGGTAATGAAACTGAAGTGCACAATGTTTGTTCCGACGGCATCAACCTGTTTCGAATCATTATCGCCTATCTGAAGCCAATACTGCCTGGGCTCGCAGAAAGATCAGAACAGTTCCTGAATATTTCACCTCTCGACTGGGATGATATCAGTGCACCATTACTTGATCACGAAATCAACAAGTTTAAACCCCTGCTCACCCGCATTGAGTCAAAGAATGTGGACGCCATGGTCGAAGACTCCAGAGAAACCGACCTTTCAGACGCCGAATCCACTGAGAATGATGCAGATAATTTAGCTGGAGAAGAAACCATCGAATCACTCAGCGCAGAAATTGAGTTCGATGATTTCGCCAGGGTAGATTTACGGGTCGCATTGATTCTCAACGCCGAAAGCGTGGCAGGTGCCGACAAGCTGCTGAAGTTAACATTGGATATCGGCGGCCGGCAGCGTAGTGTGTTTGCCGGTATCAAAGCCGCATATACACCGGAACAACTGATTGGTAAACATACGGTTATGGTCGCAAACCTGAAACCTCGCAAAATGCGCTTCGGTGTTTCCGAGGGCATGGTACTTGCCGCCGGGCCAGGTGGTGAGGATATTTATTTGTTGGAACCCCATGCTGGTGCGAAAGCAGGCATGAAGGTCACCTAAGACATTACTCATGCCTGACGCGTTCGTCATTTTGCTCAGCACGATCTTTGTCAACAATTTCGTTATGGTGCAGTTTCTGGGCCTGTGCCCCTTTATGGGTGCGTCACAAAAAATGGATGCCGCAATCGGCATGGCCGCAGCCACCACCTTCGTGCTTACCCTGGCATCTGCGTCGAGTTACCTGGTTGAACATTACCTGCTGGTTCCGTTTGGACTTGAGTATCTTCGCATTATTTCATTTATAGTAATAATCGCTGGGCTCGTACAATTTTCTGAAATTGTCATTCGGGCAACCCAGCCAATGCTGCATCAGGTATTGGGCATTTTTATCCCGCTTATCACCACCAACTGTGCTGTCCTCGGTGTTGCCCTTTTAAACGTCAGGCACAGCCACACCTTTTTTGATGCCATCATCTATGGATTGGGTGCAGCTACAGGCTTCTCACTCATGTTAATCGTCTTTGCGGCGATGCGTGAAAGACTCGCCCATGCAGACGTTCCCATGCCATTCCAGGGCGCTGCAATCAATATGATTACCGCAGGTATTTTGTCCCTTGCCTTTATGGGCTTCGCGGGGATGGATTGATGCTCATTGAAATCCTTCCCGGGCTGATACTCGTTACTCTCCTGGGTGCAGGAACTGCCCTGATCCTGATCACTGCGTTAGGTCGTGTGGAAACCAATCCAAACCAGGCGGTTGAACAGATCAACAAGCTGCTGCCACAAACCCAGTGTGCCCAGTGCGGTCATCCTGGCTGCAGACCCTATTCGGAAGCCATAGCAGCCGGTGAGCCTATCAATCGCTGCCCCCCCGGCGGTGACAGAACAATTCGCGATCTGGCCAATCTGCTGGGACGTGACATTATTGCACTTGATGCAGCCTTTGGAGAGTCGGGTCCCGGGCATACAGTGAAAATTCGAGAAGCAGAATGTATCGGCTGTACCTTGTGCATTCAGGCCTGCCCAGTCGATGCCATTATTGGCGCTGCCCAGTTGATGCATGTGGTGATTGAGAAAGAATGCACCGGGTGCGATCTGTGCATTCCACCTTGTCCCGTTGACTGTATTGACCTGGTAGCAACTCGAAGCCAATCCCGGATCACCCCGGTAATAGAACTTGACGACAACGACATTGCACCGTTTATCAGAGCACCATGTATCAGATGCGGCGAATGTGAACGAGTCTGTCCAAAGCAGCTACTGCCCCATGAATTGTACTGGCAAAGAACTTCTAACGATGCCATGAAGGTGATGAAGCTGGATGCCTGTATAGAATGCAGAATTTGTGACGGCATCTGCCCGAGCAATATACCACTCACCAATATTTTCAATGCATCCAAAAAACGTATCCGACTTGAACAACTGGAATCTGAAAAGTCCCGGGACGCAGAATTCAGATACGGAAGGCGAAATGATCGATTGATTGCCAGCAACTCCAGGCTCCGCACCCGGGCCAGCAATGACGATCGCGCAAACATTCTCGAACAGTTGAAAAGAACGCAATGACTCTGACGCTGCCTTCAATACTGATGCCGACTTCTACATCAAAAGTCATGTCCTTGGTTATTGTTGCCCTGGTTCCAGGCATCCTTACCAGCACTTATTTCTTCGGCATCGGCATACTACTCAATGCACTGCTGAGTGTCGCCACCGCCGTGCTGCTGGAGGCGCTGGTCCTTAGAATTCGCCATGCCAGAATGTCAACCTTGCTGGATGGATCTGCGGTCCTCACCGGCTTACTGCTCGGTATCGCTTTGCCACCTGATTTGCCAGTGTGGATGACCATCATCGGTTGCGGATTCGGGATTATTTTCGGCAAGCACCTCTATGGTGGTCTTGGTCACAACCCGTTTAATCCTGCCATGGTCGGTTATGCCGTTCTGATACTGTCGTTTCCACTGGCCATGTCATCCTGGCCAGCGGTTTCACCGATTGACGGTGTGACTGCAGCCACACCACTGGATACCTTCAGGTTTCGAGGCGCGTATACCATTGAGGAGATCTGGTCCACCAGCGCTGGCTTTGACAGTCTGGCAGGAATCGGCTGGCAATGGATTAATCTCGGTTACCTCGTGGGAGGGCTGGTGCTGATCGCCCTGGGGGTGATCCGCTGGCAGGCCCTTACCGGGATGCTTTTCACACTGAGTTTTCTCGCGATGATTTTTTATGACAATGGCAGTTCCCAGAGTCTGGGTTCACCGCTCTTTCATCTGCTATCCGGCGGTACCATGCTGACCGCGTTTTTTATTGTCACAGACCCCGTCACCTCTCCGGATTCCGAGATCGGTCTATATGCTTTCGGCATCGGTGTAGGTCTGATTACGTTTGTTATCAGAAGCACGGGTGCGTACCCGGATGGCTTTGCCTTTGCAATCCTCCTGATGAACGCCCTGACGCCTTTAATCGATCGAATCCGGCGGACCAGGGTATGAAGTTCCCCGGGACAGGTTTCGTTGTTGCAAGACTCACGTTGATTGCTTTCATCTGTGGCACAAGTCTGAGTTTGACCAACCTGCTTACCAGCGCCCCCATTGAGGTCCAGCGGGCGGAGTATGCTGAACAGCAACTTCGACAGGTGCTGGACGTCACCCGGGCTTATCTAACATTGATTGAGCCCTATGTTTATCAGATTGATCAATCGGATCATCCAGGCGGTCATATTTTTCAAATCGTAACGAACAATGGTTACAACGGAGAAATTAAGCTCTGGCTTGCAGTCGCCATCGACGGCACCGTACGGGGCGTGCGGGTCATCAGCCACAATGAAACACCGGGATTAGCCGACGACCTGGCATTGGACGTCTCCGACTGGATACTCTCTTTCAATGGTGAGTCTTTAAGTTCCAGGGACTGGCGGGTAAAAAAGGACGGTGGCGATTTCGACCAGTTTACGGGGGCTACCATCACACCCCGTGCTGTCGTTGCCGCAGTCAAACAGGGACTCTCAGACTATCCCGGTAAACAAGCAGACTGGTCCGATCTAGGAAGTGAGAAGCCAGCAAGTGAGCAACTGTGAAGGCCAGGGAAATATCGATTCAGGGCTTGTGGTCCCAAAATCCGGCCCTGGTACAATTGTTGGGCCTGTGTCCGTTACTGGCCGTCTCAAATACCGTCACCAACGCCCTGGTGCTGGGTCTGATAACCCTGGTGGTACTGACCTGTTCAAATTTTATCATTAGCTTGATTCGCCCCTGGCTGGACGATTCAACCCGACTTCCGGCACAAATTCTGATCATTGCGACGTTTGTCACAATCAGTGACCTCTTACTGCAAACCTACCTGTTTGAGATTCACCAGCGCATCGGACTGTTTGTTGCCCTGATCGTGACAAACTGTACGGTGCTGGGTCGTGCCGAAAGCTTCGCCAGCAGAAATCCCGTTCGATATGCGATACTCGATGGATTTATGATGGGGCTTGGGTTCCTGTTGGTCATAACGAGCCTGGGCTTTATTCGAGAAGCGTTGGGCCAGGGAACCTTGTTTACCCAACTACATTTGTTGCTCGGCGGGAGCCAGGAAGACTGGCGGATCTCACTTCCCAACGGCAGATTCCTGTTGCTTATCTTGCCACCCGGCGCATTCCTGACGCTCGGCTGTCTTATCGCCTTGAAAAACTGGATTCAGCTGAAGGCAACGAGCAGAGAGAGAAAAGGACAAAACCCGTCAATAAAGAAAAATGAATAAAGAAAAATGAATAAAGACAAAAGAATCAAAATCTTGTCCCTGTTAAGGGATGAAAACCCAACGCCGGAAACCGAACTGGTCTATGGTTCAACCTTTGAACTATTAATCGCCGTTATGCTTTCTGCGCAGGCGACGGATGTTTCAGTCAACAAGGCAACAACGAAATTGTACAAAATAGCCAATTCTCCGGAAGCGATTCTTAACCTGGGGGGAAAAGGTTTGAAGAATTACATCAAAACTATCGGTTTGTTCAACACGAAAGCTGCCAATATTATTAAGACCTGCGAACTCCTGATTAAAGAGCACGATTCCGTCGTCCCGGACACCCGGCCTGAACTTGAAGCACTTCCCGGGGTCGGCAGAAAAACAGCCAATGTCGTCCTGAACACGGCATTCGGACAACCGACGATGGCAGTGGATACCCATATATTCAGGTTATCAAACCGCATCAGGTTCGCCCCGGGAAAGACCGTTCGCCAGGTGGAAGACAAGCTGATCAAGGTCATTCCCGACGAATTTATTCTCGATGCCCATCACTGGCTAATTCTCCACGGTCGTTACATCTGCACCGCGAGAAACCCCAAATGTGGCGCTTGTGTGATTTATGATCTTTGTGAGTTCAAGCAGAAGAAGCGAGATCTCTAGCTTTAATCCAAAACGGTATTTTCAAGTCAGAGTCATCTGAATAAGTCTGTTCGGATTGCCCGGCCGGGGTGTACGCTTTCCGCACCGGCATAAGGCTCGGCGCCCCCACCACATCCATGAAGCCTGACTTTCGGCCGTCCTGGCCTCGAGTCGGGGACGCCGAGTCGGGGACGCCGAGTCGGGGACGCCGAGTCGGGGTCTGCGGCAAGCATACACCCCGACCAAGCAACCCAGGATCTTCGAACCTGTGAGGCGTTGGAGAAAACAATGCCCCAGGACACTTAAAGCAACTTACGTCCTTTCTTGCTGGCAACTTTGAGCCTCAACGCATTGAGTTGTATAAAGCCTGCAGCATCTTTCTGGTCATATGCACCGGCGTCATCCTCAAAGGTCACGATATTTCCGTCATAGAGTGTGTCGGTCGTGGATTCACGGCCGGTAACAATCACGTTACCCTTGTACAACTTAAGGCGCACGGTGCCATTCACATACTCTTGCGAATCATCAATTAACGCCTGCATCGCCTTGCGCTCTGGCGACCACCAGTAGCCATTGTAAATAAGGCCGGCATAGCGTGGCATTAAGTCATCCTTAAGGTGCGCCAACTCGCGATCCAGGGTAATGGATTCGATAGCCCTATGCCCTTTGAGCAAAATAGTACCGCCAGGCGTTTCGTAGCACCCTCTCGCTTTCATACCAACATATCGATTCTCAACAATATCGACGCGACCAATGCCGTTTTCTCCACCCACCTTGTTCAGGTGAGTTAATACCGTTGCGGGTGACATCTCTTCACCATCGATGGCCACGACATCACCGCCACGATAGGTCAGTTCGATGACGGTCGGGGAATCAGGTGCCGCTTCGGGAGACCGAGACCAGAGCCACATTGATTCTTCCGGTTCCGCGTTAGGATCCTCGAGAATGCCCCCCTCGTAAGAAATATGCAGCAAATTCGCATCCATTGAATAGGGCGACTTTTCGCCTTCATGTTTTCGATCAACGGGAATCTGGTGCTTCTCACAAAACTGCATCAGTGATTCACGCGAGGTAAGGTCCCATTCGCGCCACGGGGCAATAACTTTTATGTCCGGTCGCAATGCATAAGCACCCAGTTCAAACCTGACCTGATCGTTACCCTTACCTGTCGCCCCGTGTGATATGGCATTCGCGCCCGTTTCATTGGCAATTTCAACTAATCGCTTGGCGATCAACGGACGGGCAATGGATGTCCCGAGTAGATATTCACCCTCGTAGATCGTGTTGCAGCGGAACATCGGGAAAACGAAGTCCCGAACAAACTCTTCTCGCACATCATTAACAAACGCCTCAGAGGCCCCAGAATTCAAGGCTTTTTGCCGCACCTGCGAGTAATCATCACCATCGCCCAGATCGGCAGTGAACGTCACGACCTCACACTGATAAGTCTCCTGCAGCCACTTCAATATGGCGGTGGTATCCAGACCGCCGGAATATGACAGCACAATCTTGTTAATTTCAGATGCATTCTCAGACATGCAGCAAGCCCCGGAAAAAAAGAGCGCTATGTTAACAAAATCTGAAGGCAGTTAGGCAAACTTCTCTGCCCAAAACCCGGTGGGGCCCAGAGTAGAATGTCCCTTACTTAAGGCCAAAACGTTGGTAGCGTTAAGTGGGAAGGAGGGCCTTTTCTGGGGGACGCCGAGTCAGCACGCCCCTGGTCGCAATGGGCTGGGCGCCCCCGCGCTCCCCTCGCTTGCCCGTGAGTCCTACGGTCCCCCCTGGGCGGGCCCCCGATGCGCTCTCGGCACGGGCTCCATGCTCTGGATAGGCCCTCCATCGGGCACAAGTCCTCAAGACTCCGGTGTAGTACAATACACTCAACTCTGAAACCAGAACGAATATGCGCAGTATTACCATAGTCCGACCCGATGATTGGCATGTTCACCTTCGAGATGGCGACTATCTAAAACATACTGTGGCTGAAATATCCAGGTACTTTGGTCGTGCGATTGTGATGCCCAACCTGCTCCCACCTGTTGACACTGTCGACACAGCCCGTAACTATCGCGACCGAATTGTTTCGTTAGTTCCGGATGGCTCTGAATTCACCCCTTTGATGACGCTCTACATCACCCCGGAAACCACCTCAGAAACAGTGATCAAAGCCAAGCAGTCAGGCATTGTGCACGCCTTTAAACTCTATCCTGCCGGGGCAACAACCAACTCAGAAGCCGGGGTTGCATCGATCATGGACCTCTATCCGATCTTTGAAACCATGCAGGAATATGGCATGCCTTTGTGTGTACACGGGGAAGTGACGACATTGGACGTGGATATTTTCGACCGCGAAACCACCTTCATCCATGAATCGCTCTTGCCCATCAGCCAGGACTTTCCGGAGCTCAGGATCATCTTTGAACACATCACAACAAAAGAAGCCGTGGATTTTGTTGTCGAGGCCAACAACAACATTGCCGCGACCATCACGGCGCACCATTTGTTATTCAATCGGAATCATATGCTGGCGGGCAGTATGAAATCTCTCTACTACTGCCTGCCGATATTGAAGCGCGACCTGCACCAGCAATCGCTGATCGAAGCGGCAATATCTGCCAGCCCAAAATTCTTCCTCGGAACTGATTCAGCGCCCCATCCCCGCCATGCGAAGGAGAATGTTTCAGGCTGTGCCGCCGGTAGTTATACAGCCCATGCGGCGATTGAGTTCTACGCTCAGGTTTTCGACAGTGCAGGCGCACTGGAACAACTGGAAGCATTCAGCAGTTTCCACGGTCCTGATTTTTATAACCTGCCACGTAACAAAGACACCATCACACTGGTTGAAGAATCCTGGGAAGTGCCAGCAACTCTTCAATTCGGCCAGGATGAACTTGTCCCCATCTGTGCTGGCGAACACTTAAGCTGGAAAGTACAACCTAAGGAAACCCGTTGAACGACTCAAAATACCCAATTGCCTATCGATTTCGAGGCTATCTGCCCGTTGTTGTGGATCTTGAGACCGGGGGCTTCAACGCTAAAACAGATGCGTTACTGGAGCTTGCCGCGGTTATTATAGAAATGGATGACGAGGGGAAATTGGTACCCGGAGAAAAGTTTTTTTTCAACGTCGAACCTTTCGAAGGTGCCAACATCGAGCAATCATCCCTGGATTTTACCGGCATAGACCCGGACAATCCGTTACGAGGCGCGGTGCCTGAGCAGAAAGCGCTGAGTGAGACGTTTCGTGGTGTGCGCAAACGGATTCGTGAAACAGGCTGTCAGCGTGCAATCATCGTTGCCCACAATGCGGCATTCGACCAGGGATTCCTGAATGAGGCATCAGAACGGTGTTCAATCAAGCGCAATCCATTCCATCCCTTTTCTTCTTTCGACACCGCGACTCTTTGTGGATTGGCATTTCGCCAGACAGTACTGGCAAAAGCTTGCCAGGTGGCGGGTGTCAGTTTCGACGCTAACAAGGCACATTCGGCGTTATACGATTGTGACAAGACCGCCGAGATGTTTTGTCACATTGTGAATCGTTGGAAGCAGTTAGGGGGACTGAACATCGATAGAGACATCCAATCCCACTAAAAATTCACCCTAAAAGATCATCGTCCACAAGCGCCACTATTCGTCGAGGTTATCCAGTGCCTTTTGGAAACGGTTCGCATGTGAGCGTTCTGCCTTAGCGAGGGTTTCCATCCAGTCGGCAATTTCCTCAAAGCCCTCTTCCCGGGCTGTTTTTGCCATACCAGGATACATATCCGTGTATTCGTGAGTCTCTCCCGCAACCGCGGCTTTCAGATTATCCGAAGTCGCGCCGATAGGTAGCCCGGTCGCCGGGTCGCCAGTTTCTTCAAGATATTCCAGATGGCCATGGGCATGTCCGGTTTCACCTTCCGCCGTTGAACGAAACACTGCAGAGACATCGTTGTAACCTTCTACATCAGCCTTCGC
>LWDU01040379.1_pt1 | contig 60311 bp, 47 predicted proteins | sample 727161 | NCBI WGS metagenome assembly LWDU01 (sample SAMN04566230, study PRJNA314399) | hydrothermal vent metagenome | isolation source: deep sea hydrothermal plume seawater | place: Mexico: Gulf of California, Guaymas Basin | collected 2004-07-11
AATTCCTCAACTAGCCAGTCGGGAGATATTCACTACCCACCTCAAGCGTTCTACGAGATTGGTGCCTACCACGACAAAGATGAGTATTTCAAACTGAGTGGAATGGTGCACGAAGTCCGCGTCTATTCGCGACCGCTGAATCCGGACGAGATTCAATCGAATCAACAAGCGAAACTGCGCGACTTGCCGACACCAATTCTATTGGCGACTGGCCCCTACGTACGATTCGTCGATCGAACCACGGCGGAAGTCGTCTGGCAGACCGACGAACCGGGTGTCAGCGTTTTGATCGTCGATTCGGGCGACCAAACACGAAGAGTGACGGACGAACGGATCAAAACCGATCACCGGTTGCAGATCAGCGGTTTGAAGCGAAATCGGATCTACAAGTACCGGATTGCCACTGGTGCATCAGGAGTCAGTCCGGTGTTTGAGTTGGACACGACGTTCAACTTTACCCGCATCAAGGCGCCCGATCGACCGAGTCCCTACGCGGACGACGTCGCCAGCAAGATTGCCGCCGAGGCTGCTGAAACGTTGCTGGCCGAAACCGGCATCACTTCGGGCATCTGCCTTGTCCTCGGCGCAGATCGCGGACAGTTGGTATACGAGTTAGTCCGCCGCACTGATTTGATTGTGATCGGTGTTGAAACCGACGCGGCCAAGGTCGCCGCCGCGCGCAAGGCATTGACATCGGCTGGCGTCTATGGGTCGAATCGCTCAAACGGCTCCCCTACACGGGCGATTTTGCCAATCTAATTGTGGCTGACCGTTTGCTACGTGACGGCGTGATTGCCGGGAGTAGCCGCGAGGTAGTGCGAGTGCTGCGACCCGACGGAGGATTGGCCGTGATTGGCCAGACGACCAATGCACCAGTGCGAATTAGTGTGGACCTACTGCGCACGTGGTGCGCTCCGATCGAATTCGCCGTCTCGGAGGGACCGCGTGGTGTTTGGGCGCGGATCACTCGCGGACCGATGGTGGGCGCCGGTGATTGGTCGCATTTGTACGGTCTACCTAACAACTCAGGATTCGGTGGTGAACGGCTTGGTGGTGTGCGGACAGCCAGCGACCTGCAGGTGCAGTGGCTGGGGCGACCTGGTCCACGAGCGCAACCGGATCGCAGCGGTCGCAAGCCATCCCCGTTATCGACCGGAGGTCGCTTGTTCGTTCAGGGTTTGCACCGCTTAATCGGCCTCGATGCCTACAATGGTACCATTTTGTGGTCGTTGGAAATCCCACCGCTGCAAAGGTTTAATGTACCGCGAGACAGTGGTAACTGGTGCGCTGATCACGACCATGTATTTGTAGCAATCGACAATGCCTGTTGGCGGATCAACGCACAAACCGGGGAGGTTCAGTCGATAGACAAAGTGCAACCCGGTGCGCGGGAAGGATGGAATTACGACTGGAGTTACATCGCTAGGCACAAAGAAAAACTGATCGGCAGCGCTGTCAAAAGTGGTTCGGCGTTCGTCGAATACTGGGGAGGTGCCAGTGCCGGTTGGTACGATGCTCGGCAAGGACCAGTGACGTTCAAGGTCTGTAGCGATAACATCTTTGCCAAGGAAGTATCTAGTGGACCACTCACTTGGTCCTATTCGAACGGCGTCATCATAAATTCTACGATCACCGTTGCCGACGATCGAGTGTTTTTCGTCGAGTGCCGTCACCCGCGAGTGATCGCTTCCGAGTCGAGGCGTGTTGGACTGGCCGAATTATGGCAGGACCAATACCTTGTTGCCCTGGACGTCGAAAGCGGTCGAGTCGTCTGGGAGCGGCCGCTGGAAACGGTCAACGGCATCGTCACATACTACATGGCGCACGGCGAGGGGAAGTTGGTGATCGCTGCGTCGAGCGACAAGAAATACGATGTCTACGCATTTGACGACTCCAACGGCAAGCAGATCTGGCATCGCGAGGTCGGCTGGTTGGGAGGCCAAGGTGATCATGGCAAGGCGATGTCACGACCAGCCATCGCCGGTGGCCGCCTCTATGTGCGGCCCGAAATGATGGAATTGCGCACCGGGAAAACGCTCGGCCGAATGCCGGGCGGCGGTTGCGGAACATATGCACTGACGGCTAACACGGCGATCTTTCGCAGTGGAAATGTCACGATGTGGGATAGTGCAAGCGGCAAATCAAGCAGTTGGGATCGATTGCGACCGGGCTGTTGGCTGAGCACGATTCCGGCTGGCGGAATGCTGCTTTCACCGGAAGCCGGTGGTGGTTGCAGTTGCGGAAAATGGATGGAGACATCCATTGGGTTCAAACCCGTCCGAAGACCCTAGAGGGTCGTGTTATTGCTGTAACATCCTGACGAGCCAGCAACACAAGCACGAAGCGCGAGCGAGTCGTTTGCCGCCCTTGAGGCTTACTATGGTAGGAGATTTGTCATTAGTTATTTGTCAATTGTCATTTGTCACCAAAAAAACGAGGACTCAACCTCACCAGCGTTGAAGATGGCCCGGAAAAATGACACGACGACCAAGTCATTCTGGCGAAAACCGGAACGAAATGACAAATGACGAATGATAGATAACTAATGACAAATGGAATCTTCTGCACTCACTCACTCGCTTGCGCTTCGTGCTAGTATTGCAGGCTGCCGGTATCGTAGGTCACTTTCGCCGAAAGTGACCCGAACGGCAATGCCCTCGAGACTCACTCACTTCGTGCTCGTATTTCCAGTACCTCAGTCGGTGGCACTAAGGGCATCAGGCTCTGGACGCCGCCGTTGATGATCTGTCTTATGTCGGCGGGGCGGAGCATGGTACGAAAGACCGCCACATCGTCCCACATCCCGATGCCAGGGTTGTTTCGTCGATGGCCGCCACCCAGATGAAGCTGGTTGCCGGCAGTCATCCAATGGTCGGGTTTCCAGCCGGCCGAATCGCTCAAGTGTCCGTTTACATACAACCGCAGGGCTCGCGTCGTCTTGTCTCGGCGGTCCCAGGTGATCGCGATGTGATGCCACTCATTGACATCACCTCTGGGGTGAAACGCATGCGAGACCACGGCGCCCTCTGGATTGGCGCGAAACCTCAACTCGCCTGTCTCATAGATCCAGCATTCCCATGCATTTTGATCGGCCGAGTTATCGAAGACGGTTTGGAAGTCGTACCAATCGCGGGCGTAGTACCACATGCAGATACTGCCCGTTGGAGGCAATTTGCAATGGACCGAGACGGTGCCGTTCTTGGTTTGAAGGTCGAGACCTTGAGCCCAGACGGCACGTTGAAATCGAGGCGTTCGGCCGACGAAGGACGTCACGCGATGTTGCGAAGAACTGTCTTTGAGATCACCATCTAATTTCAAATGGAGGTCGAGCTTGTCGTAGAGTCCTTGCGTCGGAAGTTCGCGGCGGATGAATTCCGGGCGGTTCGTTGTCATCGAATCGACCCCAAACATTTGCAGTTGTGCAGCGTCGCTCGGTTTGTCGACCGTCCAGCAATGAAATTCCATCCCGACCTCACGCAATCGCCGCACAAATGCCAGATTGACAACGGCCGGTTCGAACTTGGTGTCCAACCCGTCTGCCCGTGTCCGACGGAGTGTTGTGAGAACTTCCTCTAGCGATGGGCTCCACGTTCCACGAATCTTGTTCTTGTCGTAGCTTGTCAACCAATACGCTTTGATGTGCGGCATTTGTTGCTTGCTCGCCGTGATCACATCCGTCCGAAAAGCAATCACAGCAATCTGTCGAGGGTGGAGCTCTCCGCGTGCGAGACTTGCCCGCAAGACTGGCACGATCTCTGGCCCGCACTTGATTTCTATGAAGATCCGTTTCCCTTTGGGCACCGTCGCCAACACCTCCTGCAGCGTTGGAATCTTCTCGCCCGTGTACCGTTCATTTTTCCATCGCCCAACGTCCAAGACTCGCAGCTCGGCAAGTGTCGATTGGGCAACGATCCGGCTTACACCGGCTGTGCGTTTCGTGTTTTCATCATGGATACAGACAATCTGACGATCCTTTGTAAGGTAAAAGTCCCCTTCAATGACATCAGCTCCCTGCTGCCATGCGAGTTGGAATGCTGCGAGTGTGTTTTCCGGCGCATCCAATGAAGCGCCACGGTGAGCCACAATCAACTGGCCGTGCAGTGTATCGCCCATCATCAGCAAGATCAGCATTCCACTAGCCAACACCGATGCCGTCCGCGAAAGAGAGTCCGATAGTTTCGTCTGTCGTCGTTTCATTTACGGTGTAACTCCCGGGCAATTGAAAAATACAAGCACGAAGCGCAAGCGAGTGAATCGGCTGCCGCTCTTGTCTCATGATAACGATTTGGGTTGGCAATGTGTGGCACTGGCTCGGCCAGTGTTGAGCCACAGGCGCTAGCCTCGGGTCCGGTCTGTTTGCCGCGTGGTCTTGAAAACCCCACGCTAGCGATTACGCCTCACAAGAGCCGGACGCCAGCTAGCACGTGCCGGCTGACGGGGAGGTAAGATACTGGGCGAAAGCAACCAACTTTGCACCGTGGGAGAGCAGCCGATGTTATCGATCCTTGCTTACAGGCAAAACAGAGTATCTGCGTTTGCCCTCGTTATCACTGCCGTAGGTGTTTCGCTTTGAGCCCAAACTCCCGCACGCGGCGACCAACGAACTGATCGACCGAACATCGTGGTGATTTTTACCGACGACCAAGGATATGGAGACCTTGGATGCTACGGTTCACCAAACATCGTGACACCGAATATCGATCGCATGGCGGCGGATGGAATGCGTTCCCTATTTGCTCTCGCGCCGTAAAATGATCAGCGCCTCTTTGGCCTTCGTACGAATCGCGCGGTTTTCGTCGGAGTCGATCAGGTGTTGGAGGGCATCTTCCAGCGATTGAAGATCATTGCCCTTTGACGCGGTGACCATGCGGGACGCAGCGAATATTCCGTTGGTCAAGATGGTCAACTTCTGACGACGCTTGAGCCCGTCGGCGAGTTCGTCGTCGATACCCGCACGGCTCGCCGGATCCAACATTCCGATCAACACAGGAAGGCAACGTTGGTCACCGTGTCGAGCCAGTCCCGTGGCTGCGTTGAACCGCACGTTGTGGTTTGCATCCGCCAATAAGAGCGCCAACCGGTCTTGAGCTTGCCCGCCGCCGATTACCCCCAATGCGAACGCCGCAGTCGAGCGAATCTCGTCGCGTTCCGGAAGGTCTCCTGATGATGAGCGCTCGTTGCAGGAGTCGATTAGGACTTTCATCGCCGATTCATGAGAACGCATTTTCTTGTTGCCGACATGGCTCGCCAGCGTTGCCAATCCCTCGATCGCCGATCGGCGAACGGCGATCTCCTTCACATCGCGCTCGGTCGTCGCCGCTTCCACAAGCACGTCGGTCACCGAATCGAGTTCAAACTCACCCAGTGCACGACAAAGGTAGATTCTCAAGTTGATACGCGCCTTGTCGAGTCGCCCGTCCTTCAGCTCGGACTCGAGTAGATCGACAAGTTCACCGGCGAGTTCAGGATCCCGTTTTAGGTTGTCGTACTCGGGATTCCGCAGGTGTTCTGAAAGCTGATAGGCGCGCTGCCAACTGGCATCGTCCAACGCCTTGAGACCCTTTACAAGATCTTTAGGGTCTGACCCCATATGAGCCAGCCAGCTGAACATCCCCCACACCATGACGATCGACGCCACGATGATCAAGGGAATAAAGAACAGCTGCAACAGAAAGCCGGCACTCGGAGCTTGAACGGGCGGCAGTGCGTCGTCGGCGGAATGAGAACTCTCACTCGTGTTCGCTTTCAACTGCGGGTCGTCAGGGGAGGAGGGTGACGTCATCGGGGATCTTACTGCTTTGTCCAGATCTAGAAAATGGCGTTGGAAAGCGTCAGTTAGGAGGAAGCGTGTGCGAGTAACCCGAAGACGAACGGCGGCTCTACTCTAGAATTAAGCTCTGACACACCACTGGGGTGTGCATTCGGACCGGTCCGGTTACCTGCAACCGCCCAACCATGTAAGTTTAGGTACCTCGTAGACACCGTCAACCACGTTCCATGCGACAAATAGTCGCTGTTCTCCACAACCCACATGTTGCTACTCGACCTGACCCTCGATTCCGCAGCTGCCAATGTCGCCCTGGACGAAGCCCTACTGACTTGGGCAGAATCTCAAGAGGACGGCGAGGACAACGAAATTCTGCGACTCTGGGAATGCCAGACGCCGGCGGTGATCATCGGTCGATCCTCTCGTGTTGGCAGCGAGGTGTTTGTCGAGCGGTGTCGCGAGTCAGGTGTCCCGATCATTCGGCGTTGCAGCGGTGGTGCGGCGATTGTCGTGGGCCCGGGCTGTCTGATGTATGCGGTCGTCCTGGATATCGTCAAGTCACCTCACTTGGCGATGATTGATTCGGCCCACCAGTTCGTGCTCGAACGATTGGCTCAGGCTATTCGTCGCACGGCCGTGCCCGTTGAAGTTGAAGGGCACAGCGATTTGACCACGCGAGGGCGTAAGTTCTCGGGCAATAGCCTGCGAGTTACACGCAGCCAAGTACTTTACCACGGCACGATACTGTATGACTTTGACCTGAACCTGGTGCCACGCTACTTGTGCGAACCGCCTCGTCAGCCCGACTATCGCGATCGCCGTCATCATCGAGAATTTATTTGCAATGTGTCGGCGTCGCCAGCCGCGCTAAGGCAGGCGTTGGTTGAACAATGGCAAGCCCGCGCCGATCTCGAAACGTGGCCCCAATCTCAGACCGACGAACTGCTTGAGCAGAAGTACTCCGTCGATTCGTGGAACTTCAGCCGCTAGTAGTGCGGCGTCCATTCACTGATCGGCTACTTTCAACACAATGTCATTGATCCCGGTCTTGCGAATCACCTGCATCGCGTCGGCAATCTGCCTAACACTACATTCCGAGTGAGCGGTTAATGACACTGCCAACGATTGATAGTTGCCCGCGGCCGCCCGCAACTTCGCTTCCAAATCGATGAGCGACAGACTGGCTTCCTGAAAGTGAAACGTACCGTCAGCGTTGATGGAGACTTTGAAGTTCATGGTCGGCGGGAGCGGAGCGATCGGAGGAAGCACGGCGTCCACTTCGATATCCTCAATGCCGGCATCGCGGCAGAGATTGACGATATCAACAACATGCTCAAGCGGGCACTTTGGGTCCGCAGACAATCGCACGGTGGGACCTCCACCCATGCCTCCATCCCAGAGGGCCCGTGCGAGTTGGACCTTCAGCTGAGCTGTATCGACAAGGGCATCGTCCAAGCGAGGTTTTCCGTTGATGTCTAGGTAGATTCGCAAAGCAGTGTTGGCAGAGGTACGAAGCATTTCGTCGAAGAGGATCTCAGGATCTTCCATCGTAGCTTGGGCTCGACTTACTGCCGATTGTTCGGCGACAACCGCTCGTTCATATTGGGCGTTGCGGGTCCAAAATGCCAGTACGCCTCCAACGACGACCAATCCCAAAATCCCTACAACGGCAAGGCCAACGATAACGATGAGAACGCCGGCTGGCGATGATTCGCGTTGATCGCGTCCCATTTGAATCTCCTTGAAAAAAGACGTCTGCCATCCTTGGCGATTCGTTGCAATTGGTTACATATTGGCAGGTAGAAAGAAAAAAACCAAATTTCTCGCCATCGATTAGCTGGCGCCAGCAGCGTAGCGAGTCAGTGGATGTTCTCGCTCGTCGAGCGGGAACGGGATCGCGCGACCGCCCTCAACGTGAGATGCGAAGACCGCTGAGATCATTTCGACCGTCGCTGCCGCTTCATGCACGTTACATTTGGGCCTCTTGTCGTCGACGATACATGAAAGCAAGTCTCGCACCGGTTCATCATGATGCAGGACCGCGTCGATCAACTCGGACTTTGTTTCGGCTTCGCCGACCCCGTCGGTGGATATAGCAGTCCATGGACGTGGAGTGCCGCTCGGCTTAAACGGATTTCCCGGTACGAGAAAGGCGAGGGGAGTGCGATCGCAGTTGATATCGATGAGACCGAGGCTACCGACGATCTGCAATCCGAAACCAGCATTTTGGGTCCCGTCGTTGGCGATGGAATCGAAATAGGCGACCATCCCGCGTTCCATGTCAAAGCGTGCATGCAATTCGTTACCGATCAAAGGCCCCAATCCTTCGTTACCCGGATAGACATCTCGAGCGGTTGCCAGACGACCATCCTTTTTGATCAGTGCCGAGCACGACTTTGGAGCGCCACCGAAGTAGTGCACCAGATTAAGTACGTGGGAGCCAAGGACCCAAAGATCTTCTGTCCCACCGCGGCGGTCCCCTTTTCCACGTCCCCTAATCTCCAGGATTTTCCCAAGCTGTCCGGCGGCGATCATCTTGTCGATCACTGCGAGCACGGGGTGGTAACGATTTCGATGGGCGACAGCCAACTTCACCCGTTTTGCCTTACAGGATTTTACAATTGCATCCGCTTCAGCTGGCGTCCGGCAAAATGGCTTTTCCACATAAATACCACGAGCACCCGACTCGATCGCCGCCAGTGCCATGTTGTGATGTTGATCGGGATGACGAGGGCAAATGGCGACGATATCCGGCTGAATAGCGGCGAGCATCTTTTGGTATGAGCTAAACCCCACATCGGTTTTGAGCCGCTGTTTTGCCGACTGCAATCCGGCCTTGTCTGGATCGCATACAGCGACAATCTCCGCACTTGGAATTCGCATCCAGACGGTGTCCAATCCATGGCCATAGTTTCCGCGACCTGTGTGTCCGATGACGCCAACACGCCACCGTCGAGACGGTTGCGAACTCAATGCAGTGGCAATGAGGTTGGCCCAGGGCGTGGCCACCGCAGCGGCGAGCAGGGTTCGTCGTTTCATGGTGTGATCTCCGCTAAAATTCCGAGGCAAGATTCACCAGCACCAGCTCAATGTAGCGGCCGTAGGAGGAGGCAGCTACAACACGAGAGGGAAAACACGAAATGCCATTTTGCGGCAGTGTTCGGCAGTCAATGAGCGCATTCGATATGATAACTTCTAGGCCCAGCCAGAAGACCGACAGAATGCTCGTTGGAGGTAGGAATGATCTTCGGAATTGGAAAGAAGAAGAAGGTGTCGTCCGGCCTGTCGTTCAAGCGACGCGTGGAGTCGTTTTGGGACTGGTACGCCACCAACTCGCGCCACTTCCTGGAGAAGATTGATAGCGGAGCAATCGACGACATTGTGCCGGAAATTGAACAGAACACCAGTGAGTGGTTGGTTGGTTTGAGCTGGGTGTTTGGGCCAGGTACGGAGGACGGCCATTCATTTACTATCACTGGTGAAGGAGATCTTTCTCGCCAGTTTCTCGCCGAACAATGTCGTCTCATGTCGCCGTCACTTCCGGGATGGACGTTCTACGGGTCGCGTCAGGCGTCGTCGTCGGATTCCGTCTGCAACATGGCAATCTCGTTGGGTGACGCCGACATCGACGCCGAGTCCATTCGTGTTGTTCCGGCGGTCGATGTAGAAGCCGAGAGAGTCGACCTCTCGTTTTGGCACCCTCGCTTAGCCGACATGCCCGAGGATCAGCGTTGGCAGATCGTCTTTATCTTTCTCGATGAAGCCCTAGGTGAATTCGGAACTCAGCTAACGGTCGGTGGACTAGACTTCCGAGACTGTGACGACGACGAAGCTGCCATCTCTCTCGCCGACCTGGCGGAATACGTCGATGCCGTCTGCGCAAAAAACGAATGGACTAAGGACTCGCCGTTTTCAACCTTTTCGGTCTACCAGACCGAAAATACGAGCGGGCGATTTCCGCGCGGCGACACGATGGTTGGTACGACCTGCCACACGTCGTTGGTCCTGGATTTTCTCAACAATGAAGGTCCATTGGATGATGACCCGTTGGAGGGTACTGGGGCCGAGTTCATCTATTTGAAAATCGACGCATCTCTGTTTCCCGAGGGAAAACAAGTTGACGTCCGCGGTGATGCCGAAGACACACTGAATGCCCAACTTACTGAACACCACGCCGGGCGTACGATCGGTGGTGCGATGGGAGTCGACAACGTCTACATCGACCTTTTGTTGTTAGACGGTGACCGTAGCCGGCAGATTGTTGACGCTGTTATGACTGCGATGGGATGGCAGGCACAGTATGAGATTTGTTCGTTTTCGAAGGAGTGAGTCGAGTGGCTGTGCTGCGGAGTTGACCAGTACATAAAAACAGGTTTCTATACACACGGACGCGCCCCATTGAAGTTCAAATACAGCCGGACAAGTGCGAGTCGCGGTCGTCTGTTGATGATTTCGGGAACATAGGGAGGAATTCATGGCATCAGAACGGAATTCGCATGCGGGTGGCCACCTAACCACATATATCATCATCTCGATTGGTACCGCCATATTGTTGGCGATCGTTTGGCCATCGATGGCAGCGCGTCTCATGGTGGGCGGCGAAGTGTTCCTACGGTTATTGCAAATGGTCGTCGTCCCCTTGGTGATGGCAAGTGTCATGAGTGGGATTCTGGGCTTGGGTGACGTGCGAAAGTTGGGGCGTCCGGGTGGCTACGCCGTACTCTATTATCTCTTGACCACCGTCATTGCTGTCGGCACCGGTTTGATGGTTGTCAATGTCATCAATCCTGGCGTAGGAATCAAAAAAGAACTTGTCGAGGATGCACGGCAAGAGGGTTCCGAAGCTGTCGAAAATGCGAACAACGCGCTCGACCCCAGGACGAAGAAAGTGACATGGACACGTCGCTTTGACGATGACGAGTTGATCCTTAACAGCAAGTCGTCCTCAGGTGTGAGCAATCTGCTCTCCGTGCCGTCGGGCCATTCGACGTTGATCTCGTTATCTGTCCAACAGACGGGCACTGCCAAGACACCGGCTACCGTTCAGATCTTTTGGGCGGAAAACGCGGACGAGGAACTTCAACGCCTTGTCTGGGAGGGGGCTGGTGGCAAGGAAGTGGACGAGTTCGTCGTGGGGCTTGAACCGGATCTGTATACCAAGTCAGTTCCACTACCCGATACTGTCCGCCTGATAAGGCTTGACTATGTCGCTCAGGAAGGCGGAGCATCCAGCACGCTCTCGGCCGAATTGACCGACGGACCACCGACGATTTCCAACATTTTTATCAACCTTGTTCTGATGTTGTTTACGAACAACTTGTTGGGTTCGATGGTGGAGGTCAATCTTCTGCCGATCATCATCTTTAGCATTGTCTTCGCCGGCATGCTGACCACCATGGGGAAACGATCTGAGGTGATTGCCAACCTGGTGATAAGTACCAACGATGCTCTGATGAGCTTTATCTTGCTCTTGATGAAGGTCGCGCCATTGGGAATCTTCTGTCTCGTCGCGTCACGCTTTGGCAAGGCACAAAATGACGGTCAATTTGTCGCGTTACTGCAGGTGCAGTTCTATTACATGTTGACGGTGATAAGCGGTCTGACCATTCACGCTCTGATCACTCTGCCTTTGATCTTGTGGATCGTTACCCGCCGCAACCCATACCGGTTCATGATGCAGATGTCGCAGGCGATCCTCACTGCATTCTCCACCGCCAGTTCCACCGCGACCCTGCCGGTGACCATGGAATGTGCGGAGACGCGTGCGGGTGTGTCCAAGAGGTCGACCGAGTTTGTATTGCCATTGGGTGCGACCATCAACATGGACGGAACGGCACTCTACGAGGCGGCCGCCGCTATTTTTATCGCCCAGGCGTACTCGGTCGTTAACCCTGAGTTTCAATTGACATTTGTTCAACAGGCGACGATTGCGGTTACAGCAACACTGGCGGCAATCGGTGCTGCCGGTATCCCGGAAGCCGGACTAGTCACCATGCTGATCGTTCTCAACGCGGTCAACCTGCCTCTCGAACTGATCGGATTGATCTTGCCAGTTGACTGGTTGCTGGATCGATTCCGCACGGCCGTCAACGCTTTCGGTGATTCGGTTGGTGCGGCTGTCGTCGATCGCAGCTTCTCGAATGATTAGCTACGCTGGCGAACTCCAATGTTTGGAGTGCGGTGACTTGTCACCGCTCTTTTTTAGAACTGAACGTAACTTGAAAGACGACCATTCTCGTCTGTCAGTAGGTGGATGTGTGCGGCGGCCCGTGTTACGCTAGGGGATTACACACAGACCCCTCCGACACATTCCCACCCCAGGAGAGACGAACCATGAGGTTTCAACAGCGAGCGATCGCAGGGTTGTCGATGGCCGTCATGCTAGCGATTGCAACCGTTGCCAATGCCGAAGTCAAAGTTGGCGATGTCGCACCCGACTTCAAATTGCAGGGAAGCGATGGCAAGACATACAAATTATCCGAATTTCGCGATAAGCAGGCGGTTGTCATTGCTTGGTTCCCGAAAGCGTTCACGGGTGGCTGAACGGTTCAATGCAACTCGCTGCGTGCCAGCGAAGTGAAATCCCCGTTCACCGTATTAATGCCTCGCGGTCGGAAATTTGAAGTCACGGCCTCAAAAGGTTCGGGTCTGGATAAGTTCGATGTCAAGTTCTTCACCGCCAGTTGCGATACGGAAGAAACGAACACCAAGTACGCGAAAGCACTGAAGTTGGACTATCCCATACTCAGCGATCCGTCGAAGAAGACGGCTTCCGCGTTCGGTGTGGTCCACGAGGGGCGCAGTGTTCCAGAACGCTGGACGTTCTACATCGGTATCGACGGAAAGATCTCGGCTATCGATAAGAAGGTCTCGCCAAAAACGCACGGTACGGACGTTGCCGCCAAACTGAAATCGCTTGGCGTTCCCGCCAAATAGTGCGTGTCGCCGGTACCCTCAAGAGTATTCATAATGAAGCCCGGCTTGTTCAAGCCGGGCTTCATTATTGAACAATCCGACAGTATTCTGTGTCTGCATTCTCAACCTCTTCGGCCCATCAAGTCACAGCTCATGAAGTCAATGCAACAACATCGTACCACTCTCGTACTCATGATATTAGGGCTCGCGCTGGATGGTGGCACGAAGTTACGAGCGGACGACCGAGTGTTAACCGCCGGGCAACCTGCCGACGTAGGCATGTCTGCAAAAGGGCTGGACGCAGCCGTCGAAATTGTCCGAAAATCGATAGAGCAAGCCGAGATTCACGGCGCAGTTCTTCTCGTGGCCCGAAAAGGAAAAATCGTTTTGCACCAGCCACACGGCTGGAGCAACGCGGAAGATCGAGTCGCCATGCAGAAAGATACGCTGTTCAAGATGGCCTCCAACACGAAGCCGGTCATCGCGACGGCAATCCTGCGCCTAGTCGATCAAGGCTTGCTTAGTTTGGACGATCCAATCGGGAAGTACATTCCCAGCTGGCAGCGGGGCTCCAACTCGAAGGTCACTATCCGCCAACTTCTCAGCCACACCAGCGGACTGCGAATCTCCGGCGTCTTTCTTCGGCCGCTGCTGACGAAAGCCGAACATTCCAGTGCCCCTTCGCTTGAGGCGGAGGTGGATCGGTTTGCCGGTATCGGGATCGAATACGCGCCAGGGACGAGCTACAGCTATAACAACGCCGGCTTTCAGGTGTTGGGTCGATTGGTGGAAGTCGTGTCTCGGCAACCGTTGAAAAACCATCTTCGCGAGTCGATCTATCTGCCGTTGGCCATGAACGATTCATGGAACCATGAATCCGATGCGCCTAAAGAGAGAATGGCGCTTGTCTACGCTTGGAAAAATGACCGCCGCATCGTGCGGTGGCGCCCCGAGGACGGGCCGGATTGGCCGATCGTCCGTGCCTCAGGCGGCATGATTTGTTGCACGGGCGACTACGCTACTTTTTGCCAGATGTATCTCAATGGGGGCGTGTACGGCGGAAAGAGGATCTTGACGGATTCGAGTGTGAAAGAGGCCATTCGTCGACAGACAACATCGGCGTTCGCGCCAGCCGATCGAGATAACCGGAGCTCGTTTTATGGCTTGGGATGGGCGGTTAATCGTCGCTCGGTTTTTTCCCACTCCGGTTCCGATGGCACGATGGCTTGGATCGATCCCCAGCGTCAACTTATTGTGCTCGTATTCACACAGAGTCCAGGCGCGAATAATCCGGGAAGGAAGTTCTACAATGCCGTCCTATCGGCCTGTGACGAATCGGCCGATTCAGATGACAAGCTTCGACCGCGGCTGCGCGACTTGGGGATGGCGATCGGTCCACTACCGACCGGCGCAACCAACTCACTGACCGATGTTCGCGGTGTTTTGGTCGGACACCGTACGCTGGTAGCCGGGACCGGCATCCGCACGGGAGTTACGGCAATTGTACCCCATGGCGGCAATCTCTTTAGGCAAAAGGTCCCAGCGGCCGTGCACGTTGCCAACGGCTTTGGGAAGTTTGTTGGCACAACTCAGATCGAGGAACTCGGTGTCTTGGAAACACCCATTCTGTTAACCAACACTCTCAGCACATTTTCGGCGGCCGACGCCCTGGTCGGCTGGACACTCGGTCAAGCGGAGAATGCGGATGTGCGATCAGTCAATCCTGTGGTCGGCGAATGTAATGACGGATATCTCAACGATATCAGACAGCGGCGTCTTACCGTCGACGATTTTCGTGCGGCATTGCAATCAGCACATGCCGGACCGGTCAGCGAAGGCTGTATCGGGGCAGGTACCGGCGTCCGTTGTATGGGCTGGAAGAGCGGCATCGGCAGTTCATCACGAAGACTGCCGGAAAAATTGGGTGGTTACATCGTGGGAGTGTTGGTACAGACAAATTTTGGCGGATCACTCACCGTCGCGGGAGTTCCGGTGGGTAGAGAATTGGGTCGGTTTTACCTGAAAGATGCGCTGACAGAGCATGAACACGGTTCATGCATCGTGATTGTTGCTACAGACGCACCTCTCGATGCTCGCCGATTGAAACGGCTCGCTCGACGTGCCCCATTGGGACTGGCGGCCGTTGGATCCCCGATCACTCACGGAAGTGGTGACTACGTGTTGGCGTTTTCCACCCACCCAGGTTTGCGTACACCCTATCAAACCGACGACCCGCTGGAGACCGTACCGAATCTGCGCGACGATCAAATGTCACCACTGTTCCAGGCGGTTCGCGATGCCACCGAAGAGGCCGTTATCAACAGCCTGCTCCAGGCGACTTCAATGACCGGGCACGAAGGGCACCGTGTGGAGGCGATCGACCCTGGAAAACTGGAAGCAATTTGCAGAAAACACGGTGCGATGGCGGCTGATAACTAGCGCGTGCCGGTGATCTTTGGTCGAGGAAAGTGTGATGCAAAAATGGTCGTGCGAGTGTATTTTGGATGCGAAAGCAACACTGGGCGAAGCACCCAGTTGGTTGGAGGAGTCGGCATCCTTGTTGTGGGTCGACATTGAGCAGTCACGAATCGGAATCCTCGATTTGGCGACTTGCCAGAACCGCTTCATTCAATTGACGAGTCATGTCGGCGTCGTGGTTCCCACGACGAAGTGCGATCTGCTGGCGGCCACTTTCGATGGATTTGTTCGTGTTGATTTGGAATCCGGAGAGACAACATCGATCGTAGATCCAGAGTCCGCTTTCCCACGAAATCGGTTTAACGATGGGAAGTGTGATCCGCGCGGTCGATTTTGGGCCGGTTCGATATCGTACGATCGCACACCGGGAGCAGCGAACCTCTATGCGTTGGACGCCCAATGCCAGGTCGAGCGAAAATTGGAAGGTGTCTCGACGTCCAACGGATTGGCGTGGAGTGAGGACGAATCGACGTTTTACTTTATCGACACGCCGCTGAGGCGAGTTGATCGTTTCGATTACGACGCGGAATCCGGCAATATTTGCAATCGAGAGACGATCATTGAGGTTCCCGAGCAGATCGGAAAACCTGATGGAATGACCATCGACCGTGAGGGAATGCTGTGGCTTGGAATGTGGGGTGGCAGTTCCGTTACTCGGTGGAATCCCAACACGGGTGAGATGGTCGGACGAATCGCGATGCCAGCCGAGAGGATTACGTCGTGTTGTTTTGGTGGACCGAACTACACCGACCTGTATATCACCTCGGCAAGAACAGGACTGTCCGACGAAGCCCTCGCCAAGCAACCTCTTGCCGGAGGGGTCTTTCGCGCAAGCGTTGGAGTGGCCGGTTACCCGTGCGTCCCGTTTGCCGGTTGACGAATCGCGCATTGTGCGTCGGTTTTTTCACAGTTTCAACGGATGAGTTTAGAGTCCGGCCGACAAGCCGGAGCACTCCAACGTTTGGAGTGCGGTGACTTGTCACCGCTTTTCTAGAACTGATTCGAACCAAGTACATCCGTGATGACTCGCGCGGCGAAGGAGCCGAGCCTCCCAATGCACATCTTCCTTTCTTGACACATGAGAATTGACAAATAACTAATGACAAATCTCCGATGAATCTCCGTGGACCAACGACCCGGCGGCCCTTGGCCCGTATTTACCGGACACTATCGGGCAGAGCCAGTGACACATTGAGCTTGCTCATCCGAATCCCAGCCCAATTCGCCCGCGTACTGGCTAAATAGATCAGAACTTTGCCACTCGGTTGTTTTCTCTTTTAGACTCGTCGCAGGTACGCGTCTTACTATTAGGAACCCGAGACGAGACGATGGCGCGACATTGCGGCGAAGTTACAGATGCTGGATATCGATATCGGAAATGTTTCCGCCACGTTGGGAGTCGCTCGGTCCAAATTGAAACAATTGTTGTTACCAGAAGGTGATTCTCAAACCCAACCCAACGATTCATGAACAGTTCCAATCCCAAAAAACCGAACTCGTAAGCTGGCGCTGCGTGCTTGTATCGCTGGCTCCGCCCGTGTCCTGAACCGGACGCTAGCTAGCGCGTGCCGGCTGATTTGGCATCTGCCGATTGACGGCAAAGCCAGTGCCACTTTACAACGTCCGTTGAACTTGCGTCCACTGTTTTTCTAGCCGTTGCGGCGAGACGGACATCGCCGTACCCAGGTCCTGTGCGAAAAGTGAGATCCGGAGTTCTTCTACCAGGTAACGGAACTGTAGCAACTCGCAGTTCATCGTCTGTTCGCTCCGCTCCGCTTCTCGCCATCGTTCGTCGAATTCAGCGATCGTGGCGCTGTTCACTCGATCCCGTTCCAAATTGCCGCTCAGCTTATCGATACGGCGGGCGATGCCGGCCAAGTACCGCGGAAAATGTTGCAACCATTGAAAAGGGACGGCACACCAAAAGTCAGCAATCAGCAGGTGCTGCAACTGAGTTCGCATGTCGGTCACGCTATCGGCCCACGACGATGCTGATGACTTGTCCAGCGAGATGGCTGCACGGTGGTAGTTTTTCAGTAACCTGCCAGCGAACTGGCAGAGATCTTGCACGGCCAAATCGACTCGTTGCCGGCCACTCTTGATCCAACGGCGATAACCCTCGTTGGAATCAGGGTTGGACTGTTCGCAGAACGCTCGATCCGCCAACCAGTCAATCAACACATCGTCTAGCGATCTTGTCGACGGCAGGGAGCCGGAGAAGAGCCGCATGTTCTCGATGCCCGGCAACCACTTGACTTGTTCCTTCAACGACCGAAGTTGATCAAGAACCACGAGTCGCCGTAACCCAGATCGATGCAACATGACGGCTTCTTCATGTCGGTCCAACAATCGCAAGTCCACCGACGCGCCTCGATCGATCAGAGTGGGGTAGCCGGTTATCGAAACACCAGCTCGCCGAATCTGCACCTTTGAAGGCAAATGTTCGAAATCCCACTGGGTAATCCCATCGCGCGTCCATTGGTCGTCGGCCAACTCCACAGGCCCCGCTTCTTCGGCAACTCCCAATTGCTGTCGAAGTTGATCAAGGTCGCGTCCGGCTGCGACGGTTTGGCCCTTCTCGTCGAGGACGCGGATGTGAATGCGGAGGTGGTGGGAGATTTTCTCGTGTTGAAAGTCCCCCACGTGAATCGGCTCACCGCAGTGTCGCGATAGCGCCTTGCTCAACGCTTGCTCAATGGAACCGACACCGAACTCAAGGTCCGATGCCATCGCCGTCGCGACATCCTGCGCCGGTACGAAATTTCGGCGTAGCCGTTTTGGCAGAGACTTGATCAGCGCTAGTACCTTTTGATCCAACATCCCCGGTACTAACCAACTCAACCGTCGTTCACTGAGTTGCGAGAGTCCCTCGCGGGGCACGTCCAGCGATAATCCATCGGCGTCATCTCCCGGTTCGTAGAGATATTCAATCGGGACGGCCGTTTGTGGCATTTCGATAGCATTCGGAAAATCCTTGTCGTCGACCTGGCCCAAATCAACGTCCCCGAGCACGTCGCTGGCGGTCATCTTTAACACGTTGGGGTTGTCCGATTCGACCATTCTACGCCATCGGTCGAGGGACTTGGGATCGACGACATCATCCGGTAAGACGCGATCGTAAAACTGTTCGATCAACCAGGGTTCAATCACCAGCTCCCGGTCTCGCTGCTTCGCGCCTTGGGCCTCGATCTCTGCCACCAGTCTTAAATTATGTTGCAGGAAGGCAGCTCGAGTCGGTAACTCTCCGCCAGCCAATCCGAATTCGATCAGCAATCTGCGAGCCTCTTGACCATCAACAGCCGCAAGGGGAATGTGTCGTTTGGCGACGATGGGCAGGCCGAACAAAGTGACCTTTTCGTAGGCCATGGCCTGCGCGCGTTTCTTACTCCAATGCGGTTCGCTGTAGGAGTACTTGACCAGGTGTTCAGCGAGCGGTTCGAGCCAATCGACGTTAATTTCGGCAACCGTTCGGAGATATGGTTTGGTTGTCTCGACCAATTCCGCAGCCACCGTCCAGGCTGGTTTTTTTTCAAACAGACCGGAACCGGGCCACAGGAAGAACTTATTGCCACCGGCGCCCGTGTATTGGTGCTTGTCTCCTTTCATCGCGACGTTGGACAACAAACCGGTCAGCAGCGCTCGATGGATCGCGTCGTAATCATCGCGCCGCGCACGTCGACGCATGCCGGCCTGGTCGGTCAATTGTTGTAATTGGCGGTGGACGTCGCCCCATTCACGGAGGCGATTGTAGTTCAAGAATGACTGGGCGCACGCCCGCCGCAGCCGACTCCACGACAGGTCAGACTTCAACTTGCGATGAAAGTCCCAAAGACTGAGGAATGACATGAAGTCGGAACGTGGGTGTTGAAATCGAGCATGGGCCGCGTCGGCAGCCTGTTGGCGCTCGGGGGGGCGTTCGCGAGGATCATGCAACTCGAGTGCGGACGCAATGACCAACATTTCAGTGAGGCAATCCTGTTCGTCGGCGGCAAGGATCATGCGTCCGATACGCGGATCCACCGGCATCCTCGCCAGCTGTTTTCCAAGTCGTGTCAATTCGCGACGATCGTCGATTGCGCCAAGTTCGTATAACGTCTTGTAGCCGTCACGAATTTTCTCGGGCTGTGGTGTGTCGAGAAAGGGAAAAGCATCGATGCTTCCCAGCCTCAATGCCATTGTCTGCAGGATCACGGACGCCAAGTTCGTACGGCGTATTTCGGGAGGAGTAAACGCCTCTCGTGTCACGTAGTCCTCTTCCGAATAGAGCCGGAAGCAAACGCCCGGCCCTAGTCGACCACAGCGTCCCATCCGTTGATTTGCCGATGCCTGTGATACCCGTTCGATCGGCAAATGCTGGACTTTGCTGCGAGGCGAGTAGCGGCTTAGTCGCGCCGTGCCCGTGTCAATCACGTAGGTGATATTCGGAACGGTTAACGATGATTCGGCGACATTGGTCGCCAACACGATTCGTCGTTTGGAGCTGTTTGGTTGAAAGACTTTGTTTTGATCGGCGATCGACAAACGAGCATACAAGGGAAGGATGATAGGTGTTTCGCGGCCTTCGCGCAGTCCGCGCAGCCGTTTTGCTGTTTCGCGAATATCCCGTTCGGTGGGCAGAAAAACGAGGATGTCTCCGGCACCGGCCCGCATCGCCTCCACGGCCGTGTCATGAATCGCACGTTGCCAATCAACCGCCTCTTCGTTGTGTGGCGGACGCCAGCGTACTTCCACTGGGTACATTCGCCCGGAAACCTCGATCACTGGTGCAGGACCAGACGGCGTTGAAAAATGTCGACTAAAGCGATCCACGTCAATCGTCGCCGACGTAATGATGATTCGCAGGTCGGGCCGCTTGGGAAGGAGCCGTTTGATGTAACCTAGGAGAAAGTCGACATTCAAGGACCGCTCGTGAGCCTCGTCCAATATCAGCGTATCGTATTGTTCAAGGAATCGGTCCTTGGGCGTTTCGGCCAGCAGCATTCCGTCGGTCATCAATTTGATGAGCGTCGTCGGTTTGGTTTCGTCCGTAAACCGCACCTTATATCCAACCAAATCACCCAACGGAGTGTTCACTTCCTGAGCAAGTCGCGACGCAATGGTTCGGGCTGCGATCCGCCGCGGTTGCGTATGGCCGATCAGTCCTTCAATGCCTCGCCCCAACTGGAGGCAAATTTTGGGAAGTTGAGTTGACTTGCCGCTGCCCGTCTCACCACAGACCACGACAACTTGGTGGCGGCGCACGGTCTCCGAGATCTCTTGAACTCGGGCAGATATCGGCAGTGAGGCGTCGAATTCGATGCGCGGTCGATGAGCTGCTCGTCGGTCACGTAAATCGGCCGAGGACGCGACAGCCTCATGAAACTCACGCCAATCTTCTTCCGTGGCCGGCGATTTGCTCTTTTGCAATCGTTTTCGCCATCGGCGCAGCTGGAAGCGATCCATCAACATGGTTTCGTCAATTGACCGCCGCGACGTTTCACTCACTTGTGGGCCCGCTGGAAAATCGTTGACTCTTCAATCGCTAGCGGTCTATTCCCGACTACTCCGGGAAGACTGTCACTCGGCCGATCGAATGGTAAGTGAACCCGGCACGCTTCATTATTGTCGGTTCGTACAAGTTTCGACCGTCGAAGATCAACGGCGTCGTCAAGCGGTTTTTCATGTCGGTGAAATCGGGATTGCGAAACTCACTCCATTCGGTGTTGATCACCAATGCGTCGGCACCATCTAGAGCATCCATTGGAAACTCGCAGAAGGCGATCTTGTCGCCGTAGTGATCGCGAACATTTCCCATCGCTTCCGGGTCGTGGGCGACGATCTTCGCGCCTTTGGCAAGCATCCGGTCGATCAGAGTCAGCGCGGGAGCCTCGCGAATGTCATCCGTCTTTGGTTTAAATGCCAAGCCCCAGACAGCGATTGTCTTACCGCGAAGTTCTTCGCCGAAATGCTGTTCGACTTTGTTGGGCAACACTTCCTTTTGGCAATCGTTGACCCGATCAACGGCTTCCAGGATCCGAGGTTCGACTCCCAAGTCGTGCGCCATACTGGACAACGCTCGAACATCTTTGGGGAAACAGCTGCCGCCATAGCCAACACCGGGAAACAAGAATGCAAATCCAATGCGTTGATCATGTCCGATCCCACGCCGCACATCGTTGATGTCCCCTCCTACCTTCTCGCACAGATTGGCCATTTCGTTAATAAAACTGATCTTGGTCGATAACAGGGCATTGGCAACGTACTTGGTCAACTCAGCACTCTCGGGTGACATCACCAGAAATGGTTTGTCTGTCCGCAGAAACGGCGCGTACAAGGCCTGCAGAGTATCCGCGACCTCGGATCGTCGCACGCCAACCACGACTCGGTCGGGCATCGTAAAGTCGTTGATCGCCGCGCCTTCTTTTAGGAATTCCGGATTACTGGCGACGTCGCACTCTCGCCCCGTCGACTCCTTTAGCATCTCATACGTCTTAGAGTTTGTACCCACAGGCACTGTGCTCTTGATGACCACGACGGCGTCTTTGCGGAGGTGAGGTGCAACGCTGCGAACGACCGTCCACAAGGCTGATAGATCGGCCGATCCATCATCCGACGACGGGGTGCCAACAGCCAGATAGACAATGTCCGCTGGCACGACCGCTGATTCGAGGTCGGTCGTGAACTTCAACCGCCCAGATTCGGCGTTCCGGAGCACCATTTCACTGAGCCCCGGCTCGTAGATCGGGATCTGTCCCTGGCGGAGCTTCGCGATTTTCTCTTCATTGATGTCAATACAAGTGACTTCATTACCACTATCCGCAAAACAGGAACCGGTGACTAAGCCAACGTATCCCGTACCAACCATCGCGATCTTCATCAATGCACTCCACAATCCTTGTAACCCACCGTCCGGTAGGCGTGAATATTACTACAACCTAACTCCCACTCGCATGCTGCATATCGTGGTCCACCATTTGATGGACAAGATCGACAAAATCAACTGTAGCATGCCAGCCAAGTTCGTTACGTATTTTGGTTGCGTCGCCGACCAGCATCGTCTTGTTGGTGCCACCTCTCGCCAAACTCGGGTCGTAATCGACGTATTTTCGCCAATCCAGTGAGACACGTGCAAAGGCAATCTCCAGCCAATCTTGGACTCGATGAGTTTCCCCACTGGCGACAACATAATCGTCCGGCTCGTCCGCCTGCAACATCAACCACATCGCCTGCACAAAATCACCGGCCCAGCTCCAATCACGTTGAGCGTCAATCCGGCCCAGCTGTAGTCGGGACTGGCGTCCGACCGCAATTCTCGCCGCGGCCTGAGTTATTTTTCGGGTGACGAACGTCGTTGGCCGTCGAATGGACTCGTGGTTGTATAGGATGCCGCTACAGGCGAACAGGCCCTTTTTACGGCGGTAATAGGAGACCAACTGCTGAGCCTGACGCTTGGCAACGCCATAGATGTTGCGGGGATGCGGAACGGTCGATTCACTTTGCGGTGATTGCTCGGTGTCTCCGAAAATCTCGGCACTGGATGCAAAAAAGAACCTTGCTGTGGCATTCGACCGTTGCGTTGCTTCCAACAGGTGCAGCGTGCCTTGGGCAATCGCATCCACTGTTTCCTCTGGCGACTGCTCACAAGTGGGAATGTGGCTTGGTCCGGCAAGATGGTACACCTCATCGGGCTGCACCGAGGAAATCAGTTGTTGGCAATCATTCGAGTCGGAGAGGTCCAGCGTGCAGACGTCCAATTGATCGTCGTGTTTGCCGGATTGGCCGAGGACGTCACGCGGAGAGGACGACAAGGGTTGGTGGGAGGTGATCGTTACGCGATAACCCTTCGCCGTCAGAAAATTGGTTAGATACCAAGCGTCTTGACCGTGCCGACCCGTGACGATCGCTCGCTTCATCGCCATCGTTGGCCACTACCTTCTAAGCGCCAGTGTTGCTCGCCCATGCACCGAGAAGCGAGTGGCCACGTCGATAAGTGAATTAGTCACTCGATTCGCCCGACGATTCGTTGTCCGCCGACGCGTCTGTGTCGCCTGGTGTGTTGGGAGAATTTGCTTCGACGTCACCGGTCCGAGGTTCTGCCGGTGAATCGGAGTTGGATTCTGGCGATGCCTGCGAATCGGGAGCATCTTGGGTTTCCGCGTCGTCGTTGTTGCCGTTTTCTTCCTTCGGTACGCGAACAACGGCCGCCAGCACGTCGCCGTCGTCCAAGCTCATGATTCGAACACCCTGAGTATTGCGTCCGATAACACCAATCTCGGCAGCAGCCAGCCGCTGGATTTTTCCTCGAGCCGTCATCATCAACAACTCGTCCGTTTCGTCGACGCGGACAACCGCCACAACCTGTCCGTTACGGTTGGTCGTCTTGATGTCTCGCAGGCCTTTTCCGCCACGTCGTTGAGTACGATACCGACTTGAACCGGAGACTTCGTCCTCCGCGTCGTCACTTATTGCACTGGCGCCCGGCCCAAAGAAAGTGCGTTTTCCGTAGCCCTTTTCACAAACGGTTAACAAAGTGGCCTGTTCATCGGCGACGACCATTCCGACCAATTCGTCACCCTCTTGCAAATTGATCCCTTTGACGCCAGACGTATTACGTCCCATGGCTCGCGCGTCGGACTCGCTGAAACGAATTGCCATACCATTTGTAGTCGACAGCACAATTTCGTCACCCGGTTTTGTTACGACGACATCGACCAACTCGTCGTCATCCCTGAGTTTGATGGCGATAATGCCACCTCGCTTGGGTCGGCTGTAGGCGTCGAGAGCCGTCTTCTTAATCAGCCCGCGACGTGTTGCCATCGTGAGAGAGTGTCCGGGCAAATTGAAATCTCGTACAGCGCGACAGTCTTGAATTTTCTCGCCTTCACCCATTTGCAACACGTTGACGATCGCTCGGCCACGACTCTCGCGACCCAACTGTGGGATGTCGTAAACTTTGAGCCAATACACTTTTCCCTTGTTGGTAAAAAACAACAAGTAAGCATGAGTGCTGGCGACGAAGAGATGCTCGATCGGATCCTCTTCTTCTGTTTTTGCGCCCTTGAGGCCTTTGCCGCCACGCCGTTGAGCGCGATAAGTGCTAGCCGGTGTGCGCTTGATATACCCCGAATGACTGATCGAGACCACCATCGTCTCTTCTTCAATCAAGTCTTCCAGGTTGATGTTACCGATTTCTTCATTGCTGATCTCGGTTTTGCGTGCATTCGCATACTTGCGGCGAATTTCGACCATGTCCTCGCGAATCATCGCCAAAATGTTCACATTGTCGGACAAGATACGGAGGTATTCGATGATTTGTGCGAGCAACTTGCCGTGTTCGTCGGAGAGTCGCTCTTGTTCGAGGTTGACGAGTTGTCCGAGGGTCATCCTCAAGATCGCATCGGCCTGGACGGCGGTCAGCGAATAGGTGTCCGTTGCTCCTCGCTCGTCCTGGAAGATCTTAAATCCTTCGTCTCCCAATGCTCGTTGCATCATTGCTGCAGGGCATTCGACTCCCATCAAGCCGATCTTTGCTTCCGCCTGCGTTCTTGAACTGCGAATAATGCGAATGAGTTCATCGATGTTGGCAAGAGCCAACAACTGGCCCTCAACGACGTGCTTGCGACGACGCGAACGAGCCAAGAGGAATTGAGTACGGCGACGGATGACAATCACGCGATGCCGAATGAACTCTTGCAACATCTCCTTGAGACTTAGTTCGCGGGGCTTTCCGTCCACTAAGGCCAACAGAATGATCGAGAAAGTGTCTTGTAGCGACGAGAATTGATAGAGCTGGTTGAGCACGACCTCGGGATCGGCGTCCCGTTTCGTCTCGACGACCAGACGAACAGGTTCCTTCAGATCGCTCTCATCTCGGATCTCATGGATGCCTTTGATCCGGCCATCGTTGACCAATCCAGCGATTCGCTCAATGACACGGTCGCGGTACTGTTGATACGGAATCTCTCGAATGATAATTCGAGATCGCTTCTTTTCGTTTCGTTCTATGTCGACCTTGGCGCGAACAACCATCGTGCTTCGGCCGGTGTGGTAACCTCGAAGAATACCGCTCCGCCCACAAATCGTTCCCCCTGTGGGAAAGTCCGGGCCTTTGACAATCTCGCACAGGCCGTGCATTGAAATGTCTGGGTCATCGATCAGGGCGACGACGGCATCGCAGACCTCGCCGAGGTTGTGTGGTGGGATCGATGTCGCCATACCAACCGCGATGCCCTGTGCACCGTTCACCAGCAAGTTCGGAAATCGAGACGGCAGGACCGTCGGTTCCGTGCGTTGCTCGTCGTATGTCGGAGCAAAGTCGACCGTATCGAGATTGAGATCTTCGAGCATTAACGAGGCGATCGGCGAAAGCCTCGCTTCCGTGTACCGCATGGCGGCTGGTGGCAGCCCGGCGACCGAGCCGAAGTTGCCCTGTTTGTCGATCAAGACATGCCGCATGTTCCAATCTTGGGCCATCCGCACAAGTGTCGGGTAGATAACACTTTCGCCGTGTGGGTGGTAGTTTCCGCTCGTGTCGCCCGAGATTTTCGCGCACTTGACTCGCCCCGAGTTGGGTCCGAGGTTCAAGTCATTCATGGCCACGAGGATACGGCGCTGCGAAGGTTTCAATCCGTCGCGCACGTCCGGCAGAGCTCGGCTGACGATGACGCTCATCGCGTACGTCAGGTAGCTCTCCTTTAGTTCTTCCTCAATCGGTAACGTGAGAATATTACCATCAGTCGACACAAATGCATCCTTTCACAAAACACCTTGCGTACACAGGCGACAAAACCCGGTTTCCGTGGCCGGACGCAAAGGAACAAACGCCTGTCGAACCAGTCGCGTTAAAGGGTCGTTGCGACAGACAGAACAAGCTCGACAAATCAGGTCCTAATCCGGCTGAGAATTCCGTTGAGACGTGTGCGAAACGCGTAGAATCGACAACCGGAGCGGCGAAAACTGGTCATTGACTGCCGCTTTCGCCGACGAAACGACGAGTGTGATGTCGCGCTTCTGGTCGATGTTGACACCGCGAATGACACTGCCAAAATCGAAGCGGGTATTCTAGCATTTTGCGGCCCGTGTCACAACCACAGTGGGCTGCAATTGACTCTCCATAAATCGTTCCTCAAACACAACTTGCGCTTGGTATAAAGCAGGCCAACTACAGGCGATCTCCAGAACGAAAAATCACCTCGTTTTCGATGTGGCATGGCGTCTAGTCATGCGGAAACGGACCGGCAACGGACTGGGCCGAAACGGAGAATAGGGAGACGTTGCATTGGGTTCGAGAAACGGACGCTCGCTAGCGCGTGCCGCCTGATTTTCTTCTACTCTGACGTTTCGGTTTCTGTTTCCGTTTCCGACCCGGTTTCGAACTTGTCCAGGCGGTCGTAATGAGCGTTTAGACTGACTTCAATTCGATGGCCTAAAACTCCCAGTAGACGGAAATAGATGAACGAGATGAAGAAAAACCAAGCCGAGACCGACAGCAAAACCCCTAAGTGTTGAGAATCGGAAAATAACACGGCCGGAATCAGCAGCCCGGCCAGCACGAATGTCTCCAACATGAATTGAAGCCAGCTCCGCCAGGCAATTCCCAACGACTGGAAGGCGGGCGGTGTCACCATGCCGCCCAAGCCGTCGCCTCCTAGGACTCCGCACGCGGTCGTACCATGAACTTGTGTTGGCAGTCTCCACAACGCACCACCTTGCCGATTTGGTCCGTACGCAATCCGAGCCGTGCATGACATTGAGGGCAGACGGTCGCAAAATCCGCGCGTTTGGCCAGGACACTCTGGCCCCGTTCCTCGTTCGTCGGCATGTCGGGTGAAGAGGGACCAGTCTCGTTCGAGTCACCCGTCGACTTTTGCTCGGGTCGTCGCAGGACCTGCATGTCTCGGGTGGAGACTTTTCCTGTGTCCGTCGGCTGATACATGGGGCGTTCCGACACTTCCTCTAAACTGATTTCGTCGTGATCCAAAAGTCGTGGCGGCGATATGCCTCCAAGGCTTCCAGCGGCGCGCGGGTGTTTGAGTACCTCGACTTGACTGTGACAATCCGGGCAGGCGATTTGAGTTCCGATTTGGGATTCGCTGGCGTAGAGTCGAGTACCGCAAAGCGAGCAGGAAAATCCAAATGAATCCACTGAACCATTCAACGATCGATGTGCTTTTCGAGTCTGTGACGCATCGCTCTCGTTGGCTGTTGCTCGCTTGGTTTCCACACGCTCCACTTGTATTGGGGTGTGGCAATCTGGACAAGGGACGGACTCACCGATCCGAGAAATGGGTGCTTCGACTGCCGTACTGCAACGACCGCAGCGGACGGAAATAGTCTGCGGCTTCGGTGGCCGTGTTTCCTGTTTGCGCGTGGGCGTTGGAACAGGCACGGGTTTGGCTGGCGACGGAGCCGAGGATGTCGTGGCCGAGGAATGAGATGAACTCGGCACCCTTACTTGCGCGTCACATTTCGGACAACCGACCAGTTGGCCCTGCTGCGATGATCGATAGCGAATTCGGCCTTGGCACGCAGAGCAGAGAAATACCAGTTTTTCGGACACGAAAATAGATCCCCAACGGCAAAGATACACCGCTTTCTATTCTAGCGGTTGGACCTTTGCGGAGGAAATAATCGCCGAATCTGGAGAAACTAGATCAACGAGTCGACGCCCGACCCGTGAAATGTCGGACGGATGCAGATCTGAGTTGCGCGCTACGCTTTCCACCACGGGAGACTACCGTAGTTGCTGCCCTCCAAGTAGAGCAGGATCGTGCCGATAAGCAACGCGAAGAACGAGACGATCAACATGACCGTATAGACATTTAATGGTTGCTTCTGCAACGATTGATTAGCTGAGTTTTGTGGCAAAACGATCACCCTTCTTAATGACACCCTTACGGTACTCAACCAGAATCTGTGCAACCGAGCGATCGTCAGACGTGTGACGAATCACCGCGCGGCCCAGATACAACGTTCCGCGATATACCTCGATGTGATGACCGGCCTTGAGCCCATCGTCTGAACCAAGGCTAATCTCAATGAATTCGTTTCCTGTTGCCAATACCTCACCATTGACCTTGGGCGGAATGCCGGCGACGTCATCCGTTGACCTCAGACCGTTCAGTCGCATCACAAGCTGCATGCGGGAGGCATCTGCTGCCAGTTGTTCGTGCCGCAGGACCAGGTTGTCGTGCTGAGTTTGCAACGCGAGTAGTCTGTCGATCGCATCGACGGCCTTATTGTATTCACCATCACGGTCCCCAGTGGTGCGGACAAGCTTGTCGCGCAACAGGCCGACCTCTTCAGTCAACTGTTCCATCCCCTTGACGTTGCGATCGTGGTTCAAGAAGTCTTGGCTCAGCTGTTGATTCAACTGGGTATTGGCCTCGGTCACGTCTCGCAAGGTTGTTGTGGCGGCTAGCTCGGCCGACGCCAACACTGCCACGTGCGTTTTACGCGCGGCCTGTTCTCGAGCCAGAGTTTCCTCAGTACGATTGAGTTCTGTTTCGAGCGAGTCGTTCTTGGCCGTTTGAGCGAGTAACTCGGCTGTCAATTCGACCGCCTTGACTTTCCAGTTTCGATGGGTGGCGAAAACCATGACACTGAAAGACATGAACATGATGCTCATGACGAAAATCATTACCGTAAAGATTTTGCCGAGAAAATTCACGGGGTAGTTCCTTATCGATCGGTCTAGGACTTTCCGATGCCCAATTGGCCGTACGGTCCATCCCAGTATAATTCGCACCAAAATTCCGTGTCAACCAAAACGGGATGATTGGGAGATTTAGTGAAACAAAAACCTTAAACCGGCAATTCTGGCCCTCGAGCCACGAACGGTGGGTGAAATCGCTCTTGGTCGTGATGATCGGGGCGGTTATTCCGCCGCCTTGCCCCGTCCGAAACGTCCCATGCACACGAAAAAGAAGCAGAGGATGGACGCAAATAGCCAGGGTGCATCACCCCAAACCTGGTACAGCGACCACCGTCCGTCGCGACGAACCTCGACTACCACAACGCCCCGTTTTTCACGGGCCAGCATCTGCCCGATCCGCCCAGACCCGTCACAGGAAAAGGTGAGTCCCGGGTTCGCAGCAGCTAGAAACGGCACACGGTTCTCCACGGCGCGAAACACACCACACGCCATATGTAAATCCAGAATACTGGATCCCCAAAACCAGCCATCGTGAGACATGTTGACGATCGCGTCGACCGGTTCGCCATCGTAATCCAGAGTTGCCAACTGGCCCCGAACCAACTGCGGTACGGTACTCTCGAAACAGATGTTCGGCATCAGCGTCATTGACCCAACACGGAAACCCTTTGGTTCGTCACCCGGTTTGATTCCTTGTACCGGCGAGATCTTGCGAATCCCATCGATCTTGTCCGCCAACGGAATATACTCGCCAATCAGCACGCGATGCATCTTGAAATACCGATCGGTGATCGTTCCGTCCGGTTGAATCAGCAGGGCCGAGTTATGGACATGTTGATCGGTCTCGCTCAGATACCAAGTTTCGGTACCGGCGATCATCGTTATGTTTCGATGTGGGTCGTCTGGGGCGGACGGCGAGTTGACGAGCCGCGCGACGCTTTGAACGCGAGATTGGAACTCCTGCACCCTGGCGTTCAAATTGGCTTCGTAGGTAGCCTGATCGATCGGGGCATCGGCAGGCACTTTTGGAAATGACAAGATATGCATCTCCGGGTTGTTTCCTGAGAATGTCGATTCGGGCCAAATGATGGCGTCCAAGTCAGCGTTCTGCTGACTGGCGTCCCTGGCCAAAGTAAAATACTGCTCAAAGATTGCCCAATTGCGTTTGGAGTCGGATTCGAAAACTGTATTGAAAGTGCCTTGCAGCAGCGCCACCTTGCCGATCGGCTCGCCCTGTGGCGCGGTCTGCAGCCGCCATTGTCCGTAACCGAGCGTCAGCGCCACGACGCCACTTGCGACTGCAATCGGCACCCAACTCCTGCGACGACCGTTGGGACATATCACACCAGTCAACGCGACGGCGACGCTCATCATTAGGAAACTGAGTGTGACGGCGCCGCCGATGTCCGCCACTTGAATCATGTGAGGGATTCGAACTTGCGTGTGGCCTAACAGGGCGACCGCAAAACTGACCGGGTAGTGGCCCCGTATGTATTCCAATCCTGCCCATGTCAAGGGTGCCGCTATCAACAGCGGCACGCCCAAACGATGGTAGGCCCACCGAGTCATCGCGATGAAAAGTGGGATGTAGACGGCCACATAGACCGACAGGATGAACCAACCAAAATAGAGGGCCCAAAACGGCAAACGCACGCCTTGAAGAATCGCCAGCCAGCCACAGCTTGCCGCGACCCAAATGGCAAGATAGGGCCGTTTTCCCGGTAACTTCTCGGCCGCAATCAGAGCAACCCAGGGCAGGGGCGCAAGCCAGCCCAACAACGACAAACCCAACGGCGGGAAGGATGCCCAGTAGAGCGCCGCGCCAATGAACGTCGCCACGAAGGGGCGTTGCAGAACGCGCGATGGCTGCCAACTGTTGGTAACTTCTGACTGCGCTGACTCGCCGGCCGCCGGACGGTCTGTCTGCTCGGCACGGTTTCGATTGCGTCGGCGACGGGAGTGCGCTCCTTTACCCATTAACTTCTACCTTTTCTACGCTATCCATAGCTCGCAACCACTCAAATTCGACCGTCGAATTCGCCTCGTACAGAGTCCGCTCTTTGGGGAACACAACCAGCGCGTTGGCATCGACCAAAGATCGCTGATCGGCCGAACCTTTCCAGGGGCACAATTGGACCACTAGCCCGCCATCGCTACTTTGAACGTGGCCCGGAAAGTACGTCTCTCTGCCTCCAGGGTGCGTCCAATCGTGCTGTAATCTGCCGACGAAACGACCAGCGAGGGAAGATCGCTGGCCCGTCATTTTCCGCAGCGCCGGGATAACAAACAAATGAAAACAGACCAGGCTACTGACGGGATTACCCGGCAACCCGAAGACCAATGTCCGTTTTGCTTCACTCTGCTTTTGATACGTCCCGACCCACAGGGGTTTGCCCGGCTTGACTTCCACTCCGTGAAACGCCTTTTCAACCCCCAACGCCGCCAGGGTATTGGGGACTAAATCCAAATCGCCGGCCGAGACACCGCCGGACAACACCAGGATATCGCTCTCCAATCCGCGGCCGATCAGCTCGCGCAGATGGGCTTCATCGTCGCGGCCAATTCCCAAGTCGCGGACGATAGCGCCTTGATCTGCCGCCTGCGACGCGACCATGGGACCGTTGCTATTACGAATACACCCCGCCGCCGGGACGCCGGCCGCATCCACCAGTTCGTTTCCGGTGGCCAGGACCGCGACTTTGGCCCGCCGGGTAACACGCACAGGATCATGACCGACTTCCCCGAGTAATCCGATGTCGATCGGACCCAACGTCCGCCCTGCTTGCAGCACGACTTCGCCGCTCTGCATCACCGTGCCGCGCCTGAGGATGTTCTGTTCTGAGTTGACCTTTTCAGCCAGGATTTTCACCACATCCGCCGTCGATTCGGTCTGTTCGAACATGACGACCGCATCCGCTCCACGGGGAAGTGGCGCGCCGGTCATGATCCGGGTCGCTTCGCCGGCCCCCACATCGCAACGTGGTAATTCGCCAGCGGTGATCGTCTCGATAACTCGCAATGGTGCTGCGGGACCAGCGAACGATTTGCTCGACAACGCGAAACCGTCCATCAACGACTTGTCGTAGGGTGGTGAATCGACATCACTCGCTACGTCGGCGGCCAACACGCGACCGATCGCATCGGCTAGTGAGACGGATTCATTATCTAGCTGTCCGGCTAGTGCCAGAATCCTCTCTTGAGCTTTCCCGACCGTCAACATGATCGATTTCCATGAGTGGTGATACAGTTTGTTAGGCCAGCGAGACTGCGAGAAAATTTCGCAAAAGGTCATGTCCGCAGTTCGTCAGGAAACTCTCCGGGTGAAATTGCAGGCCTTCAATGGGTTCCTCGCGGTGGCGGATCCCCATGATTTCCTTCGATCCGTCCGGGGCGAACGCCCACGCCGTAACGTCGAAGTCCGCGTGGAGTGTGGCCGGATCAATCACCAGACTATGGTAGCGTGTCGCTACAAATGGATTGGCGAGTCCCCGAAACAACCCTTGTTCATCATGGTGGATTTCGTCGGTCTTGCCGTGCATCAGGTGTTTGGCGCGAACAATCGTCCCGCCCGTCGCTTGCCCGATCGACTGATGCCCCAAACAAACGCCCAGGATCGGAACTTTGCCCCGACAAGTCGAAACGGCCTCCATCGACACACCCGCCTCGTTGGGTGTACAGGGGCCGGGGGAAATGATCAGATGCGACGGATTCCGATCGAGAATTTCCCCAGCCGTTATCTGGTCGTTGCGAAAAACCTCGATTTGTAGATCCGAGTCGATTTCGCCGAGACGCTGGACCAAATTGTAGGTAAAGGAGTCGTAGTTATCGATGACCAGAATCATGATGTCCTCAAAAGCGCACGCCGCAACCGCCCGATGGAGCCTACTTGACTGCAAGCATTCTTTCTAGAGCGACCAACGACCAGTGGGCCGTCTCCTCGTCAACCGTGATTGTGTTTACCGGCTTGCCTTCGACTAAATTTTCTAGGCTCCAACAGAGGTGCGCCAAATCGATGCGGTACATCGTGGCACACATGCACACGACGGGTGAAAGGAAGTGTATCTCCTGGTCCGGATGCTCCTGTTTCAGACGGTTGACCAAGTGCAGCTCGGTTCCAATCGCCCATTTCGTACCGGGTTCTGCCGACCGAACAGTCTGGATGATCTTGCCAGTCGAGCCGTCAATGTCGGACAGATCCACGACCTCTTGCGGACATTCTGGATGAACCAGCACTTTGATTCCCGGATGAGCCTCTCGAAATTGAAGCACGTGAGCGGCCGTGAACATCTGGTGCACACTGCAATGCCCTTTTCGCTGTTTCCTCCAAACTCGTCTTCGAACGGGTTCCAAACGGGCATCAGATCGTTGGAGATTCCCATCCGTCGGGCCGTATTTCTTCCCAAATGCTGGTCGGGAAAAAAGAGCACTTTCGAGCCGCGTTCAAATGCCCATTTCAGTACGGCCTCCGCGTTGCTGGATGTGCAGACGATCCCATTATGCTGACCGCAAAAGGCCTTCAAACTAGCCGCTGAGTTGATGTAGGTGACCGGTATGATCAGCTTTAGATCCAAGACCTCGCCCATCTGGTCCCACGCATCTTCCACCTGCTCGATTGCCGCCATGTCCGGTAACACGACCTGCACCCTCAACTGGTTCCGCTCAACCAATTTGGCGGGGCGATTTGCCAGAATGTCGGCGGTCTCCGCCATGAAGTGGACGCCACAAAACACGATCCAGCGGCATCGAGTGCTGGCTGCGGCCTCCTCACTCAACTGATAACTGTCGCCGCGTAAATCGGCATGGGCAATCACTTCATCTTGTTGGTAATGGTGGCCCAGGATCAACAACTCGTCGCCCAGGGTCACGCGTGCTGCCTCGATCCGCGCCGCCAACTCGACGTTATCCAACGGTTTGTACTGGGCGAGTTCCAGTTCGCCTGCGGCTCCCTGGGTTTGGATCATCGTACGTTTTCCTTTTCCGATTGCTGGTGAGGCCGCCGTCGGACGGCCCCCGCTTTTCTCGCATCCAACATTATATGGCGAGTGACGGGGGATAGGGAGGCCAGAGGACTCACTGGACTTGACCCTGAATTCGCCACGTAAACGGTCAAGGCATGTAGCCGTGGGTACAAGCCCACAGATTTGCGTCCGATGGCAGAATATTCCGATTATACGGATTACATAAAGTTCACTGCGGTATTTGCCGATGAAAAAGAGACGCCTTTGCCGGTAACTGGAGAGGAGAAGTCCATCAATGGCCGCCGAAAATATCGCCGTGGAAGTTGAGACGGCGCTACGTGGTGCTGCCGAGACGATCCGGTTAGCCCTCGACCAAATCGCAAGCGAGGACGTCGAGATTGAAGTGCGCAGCACACAGCAAATTGACTCGGACGTAGAACTATCGTCTCTGGCGACCGCTGGATTGTTGATTTTGGTTGAATGTCGCGATAGTCAACATTGGATTTTTGCCTGTCCCTCCTCACGACAATTCAACTTCTCGTCACAACTCTCGGCGAAACAACTTCAGCCAATCGTCGACTCGATCCGCGAGGCGCTTTGCAGCACGCTCAAGATCAAGGCGACACACGCACTGTCGGCCGTCGATCTTCGAGCAACGTTGAAAAAAGTCGACTTGGACACGACTTTGAGTATTGTCCCGATCAAGACAAGTACCAATTCAGAAGACGTTGCCATACGCGCTATTGGACCCGTACCCAATGCCCTTAACCTCATCCCTTCGCGCAAACCCGTAAAAATAGACGGCTACGGATCGCTCGCGGAGGGACTGAGTCGCCTTCCCACATACGCTCGAAGTCTGCTGAAAGTTGCTGTGCCAATTTCCGTGACATTGGCATCCACGCGACGTCCGGTCAGCTCGATCATTAGACTGGGCCCGGGGGCTATCATTCAATTCAAGAAATCATGTGACGAAACTCTGACACTCGAAGTTGCTGGACTGAGTATCGCCGAAGGCGAAGCCGTCAAGATCGGTGAAAAGTTGGGCCTTTATGTCACCGACATCATCATGCCCGAAGAACGTTTTCGCCGCATGCAGGACAGCGTGTAACTGGCTCGATTGACGAATTAACCGTCGACTTTTCGGCAAAACGACAAGATGTCGGCCGTTTCGGTAGGCAGTTCGCCCTGCTCAGAAGAGCTGTCTTCAACCGCCGGTTCTTCAATTGCCGCTGCCGGCTCTGTCGTTTTCGCAGTCGCTGGCTTATCTCCCCGCGCCGCGGCCAACATCTCTTCGACACTCATCTTGCCGCGATCGACTGCGGCCGGTTTTTCTGCCGGCGATGAACTGGTGGCCGGCTCGGCACCCGTCGCTGCCGCCGCCTTGTTGCCACGAGCCGCGGCCAACATCTCTTCGACACTCATCTTACTTCGATCGACTGCGGCCGGTTTGGAAGGCGCCGCTGAACTGGCTTCCGGCTTCGCACCCGTCGTCGACTCCGCCTTGTTCCCTCGAGCCGCGGCCAACATTTCTTCAACACTCATCTTGGCCTTTGCAGCGGCCGGTTTTTCACCAGTGGAAGCTGTTTTTGCACTGCCACCTGCTCGAGCTGCAGCGAGCACATCAGCGGCAGAGTCCTTACTGTCAGCTTTCGGAGTCGCTTTCTTGGCGGCCGGTTTCTTCGCCGTTTCTTTGACCGGCTTGGCGACCGGTTCGTCCACCACCGTCAGGTAATCGACATCGATATCGATCCACCCGTCAACCGCTACGCCATCAAAATGTACCAGCGCTCGACCGCTCATGTTCACCGTCTTTACGGCGCCAGTCATGCCGACGAACCGGCGTAACTCGGGTCGTGTTTCGTCAACGATCACGTAGCGATCGGTGTATTCAGTTTTAAGTCGCTCTATGTGATCAAAACGGTGGTCATTCTCTTTCCTCTCGAGGGAGATTCCTCGACAAGCTGCAGACAGGGCGTAGAAAACTGGTGCGTGACTTTGGGGGAAACCGATTATTCTGGCAATCGATGGCCATCCGATCAAGGGCGTGCCGACCGATTGCAGGTCGGTTTTCAACGACGACTTGTCGTAGCCCGCCATAGCACCATTAGAATACCCTCTAATTAGGGGGAGAGTCGACCCGAGTTCAGCCCACTCTCACGGCGAGGTAATTTGCATTCGCAATACCAATGGCTGGATGCCGCCAGGCGAGTTCCAGCGTCCGACGATGTAGGCACTTCCGTCATCGCCGCGTGTATGGGACCCATACAGGAGTAGACCCTTCCGACCGTCGATTTGATCCAAACCACTCGCTTTCATTTTGGTCAGCATGCCATTCTCGACATCGCATCGTCTCCAATCACGACCATTTTCACCAACCATGATGGCCAACCAACGTTTGCCATCCAGGCAGATCATTGCACCGGGGTACAGTTTCTCGGCATCGTCCAATCGGCAAAGGAACTGAATGCTGGCTGGCTCGTTGGCCCTGCCCGGCGTAATGAGATGCAAGCTGCCGCTGTGCGACCCCAAGGCAATTCGCCCGTCGGAAAAATAGGAAAAGGCTGTGATGCCGTGCGACGAGAAACCGCTGTCGGGATCGTATCCTACAAGCGCTACTTGCTGGATCTCGACCAAATCGGCATCCAACTCGACAAGCGAGGAAGCAAAGGCCCGCCCGCCCTGGTTTGAAATGGCCACTCGATCATCGGAAAACTGCTCCGCGTTGGGAATCCTCCCCAAGTCGGAAACTCGCGGCACGTAGACGTGCCCCCTCGGATCGCAGATCACATTCCGAGAAACGTGTCCACCGGGAGCTCCGATCACCGTTGATCGACTAGTCGCCGTCACCGTGTCCCATTGGTACAGCGTGTGATTGAAATACCCCAGCGCGTACACGTACCTCCCCGAACAAGCCGTCGCGATTAGTGCCTCGGGCACGGCCATGAGATGTTCCCAATGACTCTGTCCGGGATCGTATCGCCACAAGTGGCTGCCCCAACGCGGCAATTGTGTGCCGTCCTCCCTCTCTCCGTCCTCGTCCGACGAAGTGAAATAGAGGTAGCCGTCGTCGGCCTGCCAAATCTTGGAGTGAATCTTGGTCTGTGACATGCCGTCGGTTAGGTGGCCGCTGGTCGCCAGATTCTCAAGAACATCGCCTCGATCGATAGCGGTGTCGGTCTGCGGATCGTACTCGATGAGGTGAGCTGATCGAGCGCCGCCGACCGAGATGCCAAACCAGAGGTGGCCCCGCTCGTCACGCCCGCTGGCGCCCCAAATGGCACGCCGGCCGTTGACTACTGGCAGCCGCACTTCCGAAACAAGCTGTATGGAGACTCTCGCCGTCACGTCGCGGTAGGCTGTGCCAAGTGATTCGGCGAAGAGTCGCTGCGGTGGCGTGGGTCGGTGCTGATCGTCCGTAACGGGTGACGACCTACCTGCGTCATCACGGGAAAGAGACGAGTCCACCGGCTGCGAATCCGGACGACAACCCACGCACGCTAGTGAGCTGAGCAGAACGAAAGGCGTCCATCGATTGAAGTCGAGCAGATTTTTGAGGCGCTGTTGAATAGGCATAAGTCGAACGTCGAAGGAACGGGTACGGTTTCTCAATTAGATACCATTTTTTCGTGGCTTGCGTTGAGAATTTCCAACTTTGGAGCGTTCCGACTTGTCGGAGCTTTCATTTGCCTCGCGCCGTCTCCCGGCCGCGTTACGACGCCTCGAACGACACATACCGTCACCGCATACGCGGCTTCGCCGCGAGATGGAACCGGGCGTTTACAGGCCGCGGATGCGGCCATGCGTGTAGCCGTGGGTTTCAGCCCACGGAATGCGGTGCCCACGGAATATCGCTACCAGACCTGATCACTTGTTAGCGGGTCCCGCTCCAAACTTAAAATCGTAGATCCAACGTACCGTCGCGCTAGAATCGACGGAATCGGGCTCAACACACCAGTGATTTTCAAGCTGCCGGATTGTGGAACCGTTGCCGGTAACAACCAGGCACTCAACGGCTGCAACAGATGGGCATCGATAGGTTGATCTCAATTGTCCCGTGTCGGTTGTGATTCGACAGGCGACATCAAAACGGATCGAACCGCGTTCGGCATCGATATCGACACTCAATGACCAGTGACTTTTTCCGGCCATGCCAACCAAGAGTGCGACGTCGCTCTCGCGAATTCGTTGGATGGATAAGTTTTGGAAGGGAGGACTCGGAGGCCAGTCCTGCTGATCATTACCCTCCACCGATTCCCATATCTGCGACGATCCGTTTTGTTGAATCTCAACACTGTGTGCTATGCGATCTTGCCAGGCAAAGAAATAAACTCTTCCCACACAATCGTGGCCTAGAGAGGCTTCGATCGTCTGAGGAGCCATCATGATTTGTCACCTTTGCGCATCTGGGCCCGCCACTGCAACATGCTGTCGAGAAAACTCTGAATATTGCCATCGAGCACGTTTTGAAAGTTCCCCTGGCTATGGCCAGTGCGAGCATCTTTCACACGTTGATCTGGGTGAAGGAAGTAGTTACGTATCTGAGAGGCAAATCCGACCCGCGCCTTATCCTTGTATTTGGCAGTGGCGTCCGCTTCGCGTTTTTCCTCGGCGACACGGGCCAGCCGTGCTCGCAGCATTTTCCATGCAGCAGCTCGGTTCTTGTGTTGACTCCGTTCGTTTTGACACGTAACAACGATTCCGGTCGGCAGGTGCGTCAGCCGGATGGCGCTATCGGTCTTGTTGACGTGTTGCCCACCTGCTCCACTCGCGCGGTAGGTGTCGGTGCGAACTTCATCCGCTGGAATATCGATTTCGACTGCGTCGGAGATTTCCGGTGAGACATCAACGGCCGCGAAACTGGTTTGCCGTTTGCCCTCTGCGTTGAATGGACTGATGCGGACGAGGCGATGAATCCCCTCTTCGCCTTTCAGGTAACCGTAGGCGTACGGTCCTCGAATCAATATGGACGCGCTATTGATCCCAGCCTCCTCGTTGTCGCTGCGGTCCAAAAGCGTGACGTCGAATTCGGCTTTTTGAGCCCAAGACGAGTACATACGTAGCAGCATTTCTGCCCAGTCGTTGGCATCGGTCCCGCCATCCCGAGCGTGGATGGTCATGATTGCACCGGCTTGATCGTGCTCGCCGTCCAACAACGACTTGGTTTCCAACTCCGTGATGGACGTCTCAAGTCGGTGGAGTTCCTCGATCAACTCTTGTCGAATCTCAGGATCCTCGTCGGCCAACTCCAGCAGCGCGTCGAGGTCTTCGTTCGCGGCAAAGAGCCTATCCAGAGGCGTCGTGACGGACTTGAGTCCTTTGAGTTGCCCGACAGTGTGCTGAGCTTTCTCTTGATTTTCCCAAAACCCGGGTGCCGCCATGGACTCCTCAATCGACTTCATCTTGGCGGTTTTGACGTCGTAGTCAAAGACTGTCTCGCAGCTGCAGAATCTGAGAACGAATTGTAGCGGCACGGTCTTGAATTTCGACGTCCATCGGTTTCTCGATACAAACCACAGGCTAGTAAAGGGCAGGCCAGCTGATTTCTACTGAGGATAAGCCTCGAAGGGCACAAAAGAGACAGCTGACCCTTGGACCAGAATATAACGATCCGGCCTCCAAACAAGAAGGCTACCGCTGTTTCCGAACCCAGGCGATGTGCCGGGCAATGGCCGGGTGAGCGTTAAGTCGTTCGAGCGTGGCGAATCCGCGTCCGAGGTCCTTTTCCGAGGGAACCAAGCGGTGCACGGCGCGATGGCAATCGGCGCACAGATCTACCGTTTGCTGCATTTGTTCGCGGGTGAACCGTTTTTGAAACCAACGATTTCGGTGGCAACTTCGAGGAATCAAGTGGTGTGCCGTCGTTCCTTGACGGACGACTCGTCCACATAATTGGCAACGCTCGGGCTTGAACATAGTCCACCACTCGCGCGGTCGATCGACGGACCCCGCGTCGTCAAAAAACTATTCGCGTTTTTGGACTTTCTTGTCATAGGCCTTTTCGATGGCGACGAGGACGCAGCGAAATCCAATGGCATCGTCCTTCAATGTCCCGATAACTCCCCCGTCAAACGAAATGACCTTTCGATTCCCTTCTGCGTCTGCTAGCGAAGAAAACGAACCAGACCGAACAGAACTCGTCAGCAGATTCGGTTTATCTTTCCAACTCCCGCCGCGAAGAACGCGAAGTTCTTCATTGCCGTCACGGTTCCACGGACTACCATCCGTTGGAGCTCCTTTGTAACTCGCATGTCCCCGGTCCAAGCACCACTCCGATAGATAACCATGGACATCAAACAATCCCCATGGGTTCGGTTTTTTTGCGCCGACCGGCGGGTCGTTTCCGGACGCGTTGCTCGTGTACCACGCATAATCACCTAGCGATTTGTCGTCATCTCCAAAGGAATACCGAGACTTGGTTCCCGCGCGTGTAAAGTATTCCCACTCTGCTTCGGTGGGGAGTCGCACCACGGACTTGACGTCAATCAACTTCGCAGCTTGCATCCGTTGGGTCACCTTGCGACAAAAAACAACTGCGTCGTTGTGACTCACCATCTCCACCGAGTTTCTGGGGCCTGTCCAGCGACTTGGATTCACTCCCATCACCGCCTCGTAGAGGTTTTGCGTCACCTCATATCGTGCCGCCATAAAGCTGTAATCGATTTGGACCGTGTGAACCGGTAACTCGCTGCCATCGCCATCTTGGCGGCCCATTTCAAACGATCCTCTTTCAATTGCCACCCATTCCGAATGAAATTGCTTGAGCAACTCCAATTCATCGGCAACCGTCTGATTTGCACCAATCGCCCAAACTGCCGCTAAGGCGACAACGGAATCCACAATAAGCCTCCTAAGTGGGAGTATTCCCGTAAAATTGGGCGAATTCGTATTCATTTTGTCCTCGAGGTAAACATACAATAAAGAACGAGCTCGAAACGATGTTCCGCCGTATTGTAGTGAATTCTGCGGTGCGAAACGATCTGGTGAAGGGTACGGGCATGTCTACTGATTGGTTTTTTATTGGCCGCGCAGGCTTCTTCCGTCGCAAGAAGGCCATTGGCCCTCTAAGCGAAACAGAAGTCCTGTCGCGTATTGATGCTGGGGAGATTCTGCCCCAGACCCTCATGCGGAGCGAAAAGAAGACTCGCGATCGGTGGGTAGAAATGAAGAAAGTCGGTCCGGCGTTTGCTCACTTCCAGAAACTCCAGGAAGAAAAGCAAGGCGAAGCCACTTAAGCCTAAGTTAATTAGTTGTCAGTCGGTGCGCCTCGCGCAGCCAGCACGCCACAATGTTCTGCCACCACATTGTTCTCGTCAATCCAAGTCTACAAAATCTTGGCCGTGCCGAGTCTTCCCTCACGAAAAGCGTCGGCCATCGCTCTCGGCACTTCGGCTTCCGCTCGAATGAGGCGAGCGCGATTGCGCGAGACCCTTGCTTTCATCTCTTGTTCATGAGCGACTGCCTCGGCTCGCTTCTTTTCGGCTCTCGCACGAGCGACGCGAGTATCGGCTTCGGCTTTATCGGCTTGTAAACGGGCGCCGATATTGTCACCGACGTCGATGTCGGCAATGTCAATCGAGACGATCTCGAACGCCGTGTGTGCGTCGAGGCCCCGGTCAAGGACGGCTCTCGTTATTCGGTCTGGGTTTTCCAACACTTGAATATGATCGTCTGACGAACCGATTGAGGTGATGATGCCTTCGCCCACTCGAGCAATCACTGTATCTTCGGTCGCACCACCGATCAATTGACCGAGGTTCGTGCGCACGGTGACGCGGGCACGAATTTTTAGTTCGACACCATTCCTGGCGATTGCACTGAGTGTTGTTTTGCCGCTGCGACTTGGATCGGGGCAATCGATCACTTTGGGTAGGACGCTGGTGCGAACCGCATCAAACACATCCCGACCGGCCAAGTCGATGGCCGCTCCCCGGTCAAAGTCCAAATCGATCCCCGCTCGGTGCGCCGCAATGATGGCGTTCACCACGCTCGGGACATTTCCGCCGGCAAGATAATGAGCTTCCAGGCGGGCAGTGCTGATGCCCGTTTCACGGTTGGTGTCCAAACCAGCTTGTGTCGCCATGACTTTGGCATCGACGATTACCCGTGGCTGAACCTGTCGAAATCCCATGCCGATCAAACTCAGCACCGAGACATCGGCACTGGACATCCAAGCGCGAACCCAAAGCCCACCGTACTTGAAGCCGACAATCAGTAAGGCGATCAGGAACATGACTCCCAGAATCACCCCGCCAATCATCAAGTAGTCCGCCACGCTCAGTTCCGCGTCTTGTGCGAAGAGCGGGTTGGAAAGCAGTGACAAATCAAGCAGGGAATCATGGATCATCTGGCAGTTCCGATCGAAAGGACCAATTCATTCAAACGCGGCAACTCCAAGTTTGGCCTATCATACCGGATCCGTCGGCACATTCCAGTCTATGGCACGTCCCAAACGCGCTACGTTAGGGCAGCGACCGGCTGTTCGAAACCGATGCGTCAGTCTGGGAAACACCGGCATCCCTTGCTGACGCCTCCCGTTGTGTAGTAGATGTCACTGCCCGGCGTCTAACTCGTCTGGCGCAATGAAGCCGTCTCGGTTTCGATCCAGTTTGGCGAACTGCTGGTCATCTCCCAGAAACTCCCGGCGGCTGAGATCAAGGTCGTCGTTACGGTCCATACCGAGGAACCAATCCGGGAGTTCGGACTTTGGACGGCTGGGGGGAGCGACGAGTCCTTGCTGAAACGAATTGTCATCGGACTGCGGGTCTCCGCGAACGATGCCCAACAGCATGACGTTTGGAATCTCCGAGACACTCAGACCGTTGTTGTCACGGTCGAAAGCTGCCAAACGAGCGCCAGCACTTTCAATTTCTCGTGTTGTCAACCGTCCGTCGTCGTTACCATCGAGCAACGTAAACAGTGCATCGCCGGCTTCGCCGGCGCGACTGCGAACTTGCTTCCGCCAGGCGGTTTGCTGCATTTCGAAGAATCGTTCTATCTCCTCTGGAAATACTTTTCCGTCCTCGTCTCGGTCGAGCGCTGCGAACGATGGCAAACCGGCAAACCCACCGGGAATTTCCTCTTCTTCTAAGTAGCCGTTGTTGTCGGCATCCAGTTGTTGGAACGGAGCTGCAGCCCGCGCGGCGAGCGGTGACTCGCCCGCCGCATCGTTGCTGAACAGTATTAGCACCGTGTTCGCCAGAAAAAGAGTGATCCGGCGAGGTTGCTCAATGACCCCTAGCCGTTGCCCATCCTCCATTGGATCGTTGCCAGCATCAGGATCGCCAACAACATCCGATAGAATACCGGCTGCAACGTAGATCAGCTCGAACGGTTTTTCCGATATCGTCCTGCCAGATTCAGAATCCGCGTCTGCTGGCAGTGATTGGGCCTCTGTTTCCGTCGTGTTGTCTGTATCGGTTTCTGTACCTGACGCGATCTCCAACTTACCGTCAGCGGTCTCTGTGCTCGCGTTTTCCTGCTCGACCACATCGTCCGGTGCAGATTCTTCCTCACCGCCGTCTTCGTTTGCAAGGCGTGGCTTGCCAAAACGAGCGACCAAGATAATGTGCGGGTCGACGTCGTTGATTCGGATGATCTCTTTTCCGTCGATGGTCTCGTCACCGTTTTCGTCTAAGGCAGAAAACAATGCGGCCACGGCCGAAAAATGGCCGGGTTCGAGGGATCGACCGAGCGCGTAACGTTCTTCCAGCGTAAAGAGGAAGTTCCGCCACTGTCGTACCTCGGCAAGCCAAATGGCGGAGTCCGGTTGACTCGGCCGGTTCACGGTTAGTGGAACGGGCGCATCGACCGTGGCAATTCGAAACTCGCTCGGTATCAATATGTCGTTTTGGTTGGCGTCGCGGCTTCGCAATGTCGTTGTTGCCGTTCGACGTTCATCGGCATCAATGACTCCATCTCGATTGACGTCGAGCAGTTGGCGGAGCGGGGATTCGGTGCGGTTGATATCACGATAATAGTTTGAACTCCTCAAGCTGAACGGACGTGAACCACCTGCGTTTCGGGTGAGAAATCGCGGAAGTTCATCGCGATCCACTGTTCCGTCTCGGTCCGAGTCGTACATACGGATCAACTCACGACGCTCGGAATCGGTTTCAATTTCCAGGTTTCCGGTTCGGCCGTACCGGAACTGGTCATTGCTGGTGAGTTCGTCCCATGTCGGTTTTCCATCCCCATCGGCATCCGCCGTGCGGAGGCTCTCGTTGACCAAGGTGGCCAGAGCTTCTCGGTGGGCGATTCCATCGATCGACAACCAGAGGTCGATCAACAGGGGGCCTGTATCGGTCAAAATACAAATACGCTCCCGACCGAGATCATCCGGCCGCTGCGGGATCTGTGGAATCTCCGACTCGCCGCCTGGCGGTTCGTTTGCGTTTGACGCCGACGTAGACTCGGGCACCTCCGGCAGATTGCCTGCATTCGGATCGGAAGTACCGAGCGGGTTCGCATCATCGCCACCCTTCAATTCACCCGCGGAATCGTCGGCGTCGTTGTTGGTTTCTTGTCCTTGATGCGCACCGTTCTCCTCTTGAGTATCTGTGTCGGGATGACTGACGACGGACGTGTCGTCGGATGATGATGATGATTTCAGCGTTACGGGTGTTTTCGACTTGCCGAAACATCCGCACAACGCGGTGATCATCACGAACCCTACCGGAACGGTTCCAAAGATGGACAAACGGTGTGTCATCGCAGCGGCCCTATGATGAGTTTGCCAACAAGTCACGGATCGGTTCACCTTCCACCAGCGATATGGGGCGGTTCAAGGCGGTGTAGTTCTCGTCATTCGGGTCGACGCCGAGTGCCGTGCAAAGGGTGGCCAGAACGTTGGTGGCGTCGGTTTTTGCGTCGACGACCTCCATTCCGTCGTCACTCGTCTTGCCGTAAACCTGCCCGCCTTGAATTCCACCGCCGGCGAACACGCAAGACCAGGCTGCCGGAAAATGATCCCGACCCGCATTGTCGTTGATGTTCGGAGTGCGACCAAACTCACCGATCCAAAGGATCGTCGTGTTTTCCAACATCCCGCGATCGGCCAGGTCTACCATCAATTGGCTCCAACCGGAATCGAGTCGCCCGCAGAGTTGCTCGACCGACGGAAAGTTGTTCAGGTGCGTGTCCCAACCAGGATCGTTTTGATTGAACGCACCGAGGGCAACTTCGACAAAGGGAACGCCCCGTTCAATCAGTCGTCGTGCCAGCAGGCAACCCTGACCAAATCGGCCTCGTCCATACGCTTCGCGAACCTTGTCCGGTTCTGCTGAGAGGTTGAAGGCGGAGGCCGCTTCGCTACGCATTAACCGAATGGCTCGTTCATAAGCTGTGTTTTGCGCGATGGCGTTTGCGGTAGGCCTCTCTTGAAGAAACCCGGTTTGCAGGTTGCGCCACAACTTCATTCGACGACGAAACGAGGAATTGTTCACTCCTCCATTTGGTCGGAGGTAGTCGAGGCCCAATTCGACGAATGACGATTCCGCATTGTCATCATTCTCGCCGCCGAGGAGGCTGACGGTGGCCGGCGCATACATCGGGCCCAAGAACCCTGCCGAAAAAGCGCTGGGAGCGATCTCGACTGGCGAACCGATACTAATGTAGTTGGGCATCTCGGCCGCTTCATCACCGAGTTGTTTGGAGAGGATTGCTCCAAGATCTGGGTAATGGAGTGGGCCGCCCAAGAGGTGCCCCGTTCGCACCAAATGAGCTCCTCGCTCATGGTCGCCTTCCTTGGTGCTGAGACTGCGGACAATAGCGAGTTGGTCGGCAAGTTTTGCCAACTTCGGTAGGTGCTCACAGATTCGCATTCCGGAGACACTGGTCTCGGTCGTTGAGAACTCGCCTCCGTTGGCGTGATCCGGTTTGGGGTCAAACGTATCCAATTGACTTGGACCACCCGTCATCCAAAGCACGATACACTGCCGCTTGCGATCCGGGTCGCTCGCGATCTGTTGGGCCAACGAGGGAAGCCAATGAGCTGCGGCGGCGCCGAATGCTCCCAGCTGTGCGCCTCGCTGCATGAATGAGCGACGTGTCAGTGAAGTCGCCATTTGCGGATCCTCATTGTTATTACTAGTGGTTGAGTGCAAACTCGCCGCTGTTGAGCAGCGCCCAGAGGACGTCAGCCAAGGCGGCTTGACGTTCTTCCAGGGGTACAGAATTCAGAGCCGCTTGCACTTCCCTTCTTTCATCTTCGTTTGGAAATCTCGACATCGTGGCTAGAAACAGTGTTTCAATTCGTTGTTCGTCACTGAACCATGGGGCCGCCAGCCCGCGGATCAATCGACTCTGTTGAGGCGATGTCGCGGCCTGAATTTCGGGGCCATTCATCAGCAACAGCGCGTGTGGTAGACCGACTTGATACTGCGTGGCGTCGCGTGTCTGCCGGTGCATGCGGGAGACGAAGGCCAAACGCCGCGGTTCAAGGAACGGATCTTGGACCATTCCGCTAGTGACGACTTCCGTTCCCGCCGCCCGCGTCACGCAATCGTACAGCTGTTCGGAATTGAGTGTCTTCACCAGCATTCGGCCAAAAAGGAAATCCGGAATGGCTGGATCGGTCAATTCGCTGGATCGTTGGTAGGCCTTCGTCCGCACGAGAGTGCGCATCATCAAACGCTGGTCGAATCGGTTCTTGGTGAAGTAAGTCGCCAATTGCTTCAATAGCTCGGGATGGCTGGCAGGGTTGTTTTGTCCCAGGTCATCCACTGGGTGCACCAGACCGCGTCCGAACAACTGAGCCCACGCACCGTTGACTGCGGCTCTCGCCAGGTAAGGGTTATCGCGAGACGCCATCCAAATGGCCAACTGTGAACGCCGCGTGCCAAATTCCGAATCGGACTCAACCGAACTTCCCGGAAATCTAGGGCCGATGACTTCCTCGGTGTCGGGTAATAAGACCTCACCTTCATCGCGATCCACCACTCGCATGTTGACCATTCCTTCGCTCGGTTCCTGGAGCTGAGAGAAAAAAGCGGCGTAGGCCCAAAAATCGCGTTGCGTCCAATGGTCGGATGGGTGGTCATGACACTCAGCGCATTGAATCTGTAGACCCAGGAAGATCCGCGCTGAACTGGCTGCCAATTTTTCAGGTTTCATCTCCAGTGATGTGTAATAGAGCGCCGGCCCGCTGGTCCCGTCACCTGTTGCCACAAGAAACTCGGCGACGAGATTATCGTAGCGGAGGTTCTTCACGAACTGGTTGCGCAACCAATTCTGGAGTCCCGCCGCGTTATTCAGTTGTTCGCGATCGAAACTCCTCGGGAGCATCACATTCCGCCAACTGCTCGCCATGTGTGTGGCGTACCTGGGCGACGTCAACAACCGGTCAACGCAGACGATTCGCTTATCTGGCGAATCATCTTTGAGAAACGCGCGAACATCAGCGACCGTCGGCAAGACTCCCGCCAGATCCAGGTAGACGCGGCGGAGGAACACTTCGTCCCGACACAACTCACTCGGTTCGTAGCCTTCGGCTCGCAGCCTAGCCTCAATCAGTGAGTCGATCTGATCGGCCATCGTGTCGATGGGATCCTCGGCTGCCCATACGTGTCGCCCTGGAAGCGACAAAACGGCAATCGCGGTGGCAAGAATAGCGGTGACCAACAGCATGGTTCGGATCATGACGATACCGTGGTAAAGTGTTTGGAAAAAAGAGGTTTCCGAACAGCGCCTATTCGTCATGTTGGGTCAAATACTAGAAAACCCAGCCGGACGGTCAGACTTCCATGTTAACAATTGTCGAAGTTACGTTTCAAACGCCATCTTGCTCAACCGTCAATCTGACCTTTCGAAACACCCGATTTCATAAGAAATACGGCCTATGGCCTCGGCAATCGACCCAATTTGCGGCATGACTGTGGACCCGGCAACTGCCCTCAACGCGAACCGTGATGGTGAGCTGTTCTATTTTTGCTGTGATTCCTGCCGTCAACGATTCCTGGCGGACGAGACGAACGGCAGCGATGTTTGCTGCCAAGAGGCCGATCAGCCGGGCAGTAGAAACGCCTACATCTGTCCAATGCACCCCGAGGTCGAACAGGCCGAACCGGGCATCTGTCCCCTTTGTGGAATGGACTTGGAGTGGGGTGGTCTACCCGGAGAAGGCGACAAGCAAGAGTTGGCTGATTTGCGAGCGCTCTACCTTCGGCTGTTCGCCGCGTTGGTGGTCGGTGCGCCGGTCGTGGTTCTTGCCATGGGCCCCATGTTGATACCGTCCCTGCGTCCGTTTGCTGCCACGAACGTTGCGCATGGAATTCAGTTGATCCTAACCTCGCTGGTCGTCTTTGGTGCCGGCTGGCCGATCTGGCAGCGGGCTTACGTTTCGCTCGTCGCCCGCAGCCCCAACATGTTTACACTTTTGGCGATGGGCATTGGAGCGGCGTACTTCTACAGCTTGACGGTTATTTCTTTTCCCGCGCAAGTGCCGGCGTCGCTGAGTCGCAACGGTGATCCGTTTCTGTACTTCGAAGCTGCGACGATGATCACGATGCTCGTCTTGCTTGGTCAGGTCCTTGAGTTAAAGGCGAGGCGGCAGACCGGCAGCGCGATTCGCGAGCTCTTGACTCTGACTCCGGCCACAGCCATTCGTATCATCGATGGCGAGGACGTCGAAACGGCGGTCGAGGAACTGCAGATAGGAGACCGCATTCGCGTGCGTCCTGGTGCTCGTATTGCCGTCGATGGCATTGTGATTGAAGGACGCGGATGTGTCGACGAATCGATGATTACCGGAGAGCCCATTCCATTGGACAAGGAGACCGGGAATCAAGTCGTTGCCGGAACGGTCAACCAGTCCGGCGCGTTCGTGATGGAGTCGCAACGAGTAGGAAAGGAGACGATGTTGTCGCACATCGTTGACCTTGTTGCGGCTGCCCAGCGGAGTCGAGCGCCCGTTCAGCAACTAGCGGACCGAGTCGCGGCATACTTTGTGCCAACGGTCATGGTCGTTGCTGTGTTGACGTTTCTCGCTTGGATCATTTGGCAGCCTCTGCAACCGGCAATCCTCTACGCGATGGTCAATGCGATCGCTGTTCTGATTATCGCCTGCCCTTGCGCGCTCGGCCTCGCGACTCCGATGTCGATCATGGTCGCTGTTGGACGCGGGGCACAGTGTGGCGTACTCGTCCGTAACGCCGAGTCGCTACAGAATCTGGCGAGGGTTGACACATTGGTGATCGACAAGACAGGTACCGTTACAAGCGGGAAACCCACGATCACCGAGGTCATTCCGGCCGACGGAGTGGACCAGCTTCTCTTGCTGCAGCTTGCGGCGGCCGCGGAAAGCAATAGCGAGCACCCTCTGGCGCGGGCCGTTACAGACCGAGCAAAAAGTGACGGGGCCGCGATGCCGTTTGCCGCCAACTTCCAATCGTTGGACGGCTTTGGGGTCATCGCGGATGTGATGGGGCAGACAATCCTCGTCGGTTCAGACGCGTTCTTCAGGCAACAGGGAATCGACATGGGCGGTGAGTCGATCAACCAGCGACTGGCGAAATTACAGGATCGCGGAGCCACAGTTGTTCACGTGGCGGGCGAAGACGGCTGGCTGGGTGCTATGGCGGTCACGGATCCTGTCAAAACCGATGCCGCCGAGGCGATGGCCCAAATACGGAAGTTGGGAATCGACATCTTCATGCTCAGTGGAGACGACCCACGAGTCGTTGGGCACGTTGCCACTCAGCTGGGGATATCGGAATATCACGGTCGCGTCACACCTCAGGATAAGAAGAGACTCATCGAAGAATGGGCCAGTGACGGCCGAGTTGTAGCGATGGCCGGCGACGGAATCAACGACGCGCCCGCGCTGGCCACCGCCACCGTCGGGATTGCGATGGGCAATGGCACGGATGTCGCCATGCAAAGTGCTGATGTTACTCTGGTACGTGGCGATTTGAACGGGCTCACTCGAGCCATTCAACTTGGGCGGGCGACGATTCGGAACATCCGACAGAATCTGTTCTTTGCGTTCGCGTACAACGCACTGGGAATACCACTCGCGGCCGGAGTGCTCTATCCGCTGTTTCAAGTGCTTTTGAATCCGATGTTCGCCGCATTGGCGATGAGCTTGAGTAGTGTGTCCGTGATTGCCAATGCCCTCAGACTGCGTTCCACACCATTGCGTTGAGTCGTCGCCATCGAAAAGTCATTCTCCCCATCCCACCTATTTGCTCAATTCTGGTAACCTTAAGCGGCCTCGTGCTGTGAAACCCAAACACAAGCGACGGAGAAGCTGTCATCTGCGTTCGGCTCATCTGACCACAAACCCACGCTCTTTTCCGCCCGTTGCTCAAGGGCGCTGTGCATCGCATGAATAACGAATCGATTCGATACTTAGTTTTTGACATTGAGAGCGTTGCCGATGGGGACCTTGTGTCTCGATTGCGTTACCCGGACGAGGACCTCACAGCCCGCGAAGCCGTTGCGAGGTACCGTGAAGAACTGATGGAGAAATCGGGAAGCGACTTCGTTCCCTACACTTTTCAACTGCCCGTTTCAGTCGTCATTGCCAAGGTCACTGCCGATTTTCGTTTGGTCGATCTGGTTGCACTTGATGAACCCGATTGTCGCCCGCACGTGATTGCCGAAAAATTCTGGCGAGGTTGGGAGCGTTACGGATGCCCGACCTGGGTTACGTTCAATGGTCGCACGTTCGACATGCCGCTGATGGAACTGGCAGCCTTTCGATTTGGAATTGCCACACCTCGCTGGTTCAACATGGGGGGGAAGTCGTTCGAAAACCCTCGAAACCGGTACAACACCGATGCCCACTGGGACATGCATGACCTGTTGACGAACTTCGGCGCGTCCCGTTTCAACGGCGGGCTTAATCTGGCTGCGAACATCCTCGGGAAACCGGGAAAAATGGATGTCGAAGGCAGCATGGTGCAGGATCTTTACGACGAAGACAAGCTGGCCAGAATCAACGATTACTGTCGCTGCGACGTGCTCGACACCTACTTTGTGTTCCTGCGTGCCAACGTGGTCGTCGGACGACTGTCACTTGAAGACGAACAGCTGATTGTGCAAGAAACCAAGGACTGGCTGGCCAGCCAAGTAGACAACCTGCCGATTTACGCCGCCTATTTGGAACGTTGGGGCGACTGGCCCAACCCCTGGGCAAGCTAGTCCGGCAAGGTAATCCCAAGTGTGCTATGACCGAAATGTGCTTTCTCCTCGCTGACGCCCCGAGTTACGGAATGAGGCGACGCAGCTATCCAAGCCCCGTCGAGAAACGTAAAACAGCGGTGAAGAAACGTTATCTCCTAAACAGAGGATGACCGAGTGTCCACTGATCGCTTGCTAAGTCGCCTGCTTCGCTACGTGCAAATCGAGACGACCGCCAACGATGCGACGACCGACTACCCCAGTTCTGATGGGCAGTGGACTCTCGGCAAGATGTTGGTGGGAGAATTGCAGGAAATGGGCGTCGAAGACGTTGTCCACGACCAATTTGGCCTGATCTACGCCACCGTTCCGTCAAAACATGCGCCCACTGCGCCGGTGGTCGCGCTCAATTCCCACCTCGACACGTCTCCCGAGACCACGGGAGCCGGTGTGAAACCGCAGGTGATTACCGACTATGCGGGGGGCGACATTGTGCTTCCCGGTGACCCCTCGCAGGTGATCCGCATCGAGGAATGCCCTGCGCTCGAGCAGATGATGGGACGGACGTTGATCACGACGGATGGCACAACACTTCTTGGCGGCGACGACAAGGCCGGATTGGCCATCATCATGGAGTGCGCTCAGCGATTACTGGAAAACCCAGATTTGGTACACGCGCCGCTGCGCATCCTGTTTACTTGCGACGAGGAGATTGGGCGGGGAATTCAACATGTGGACTTGCAGAAGTTGGGTGCCCAGGTAGCGTACACTTTCGATGGAGACGGTGCCGGAAAATTAGACGTCGAGACATTTTCGGCCGACATGGCGGTCGTGACCTTCGCCGGAATTAACATCCACCCTTCGATCGGCAAGGATCGGATGGTGAACGCGTTACGGGCCGCGGCCTTCTTCGTCTCGCGATTGCCCCGCGAAATGGCGCCGGAGACGACCGCCGAACGTCAGGGTTTCATGCATCCGTTTCACATTGGCGGCGGCGTTGCTGAAGTTCAACTTCAAATCCTCCTGCGAGACTTTGACTCGGCTAACTTGACCGGACAGGCGGAATTGATCAAACGCCTTGCGACTGAGACAGAAGCGGAATTCGTCGGTGCCCAAGTGCAAGTCCACGTCCGAACCCAGTACCGGAACCTGTCCGATGGTCTGTCAAAAGAACCGAGGGCTGTGGCAATTGCTCAGCAAGCCCATGAAGACCTGAACATCCCCTGTCAGCTGTCGAGTGTCCGGGGTGGTACGGACGGGTCCGTGTTGACGGAAAAAGGTCTGCCCACACCGAACTTGTCCAGCGGTCAACACAACCAACATTCGCCGCTGGAATGGGCTTGTCTGGATGAGATGGAACAGGCAGTTCAGCTTGGTATCAGCCTTCTGGGTCTTTGGGGCCGAGAAGAAAAGTGAGCTTCGCTGCTACGGCTCTACAGCAAGCTCTCCAGCAGGAGTCTCATTTTCCGCATTTCGCTCATATGATCGATATCGTCTAACGGTTTGATATCGACGCTTAGCGACCGGTTATAGCTTACCTTGCGGAGCTGATTTATCAGGCGACCGTACTCGATCTCGCCTTGCCCGATCCGGACTTGTAGTTCCGTTTTGGAAGTGTCGCGCAAGTGGACATGGTAGACGAACTTGAGAATCTTGTCGTAGCTCCGACCAGTGTGCGGGCCGCAAAGATAGTGGCTGGGATCGAGCGTCACTCCCAACCCGTCGACGTTATTGCAGAGCACCATGATCGTATCGGGATCCTCGGAGAGTCGGCCGATCTGCGTTTTTAGGCCGACGCGGACGCCTTCGGTTGCGGCGATCGTCACCAGGCGTTCCAGACGCTCCACCTCTTCGTTGAACGGCGTGCCCAATTCGCCGGACTGGACGGTGAGCGTCACGACTTTGGTTGCTTTGGCCAATTTGCAGATCATCGCGAACTGGTCGTAGTCTTCCGAGATGGCAGTGCGGACGTCAAACGTCACGATGTCTAACCTACGCGTCTTACGACAGGTCATCACCGCCGTTTCCAGGTCCGCTTGAATCGCCGATGGGCTGAGAGTTTCCGCGTTGGCGTCGAGACAGATTTCGACGTTGGTGTATTCAAGATCAACCAAGCGGTCAACGGTTTCCGCGAGGGATAGGTCTGGAAAACACTCCGTTGAGGCGGCTACATACACCAGGCAACTCCTTTTGTCTTGGTCGAAATTCTACGGGGTCGGATGTCTCGGTAAACTGGATCGACTGTCATACGGCAGCCGAGAACAAAGTTTGCGCGAGAACAAAGTTTGCGGGTAGCTTACCTCTTGGCCCCGGTTCGTGGCAACACCAGCCCGGGGCGACTAGGCATTGCTGGGAGAATCAAACGGAAACGTCTCGTCGATATCGGCTCGCGACAGTTCGACCAGGAACGGTGCCAGACGAGTTACCAACAGTTCCATGAGCCGTCGCCCTTTTTCTGCGGTCGCTTCGTGCGGATTGCCCGAGCCAGCATTGGTCGTCAACAGATGCCAAGGCCGTGTGATCGAGACCCAACCCTCTTCAAGAGCCTTGAATCGAAAGGGGGTTGGCTCTCCTTGATCGGCTTGAAGATGCCCCTCGGTTCCCTGAACTAAGTCGGGAAAATAGGCGAGGGCAAAGGAAGTTTCCATCTCGCCCGCATGGTCCTCGCTATGCGTGAACAGATCCGAGTAGACGTCGCGGACGGCTTGGTACCAGTTGCAGAGGAAAAGATGAGCCGAGGACTTTCCATACATTTCACGCAAAAAAGGTTTCATTTCGTTGCCGCCGTGGCTATTCAGCAAGAGGATCTTGCGAATACCATTCTCGACCAATGTCTCGACAAGGTCCTCGACCACTCGATACAAAGTCGACGGATTGAGATTCATGGCCAGGGGAAATTGACGCAAGTTCGTCTCCGTTCCGTAGGGAATCGCCGGCAGCAGCACGACACGAGCTCCCTGTCGATGGGCCTCCTCACAGGCGTGTTCGCCGATGATCGTGGCTTCTAGAACGTCGGTACCGTAAGGGAGGTGCAAATTATGAGGTTCTGTCGCACCGAGCGGTAACACCGCCACGTCGTAGGGGTGATCTTGAGTGTAGGCGTAGTTTGTTTCAGTGAGGATCCAGGGCCGCATGGTTTCGCCTTCTGCGTTCGGGCTTACTGCGTCTGCACGTGGACCACGATGGCAATTTGCCCAGCTGCCAGCAAGGGGGCGGGCGCCGACTGTGGTTTAAAATGGCGTCACAAACCGATCCAAAGCGTCAATTTGGACGTTTTTATCGCCCTTTCGGGCTTCATATTGCAGCGTTTTCGTTTGAAGGGTATGCTCGCGCCGCTATAATCCGTAGTAGGGATCACGCGCTAATTTCCCACTTATCTTTCTCTCTTTCCTCGTGGCAGGTCTCATCATGCACGTTTCAACGCGCTCGTCCCTCCGGCGTCATGGATTTACGCTCGTCGAACTATTGGTCGTCATCGCCATCATCGGTGTATTGGTCGCTTTGCTTTTGCCAGCGGTGCAAGCCGCTCGTGAGTCCGCACGTCGATTATCTTGCACCAACAACCTGAAGCAGATTTCTCTGTCAGCTCACAGTTTTCACGATGCATATCGGCGTTTTCCCACCGGAGTTCTGAATTGGAAGGGTGAGAATTGTCCGCCTGGGTCGGGGCAACCATTTTATGATGGTGAACACCAGCTGATCGGCACTTTGCCCTACCTCCTGCCGTTCATGGAGCTGAGCAACGTTGAGAAGCGAATTACCATGGAAATGCACATCGATAAGACAGCCCCACCGTGGTGGACCGATGCGAATACATGGAAAGCGGCTCATATTCGGATCAGTACGTTCGTCTGCCCATCCGCAAACCCTTATAACAGTTCGTTGACGACGATTTTCGGTCTCCATGGTCTAACTCATACCGGTGGCGATTGTTCGGTCACCAACGCCGAGAAGATGCACTTCGAAGCCGTGACTGTCGCCGGTTCGCCCGGACGCAACTTGGGACGAACGAGTTACTTGCCAAGTGGTGGAGTGATTGGGAATTGTCGCGACAACTTCCTCCGCAAGTTCCAGGGAGTATTCGGTTCACGAACCCGATTCGCGATGTCCGATATCAAGGATGGATCGACGCACACGCTTCTTTTTGGTGAGGCGCTTGGCAACGCCGAACGTGGCATGCCGCCTCGTTCGCTCTCCTATTGTTGGATGGGTAGCGGACCAATGTTCTCCATAACGGGACTCAAAGAAGATCTGGAGGACGATGGTGACACGCTGACAAGTGGACCGGGCTGGTACCAATATAGTTCGGAGCACGCGGGTGTTGTCATGTTTGCCATGGCCGACGGATCGGTTCGAGGGGTCACTCGCGAAGTGGACCTCACGCAGTTTCAATACGCGAGTTCCATTTACGACGGTAATGTCGTAGACGACCCCGCGTTCCTCGACAATTAAGGTCCAAATTCTGTTAGTGAGATGCAACTCATGATCAATCTTCGAGTGCTGCGATTGGTGTTGGCTGCTGCGATTGTTGTCGCGACGGTCGGTTGTGGTGGTGGCCAGAAGGTTGAAATCCCCACAAAAACCGACCCGCAGCCAAACGGGGAAGTGACAACCCTCTCGGCAGACGAATCGGGGAATCCGGCGACCACGAAGGATATCAAGAGCAAGTTGAAAACGGCGAAGTAGGAACGGCCGTTTTGTAGATGGTAGCGACGCATTGCCAGCCTTGAATTTGACCTCTCTGTTTGCGTGGCGATACAATCGATCTACGGTAGTATCGAACACTGGGAGGTGATGAATGTCAAACGCACGACCCCTGCTCCGTCGGTGTTTTGCGATTTCTCTCGGACTTCTCGTTGTCCCGATCCCGGTAATCACTCACGCGCAAACCAATGTTCAGATCCAAACGCCCGTTCAGAGATTGAGCGACCACTATTACGAGTACACCGGCTCGAGTTGGTTCATGGGCGGTTTCAACAATGGCGGCTTCGGCCCACCCCCGCCCTTCGGGGACTACGCTGGCGGCGGGTCGACATTCGGATTCGGTGGGGGCGGGTGGGGATTCAATTTTCTTGCCGCGCAGGGAAGCAGTCGGTCGTACGTGGCACAGGCACCCTCGGTGACGTTGATTCCTGGCACCTTCGGCTCGTTTCAAGACCTCACCATGCGGCCGTTCGTTACCGGCCAAACTATGGAATTTCGCCAGCCAGTCCACCCTGGAACGCCGTCGAGGTGCGGGATTACGTGCAAAAGCGGAGAGTGCAGCGGGCAACTCAGTTGCAGCAGGAGGAAACCAATGTCATCGTCGGACCGCCTCCCACCCGTCAGGATGACGACCCGCCGCTACGGCTAAAGTAGTCGCGGAGTGGATCCCGATTCCACGCGCCGCTGGTCCGCAGACTACGGTTTCCAGCTGCGAGCTCCGAACACGCGTTGGCGATAGAGTACGAGTCCGTGAGCGGCGTGATAGAGGGCTCCGCACTCTAACCCGATCTCCCGAGTGCGGTGAAACAACTCGCACAAGTGTGTGACCGAATGTTGCACCCAGGGCTCGCTCAGCTGCTCTTTGGTCATGGCCAAGGCCAGGAACTCGAGGACGTGGCCCGTCGAACCGAGGTCCTGGGCAAGATCGGCTGACATCCCCGGACGGTCGAAATAGTGAATCGAGAAAGAGCCATCTGCGCGATTCTGTAGTCTCTTGGCCTGTGCGATGGATTCCTGGATTTTATCATCCGCTTGTTTCCAAACGCCCGTCAACTCACCGCCTTGCGCCAGATGTCGATTGAGGGCCATCGTGATGCCGATCAACCGGTGCGTGCCGCCGCACGCCGATCGATTGAGGTCCTGTTCGAGCTCGATCTCCATCAGACGCTCAATGCTCCATTGGCCGCCATCGCTTCCTGTCCACTCGGCGTCAGTTGGCAGGTACGTCGTCAGCCCGATCAGCGTCCAACTGTATTCGCGGCCGAGATTGCGCGGCACATCCTGTTGAACCTGAAATACGAAATCGGCCATCGTAACGGTTTCGCCGTAGACCTTGATGGTTTGCTCGGGTGCCAGATCGCATTGAGCAAGTACGGCAAACCATTGGTCTTGGTGGCCCTGTCCGGCCTTCGAACCGGGATCTAATAGAGCTCGAATTCCCGGATTGGGTCGTATACGACTGGGGACCAATTCGATGTCCCAACCACTCATCGCGCCCCCGGCCAATAGGTAATCGACGGCTGAAACGGTCTCGCTTTCAGCGTCAATCACCTCGAATTCACGTTGGTAAGCCAGCGCGCCATGCAGTATTTGCCATGTCGCTTGTTGCTTCAGATCTAACCGCCTGCCGAACGTGTATTCGAGCTCATCGTCCAGTTTTTTCCGCAGGTCGTCTGCGTCGACGTTGGTCAGCGGGGAGAGATCGGCCGGCGGGTCCACTGTTGTGCACCCTAGGCAAGTGAGCAAGCACAGCGTCAATGTCTGTCCAGTTTTGTGCTTCACGCGTCGTTCCCTCAGACAGTTCATGTGCCGTGAAGTGTAAGACTAGGTTAAAAGGGGGGTATTGGCAAACTGAAATGTGGACGGCCCGGTCGCACCCGATGAGCCGAAAAATCACCGGTGGCTCCGGAAACACAAGCTCGAAGCGCAAGCGAGTGGGTCGCCACACTTGATGGCCGACCGGGGCAATATCCGGCTGCAGCCCTGTTTTAGTGTCGTGCCCGTTCGTGCCGCAGTGGAAGCCAGGCCCCATCCTGGGAGCTGCTTTCGACGCATTGCTGGATAAAGAACATCCCCTCAACACCGTCGTGAACGTTGGGATAAACGGTGTCGCGTCGTTCTACCGACCCACCGGTGGCTCGCAGAGCCATCGCGTCGTACGCCGCGCGATAGACGTTCGCGAAAGCCTCAAAAAAAGCCTCGGGGTGTCCACTGGGGAGTCGGCAAGCCGCTTTCCCAGAGTCGTTCATGAACGGCGCGTTTGGGTCGCGAGTATACAGTTGGTGCGGTTCTCCATTTCGTCGGACGATCAACTGGTTGGGGTCTTCTTGTCGCCACTGCAGGGCACCCTTTGTCCCGTCGATTTCAATGGACAGGTCATTTTCTCGACCGTGGCTGATTTGCGACGCGGTGACAGTTCCCAGACCACCATTTTCAAAGCGAATCACCGCGGTGCCGTAATCGTCCAAACGGCGGCCCTCTTCGAAGACTTTCAAGTGACAGCTAATGGATTCGGGGAGAAGGCCGCTCATAAAACGAGCCAGATTGTAGGCGTGTGTGGCAATGTCGCCAAAGCAACCGGCGGCCCCACTGCGTGACGGATCGGTCCGCCAAGCGGCCTGTTTTTGGTCTTCCGATTCCAATCGTGTGCGTAGCCAGCCCTGGATATAACAAGCTCGAATCGCCTGGATTTCCCCCAATTCACCATTGAGAATCATCTCTCGAGCTTGACGGACCAATGGGTAGCCGGTGTAGTTGTGGGTCAGCGCGAACACGACATCCGACTGATCGACTTGCTGAGCCAACTGTTCCGCTTGGGCCAGGTCAAACGTCATCGGCTTGTCGCAGATGACGTTGAAGCCTGCATTGATAGCGGCACTGGCGATTTCATAGTGGGTGTGATTGGGCGTGGCGACTGTGACGAAATCGATTCGCTGATCTTCGGGGAGTTGGTTCTCGGATTCCAGCAGTTCTTGTACCGAACCATAGGCACGAGACTCGCAGATTCCGTAGTCCGGCGCCGATGCTTTGGCCCGCTCGGGATTCGATGAAAGTGCTCCGGCGACCAATTCTGCCCGATTATCCAAGACCGCGGCAGTACAGTGGACTCGACCGATGAAGGAGCCCTGGCCGCCGCCTACGAGGGCCATGCGGAGTTTTCTTTCGAGTGGTTCGTTAATAGCCATCAGGCTCCTTTCGTCGCAAATTTCACACCGTCACATTTCTGGTCGAAGTTGTAGTTTTTAGCACAAACAACGGTGCTAGGCGAGGTGCGGAGCGTGGTTGAACGGCCGACCTTGGCGGCACCGCACTGGCTAATCGAGCGGTGGTTCGTTAGCATGAACACAGCGAGGAAGGGTTGCTTCGACGTGCTCAAGAAACGGCATGTCTCGACTGACACACGTATCGCACAACTGGCAAAAGATTGATTAAGGCGGAGCATTCGAATGAAAATGCAATCCAGATTCTCGCGGAGTTTTGTCGTCGGTACGTTGGCCGGTGTCGTGGTTGTCGCATTGTTGGCCTCGTTCTTGGTAGGTCGATCCTCTGTGCAATCGACGGATGCAGCGAAGAATACCGATTCCTCGGAGTGGTTGGCTCAGAAATTCCTGCACGCTTCCGCGACGCATGGTGCGGACACGATGGCCGTTGCCACGGGTGCCATCGACGATAGCGAGGGGTTGTTTGTCCTCGACTTTCTTACCGGCGAAATGATGTGCTACGTCTTGAACAATAAGTCGGGAACGTTCAGGTCCGGATTCAAGACGAATGTCGTTCAAACTTTGGGCATCGAGCCGGGCAAGAAGCCAAAATATCTGATCGTGACGGGAATCGCCAATCTTCCTCGTGGTCTCGGCCCCAAACGTTTGGCGCAGAGTGTGGTCTATGTCGTGGATTCCAACACGGGGAACTTCGCCGTGTGGGGAATCCCCTGGGATCGCAATGCAGCTGCCACGGTCAATGTGCAGGTTGCGCCGATGGTTCTCTTGGACGCGGGTAAAGCTCGAAACGTTGCGATCGAATAGTGCGATCGAATAGAAGGGCAGTGGATCGCCATTGAAATACAGATCAACGACACGCCAACCCAGGTTTCCGATGGCACGACCGTCGCCCAGTTGCTTGCCCAACTGAATAAACAACAACATGTGGCGGTCGAGTTAAATATGGAGGTCGTACCTCGGCGCGAGCACGGCGATGTTGTGCTTCGGCCCGGAGACCAGGTCGAATTGGTAACGCTGGTGGGTGGAGGTTAGACGGATCGATTCATGTCGACTTTAGCCTCACAGAGCACATTGCGTATTGGCACGCACGAACTTCAGAGCCGGTTGATCATCGGCACGGGCAAGTATGAAACGATGGAGCAGATGCGTCAGTCTCTTGACGCATCGGGTGCCGACTGTGTGACAGTCGCTGTGCGTCGGGACCGGCTGCACGACCGAGATGGTCGAAACATCCTCGATGATCTCGATTTCGAACGGTTGACGCTGCTGCCCAACACGGCCGGTTGTTACAACGCTCGTGATGCCGTCCGCACCGCCAAGCTGGGTCGCGAGATCTTGTTGGATTTGGGCAATCCCGGTGCCCATTGGGTAAAACTCGAAGTGTTGGGTGACAGCAAGACCTTGTTGCCGGACCCGGTCGCCACGCTGCAGGCCACCGAGCAGCTTGTCCAGGACGGATTTCAAGTGCTGTGCTATACAAGTGACGATCCGGTGCTGGCGCGACGCCTGAAAGAGGC